>JABNAD010000265.1_pt1 | contig 38593 bp, 22 predicted proteins | sample 7240381 | NCBI WGS metagenome assembly JABNAD01 (sample SAMN11332834, study PRJNA596920) | anaerobic digester metagenome | biome: digested sludge; isolation source: digested sewage sludge-derived enrichment culture grown on H2/CO2 | place: Germany: Goettingen
ATGGATTTGGCTATTTAAAAGCCGTAAAAGAGGTGATGAGCGGGGAATACGAGCCTTAAAACAGGAAATACCTGAATTGCAAAACGGTCGATTAAGAGATATGATACCCTGTGGCGATGAAAAGCAAGTAAAAAAAATTTACCTGCAACAGGCTCCTCAGTTAATCGCCTTTGCCAGAAAGTTTGTCGATAACTTCACAGCTGAAGATATTGTACATGATGTGTTTCTTAAGTTTTATCACCAAAATTCAGAGAAGTTTAATGAAAACGGAATAAAGGCTTACCTTTTCCGCATGGTAAGAAATGCCTGTCTCGATTATCTGGAGCATCTTAAAGTTGAAGAAACTTATGTGTCAAGGATTCAGGCAGAACTGAAGATTGAAGAATTAAGATGGTATGATTTAAACGAAGATATTTTATTTAATGAGAAAATCAATGCTGTCTATGATGAAATAGAGAGACTTCCCCCACAATGTAAAAGAATTTTTATTAAAGCTTACCTTGAAGAAGAAAAACATGCCAGAATTGCTAAAGATTTAAATATCTCCGTAAGAACCGTAGAAACACAAGTTTACAAAGCCTTGAAAATAATTCGTGATAATTTGATGCCTTTCTTGCTCCCCGTTTTTGTTGTCCTCTTGTGAAAATTGTTTAAATTTTTGTAATTTATATACGTAGTTTTTGTTCTTAAACCGTATATATATAAAAGACACTATAAAGGCCGTAGAGTCTTTTTAATTATTAGAAGAAATAAGTAATTGATGGACTTTAATATAGAAGAAATAATCGTTCGGGTTTTACAAAATACCGTTTCGGAAGAAGAAATGCATTTCTTTTCTGAATGGATTCATTTATCCGACGAAAACAAAAAATTGTTTTTCGAACTAAAAAATATCTATGATTATCGAAAAGGAGATTTGCATCTTGATGATGTTGAGTTGGAAACCGGATGGAATCGCCTATGGGCAAAACTTCGAAATGCTAAAAGTCAGGGAGATATAGTTGTTACAAAGAAAAAATCCATACTGTTCAACCGTTGGAAAATAGCAACAGTTGCCGCTGTCGCTGGATTCTTAATCTTGGGCGTTGCTTTGTTTTACATACGGCAGGAGACATCCGTTACCTGGGTGGAAGTTCATAATCCCGCGCGTAGCCTTCCTAAAACCATTCATTTACCCGATGGTTCGTGGGTACAACTAAATGCGTCGTCTTATTTAAGGTATCCGAAGAAATTTAAAAATGAAGAACGTAAAGTATACCTCGATGGTGAAGCATTGTTCAACGTAATAAAGCAGGAAAACAAATTATTTATTGTTCACAGCAATAAACAACAAATCAATGTGCTGGGAACGAGATTTAATGTTATGGATTATTCAACAGATGCATATTCCGTCACTACCCTGATCAGTGGAAAAGTGCAACTGGAAACTTTTGACGAAGAGAAAAATTTAAGGGATCGTATTGTAATGAGTCCTGAGCAACAACTTCGCTTTGATGCATATACCGGACAAATAACCTTGAACCAGACCGATACCCATGAGGTAATATCTTGGACCAACGGGATATATTCGTTTCAGGATGTTCCTTTGCAACAAATAACTGATCGGTTGAGTAAAATGTACGGTGTAACCATTATTGTTACTGATAAAGAAAGCCGTGCGGAGAAGTATACCGGTAAATTCTCATCGAATCAGAGCATAGAAGAGGTTATGCGGATTATTAATTTTCATGGAGAATTCCGGACAATTTTTAGCAACGACTCCATTACAATTGCGTTAAAATAAACATTAAATCATTTAAAATTAAAACCTATGGACGGATAAAAGAAGAATAAAAAGAACCGGGCAATTCGATAGATTACCCGATTCAAGATAAGGCGTTTTTAATCAATTAACAACTGTTCCGGGTGTCTGGTAAACTAACGGAACAATTAGTTCTAACCCAATCAAAAACATGCAAATATATGAATAAAATACCAATTTTAAGGGAATTTCTATTTGGAAAAATATTTTTGACCATGAAATTTATCGTTATTTTTATACTTGTAAGCATTTGTAATGCATTTGCAGTAGGATACGCACAAAATGAGAAAATAACTATAAAAGCCAGTAATGCCACATTCCAAGAAGTGGTTTCGATGATTGAAAAACAATCGAATTACATATTTTTTTACAAAAGCGAAGATGTAGATCATTTGCAACGTTTTAATATTAATACGACAGAGAAAAAAATAAATGAAGTTTTGGATCTAATTGTCAAAAACACATCTTTGGTATACAATGTCTCGGATCAATATATTTTTTTTAATAAAAAAAATAACTACAGATACACAGTAGAATTACAACAAAAAAAAGATATTACTGGAATAATTAAAGATGAAAAAGGAGATCCAGTCATAGGAGCTAATATAATTGAAAAAGATTTGGTAAGCAACGGAACTGTGACAGATGTGGATGGATTTTTTTCATTAAAAGTAAGTCAAAATGCAATTTTACAAATATCCTATTTGGGATATTTGACACAGGAAGTGTCAACAATAGGTAAATCATTTTTAGAAATAGTGTTGGTTGAAGATACACAGGCGTTAGACGAAGTTGTTGTTATTGGGTATGGAACTCAAAAGAAACTCAGTGTAACTGGATCTATATCAGCTATTCAAACAAAAGAAATTAAACAAAGTCCTACTGCAAATTTAGCTGTAGGATTAGCAGGAAGACTTCCTGGATTAACAGCCATTCAGCGAACCGGAGAGCCGGGGAGAGAACTGACGCAGTTATATATTCGTGGTGTAGGAACTCCCAATACACAAGCTCCCATTATTTTAGTCGATGGTATAGAGCGTGAGCTGACGTTTGTTGATCCTACAGAAGTTGAATCCATCACGATATTAAAAGATGCTTCATCAACCGCTATTTTTGGAACAAGGGGTGCGAACGGGGTTATCCTGGTTACCACGAGAAGAGGCGTTTCTGAGAAACCGGAAATTAATTTCACGACAGAACTCACGGCCCAAAACTTTACAAGAAGGGCCAAACCCGTGAACTCGTTTGATTATGCCCTGTTACGCAATCTCGCATTAACAAACGACGGCTTGCCCTATCAATATTCAGCTGAAGAGATCGAGAAGTTTAGGACGGGAAGCGATCCCATATCGTATCCTAACACGGATTGGTACAGTTTAATTTTCAAAGATTTTGCCTGGCAAAATAGATACAATTTGAATGTCTCTGGAGCGGGAAAAATGATGCGTTATTTTGTAAATGCTGGATATTTACGCCAAAATGGCCAATTCAAGACGGAAAAAAACCTCTCCTATGACCCTTCTTTCTATTTAGACAGATACAATTTCCGTTCAAATATTGATATGCAGTTAAATTCCACTTTATCTGCATTTCTAAATGCCGCAGGCTATATTGAAAATATAAATTCACCGGTGGGTGCTTTCAATAGGGGTGTCGATTTGGGTACAATAGGTGGAGACAGCCCATCACATTATTTATTGAGGGAATTAGCTGGCTTTAATGCAGCCATTCCTGGTCCATTGACCCCCGATGGCGATATTCTTAGTTCGCCAAATGCAGGATTCCCCGGGACAGGGGGATCGTTGCCACCCTACGGGGAATTAAATCGATCAGGATTCATAAAAAGAAATATTGCCAATGTTACCGCCTCTTATGGGATGGAACAACAACTGGATTTTATCGCGAAAGGGCTATCTGCTAAAATGATTGTCTCGTATGATACCCGCCTTGAAAATAATGTATTTAAAAGGAAAAATTATCCCAAATATGTGCAAATTATTGAAAATGGAGAAATTTTATACAGACCCTTGAATGCTGATATTGAAAGCCCGTTGAGCACATGGAGTTTTAAGCATTATTTAAACACTACTAACGTTCAAGGATATGTAAACTATAATGGCCGTTTTGGAAAAAACCAAATTACAGGATTGCTTCTTTATCAGCAGCAAAAAACAATTATAAATGACGAATTGCCTTACAATCTTCTTGGGTTCTCTTCTCGTTTTTCTTATAATTACGACAATAAATATTTGCTGGAATTTAATGCCGGGTACAACGGCTCGGAACAGTTTGCCAAAGGAAGGCGGTTTGGTTTTTTTCCTGCATTTTCTGCTGGTTGGGTAGTTTCAGAGGAACGATTTTATACCTTAGAAAATGTACTCGATTATTTAAAAATCAGGGGATCTATAGGGAAGGTAGGAAATGACCGAATTGGAGGAAGACGCTTTTTATATTTGGACGATATTCAATTGGGCGGTGGCGGAATTGGAAATCTAGGAAGAGGTCAGACAATCGTCATCAATTCTTTACGAAATGAAAATCTGCAATGGGAGGTTGCCAATAAAATTAATATTGGCTTGGAGGCAACCGTTTTAAATGATTTCTCTTTTGTTTTGGACGTTTTTAAAGAGAGGAGAGATAATATACTCATCAGCCGAGGATTAATCCCTGAACTCATCGGGTTGCCATCGCGTACGCTTCCCCCTGCAAATATTGGCATTGTTGATAACAAAGGATACGAGCTTGAGTTGAATTACAGGAAGCGAATCGGGAACGACCTTTCCATTTTGTCAAAAATAAATGTTAATTATGCCAAAAACAGAGTTATATATGCCGATGAACCACAACTTCCGGACGATTACGCCTATTCTTATAGAAGTACGGGGCATCCGTTAGGACAATACTGGGGATACCTAGTCGATGGTTTTTTCGCGGATGAAAATGACGTGATAAACTCTCCGACTCAGAATGTAGGAGGGCATGTATCTCGACCGGGAGACCTAAAATTCAAAAACTTAAACGGTGACGATGTAATTGATGCGAAAGACGTGGCTCCCATTGGTAAATCATCTATTCCTGAATATACATTCGGAGCCTCTTTTGGAGTCACTTATAAAAATTTTGATGTCAGCCTTTTATTCCAGGGGGTAGCTGGTGTCAGCACCTTTTTAGGAAACTGGAGCAACACCTATTTTTTCTCCACGAACAACTACTATGACATTCACTTGAACAGTTGGACCCCAGAAAGAGCAAAGAATAACGAGCGAATCACGTTCCCGCGCTTGACTACCCAATCCAATCCAAATCAAAATGTAAATTCTTTTACTGTCAAGGATGCCAGCTACTTGCGATTAAAAAACATGGAGATAGGATATACGTTAGATTCTAGCCTCTCGAGTAAAATAGGATCAAATAGAACACGAATATTTTTAAACGGGTTCAATTTACTTACCTGGGATTATCTTCCTACTAAAAATTTTGATCCCGAATATTCTCATAATGTATACGGGGGATTTCCTACTCCTATTTTACGCCTCTATAACCTAGGAATTAATATAACTTTTTAATGAAACAGACAATGAAAAAAATAATTACTTTTCTTTTTATTGGCATTTGGTTAACACTTTCGGGATGTGTTGACTCGCTTAATATCTCCCCCGATGGTCGAATGACGATGGCGGATGTATGGATAGATCCAATTAAAACCGAGGCTTATTTAGGACGTGCGTACAATTGGATTCCCAGCTATTTTAACACGTACGGTTTCTTCGAGCTGTTAGCTGGGGCATCAGATGAAGCCATTTACCGGAACAGATCCAGGGCAACCAGCAGTTGGAGCACGGGTTACTTGAATCCTTCGGCAAATGGATTAAATAACTTTTATGCAAGATATTGGAACGGAATACGGGATTGTAATATCTTTATTGAGAACGTTGATAATTCGGCTATAGAAAGTTCAGCAAAAAAAGAAAGATTAAAATCTGAAGCAAAAATTCTGCGTGCGTTTTATTATTTTGAATTGATAAAACAATATGGACCAATGCCGATTATTTTTGAGGAACTTCCACCAGATTTTAACTTCACTGAATTGAAAAGGCCAACTTTTCAGGAAAACACAGACTTCATCATCAAAGATTTGGACGAAGCAATCATTGCGCCAACGTTGCCGATGAGGTTAGTAGACGAAAATGACAGAAAAAGAATGTCTAAAGCAGTTGCCTATGCATTGAAGTCTGAAGTTTTACTATATAATGCCAGTCCTTTATGGAATCCTGAAAATAACCAGGAAAAATGGAACTCGGCTGCAGTAGCATCCAAAGAAGCCTTTACTGTTTTAACCGAAAACGGGTACGCGCTTTTCCCCGATTATGAACAATATTATTTATTTACATCAGACCTAAGAGAAAACCCGAATGACAGGCAAACCATTTATGAGACTTACAAAGATGAAAGTTATAACTTTCACTTGCTTATTCAAAATAACATTCCAAGCAAAATAGGAGCAAACTCTTCAGGGGCATGTCCAACGCAAGAATTGGTAGACAGCTATAATATGCTCTCAACCGGAGAGATACCCATTGTAGGTTATGAGGATGAGAATCATTTAACACCCATTTTGAATCCGGTAGCCGGATATAATCCAAATAGTCCTTATGAGGATAGAGACCCCCGATTTTACGCATCAATTTGGTTTAATGGAGCAAAATATAATCACATAAACGGAGTAATACATACTGTTGAAACATACGTTGATGGTAAAGATGGTATTAAATCAATTGAAATAGATGAAGAAAGCCCGACAGTCACCGGTTATTACTTGCGGAAATTTATCGATCCCAAAATTCAAATGGGACAAAAAACCAGCTCTTCCTGGAAAAAATATCATTTGGCGAAAATACTTTTAAATTTTGCAGAAGCGGAAAATGAATCCAATGGTGCAACAACTGATGCATATTATGCCGTAAATCAGCTCAGAAAAAGAGTGGGAATGCCTAATTTGCCCTCCAATCTCTCAAAGGATGAGTTTAGAGTACGGGTAAGAAATGAAAGAAGGGTCGAGCTCGCTTTTGAAGAAGACCGGTTTTGGGATGTGAGAAGATGGAAAATTCTAAGTTCAACCGACAAGATCATAACCGGTATGGAGATCCATAAAAACAACGATAACACATTTCAATATAAACGTATTCTTATTGAAAAAAGAAATGCTTGGCATGATAAATTCTGGATATACCCCATACCCTTGGGTGAAACATCAAAAATTCCAGATTTTAATGAAAATCAAAATCCGGGTTGGTAAATAGTTCATATTAAAAATTAAACACTATGAAATCAAAGATTAAATATCTATACATTCTTGCATCTCTTTTCTCTTTCTCGATTATTTTTTTATGCAACGGGTGTGACGAAAGCGGGTTCGCTAGAGAAATACCGGAAGAGGTAGACGCGTCAAATGCCTCGTTGCCGGAAGTGATCATAAATGAAGTTCTCGAGGATAAAATTGTTGGCAACTCGGTTGATATAGAGTGTTTCATCACGTCGGATGGAGGGGCAAGAGTAACGAAATCAGGAATATGCTGGAGTGATCAAACGAATCCAACAATCGAAAATGCAAACTTTACTACCAATGGCCCCATTATTGGTCAAATCCCGGCATTCATAGGGGGGTTGGAATACAATTCAACCTATTATGCAAGGGCATACGCGATAAACCCTAAGGGGATCAGTTACAGTGAAACAGTCTCATTCACAACAGAAAAAAAGCAAGAAGACAAAATCTTCCAAGACGATTTTAACAGGATGGCATTTGGCCCGAATTGGAAAATACATGCGGGAAGTTTTCAGTTAGAAGACAATATCCTGAAAGCTAAATCGTCGGGGCACCTTCTTTATGAAAATGAAGAAGCAACGACATTTGTCGGTGACGGACATTTCTTTAAATTTGAAACCGACTTTCACGTAGCTGCAATTTCTGACGCTGCGTTCGCAGGAGTAGTATTAAACGCACAAAACGGGAATGAGTTCTATGTTTTAAGAATTAATGGCACCGGTTTGCTACAATTTTTAGCGACTAACGACGGGGGGCTAAATTGGCCTGGTGTCTTTGTAAGTACGAACGCCGGTTTGATGGGCAAAACAACCTATCACTTACAAATCACCTCGGAAGTGCCCGGGGAGTTTGAAGTAATTGTCAAAAAAGGAGAGACCGTGGTTTTTGATGACAAGGTCGTTGATCCCGAGGCCCGGTTCAATGGGGGTTATATTGGGTATTTCTCGTTTATGGAGGCGAGTTTATTTGACAACTTTTACCTTTATATAAAATAACAATGAATCGATTATTTTTATTGTCGCTATGGGGTTTATTTATTTTTGGATGCAAAAATGAGGTATCCAGAGAAAACGAGGAAAAGGTGGAAGAGAGTACCTTTGAATTTATCCAAGATCGAGCATTCAAGAATGGTATAACCATACGAGGAGATAATTCAGCTCATCCTGAAGCCATCGGGTATTTTTACCCGTTCGAGAAAAGCGAAAAAGAACCTCACTGGGCTCTGGCCCAGTGGGGAACCCGTGAGGTGATGAACAACATTGAGCCCACGTCAAGAAATGACACTATAATATATCAGGGGGAAGCCAAACGACTGTTCTTTTATCCACGGGAAGGTAAAGATATACAAATTGGGCTTGAAATCTTTGGATCAAGAGAATACCCCTCCCCCAGAAAATTGGGAGACGGTTGGGTACATCTGTTGATTGAACAGAGCTTCTCAAAATTAATTCTGCTAAAAACTATTGAATCAATAAATTACAAGATCAAAACAAAGCTTTTGTTTTGTGATAACAGGATGGGAGATGCATTTAACTCCGACATACATACCGCGCAGGTAACGCTTTTTCTAACCGTTCAAAACAGAATAAAAGATTCGCCTCAATACGGCGACTTCTTCTGGTTTGGTTTGCCGTTATATGATTATCGGCATGAAAAAATCGCCGAATATGGTGCACAGGATTTAGGAAAAGACGACGCGTCAAAAAAGTTTATTTCAACCGTTGCAAGCGATGAACTATTCCCGGGTTCGATGCACTCTATGAATTGGGTCTCAATTGAAAAAGATATTTACCCATTAATTAAAAAGTCATTTAAGACAGCTCAAAGTAGAGGGTATATGAAAGATAGCCGATGGGAAGATTTATGCATATCCAGCATGAATTTAGGTTGGGAAGTTCCGGGTACTTTCGATTGCGGAATTATATTTGAATGTCCGTCGTTTATGGTTACTTTGAAAGAAGGTACTTAGTTCGTTCCAAACCTCGATGTATCCACCTGCTTGTGTTCTTTTTCCTTGTAACCGCCAAAGCGGTAGATGAAGGAGAGGGAAACGGTGCGGGTGTCTCGGAAAGCGTTTAGCGTGCTTTTTTGCCCTTTAAAATCGATGGTGGCAAGAGGCGTGCGGGTGTTGAGAACATCGTCAGCTTTTAGGATGATTTGGGTGCGGTTGCGGTCGAATGTCCACGCGAGCCCACCCGCGAGGTTGCCTGACGCACCCAAATCGTAAATTCCCTGAATCCCTGTGGGCGTGGAAACGTATCCTGAAACATTCATTTTCACGTCGGGTTTTGCCGACAATGTAATATCGTGGTTCATCTGAAAAATACCCAAAACAGTTTTACGGTCAAACGACAAATTGAAAAACTCGTCGTCTTTCTCGCGCCAGTGCATCACGTTGGCAACCAGTCGCGACGAAACGCGCTTGCCGATAGTGAACGGCAAAACACCCATCAACCCGACAACTTGCCTGTATGTGTAGTTTTGTTCCACAAACTCCTGTTGCAATTTTTCGGGTGACTGATAGGGCAACTGCACAAAATAATGGGGAATGTAATTGAAATAAGGACGAATTACATATTTCCGTTTGTGGATATAGGTGAGGCCGATGCTGTAATCGCGGCTCGGTCGCAGGTGCGGATTTCCATAAGTTACGCCGTAGGTACTGAAATAAAACACGCTTGGATTGAGGCTCCAATACGAGGGATAGGTTTTGTCGGACGAAACGGCAAACTGAAAAATATGGTCGGATGAAGGCTTGTAACTCGCGTTGAGCGTCGGAAACCAAGCTACATCGTTCCAAAGCGGATTGGTATAGCCTTTGGATGTTTCGGAAGCTTTGTAATATTCTGCCGTTAACGATGCTTGCATGGATAGTTTTTCGGAAAACGATTTGGAAAATCCCGCGAAGAAATTCCAGATATGTTCGCGCTGCCGCGTGTCGAAAGTAGCGTCGTCAAATCCCTCGCCGTTTTTGAGCGCGCGGGAACGGTTTTGGGTGTGCGCACCCGAATAGTTGAGCCCGTAATTGATGCTCCAATCGTTGTTGAGCGTGTGCGATTGGGTGACATAAAACATCGCTCGGCGGACTTCCTGCTCGGACTGATAGGTAAGTTTGTTGGCAAGCGCGGAAGATGCCAACGACGTGTTTTCGAGAAAATAATCCGATTTATCGTTATACGCGGTGTAATCTGCTCCGATGTTTAGCCCGAAATGAGCGGAATAATCGGCTTTGACGTTGTGTGTGGACGAGGGCCCCGACGTTCCTGTTTTCGAATTGGTTACCGTGCCTGAAATATCGGTGGACGCGGTTCGGTTGGACCGCCCGTCATCGAAGATTCCCGTGTAGGAAACATCGGCTTTGTCTTTGTTGCCGAACGTGTGTTGAAGCGCCATGCGCACGTTGTGTCCATCGCCTTTGTTCGTTCCTTCGCTGTGTTGACGAATATCGTACACCGTACCATTGAGTGTATGTGCTGCCGTGAGTTCTTCTTCGCTGAACTCCCTTCCGTTTCGGTACGCATAGAGTGCTTCTGCCGTTGTGCGTTTTCCCACATAAAGCATACTTGCCCGCAATCCGCCCACAGCGTAGGTGCGTTGGCGGTATTCGCTTGTTACTTCGCCCTGCCATGCGTTTTGCTCGTCATCGCCCTGCTGTTTCAAAACCACGTTGATGGCCGCTCCGCGAATGTTGTATTGCGGCGGCGTGCTGTACATGATTTCCACGTCTTCCACGCGTGAGAGTGGAATGCTTTTGAGCATCGCCATCAGTTGCTCGTAAGTCATTGATGTTTTTCGTCCGTTGAGCAGCACCGTCATGCCGCTTGTACCGATGAGGGTGAGGCGTTCGCCCTGCTCCATTACGCCCGGGATTTCTTTGAGCGCGTCGTAAGCGTTGGTTACCGATTTGTTTTTCAGCAGCACGGGAAGATGGTAAATCAATTTCCCGTTTTCGGCTTTCAGCGCCGGGCGTTCTCCTTCCACCACAAGTTCCTGCAACACGGTCTGATCGGCAGGAAGCGTGAAGTTGCGCACTATGGGCCGATGGTTGTTCTCGGCCACAACCAATTTGACATACTGCGTTTTGTAACCGATAAACGACACCTGTAAGCGGTAGCTTGCCGGCTTCACGTTGGCCAATTTGTAGTGGCCCGCCTCGTCGGTAACTGCACCATAGCCCAGTTTGGTGGTATCGTCGGGTTGCAGCAGCACCACGTTGGCGTAAGGCACGGGTAAGCCTTTTTCATCGATAACCGTGCCGAAAACCTCCGCCCGCTGGCTCACATATCGGTGTTTGGTGATGATAATGAGTTCGTCCGACTGCATGATGTATGTTAAATCCGTGCCTTCCAATATCATGTGCAGGATTTTTTTTACCAATGTGTTTTCGGCGGTTACCGATACGCGTAAATCATCCGTCACCACTTTGTCATTATATAAAATACGGTAGCCCGATTTTTGTTGGATTTCGGCGAAAACTTGTTTTATGGGCGTGTTTTTTGCCGAGATGGAAATGGGTTTGGTTTGGGCAAATGTGCCGAAGGAAAATAAAAATAGTAAAATGAAAATGACTATTTTTGTTTGATACACAAGGCATTGCGTCTCTACAGTGGTGTGAATGTTATTGTTGTGCATAGTGGTTTGTTTTTTTTGTCTATCAGTCTATCGGTCTAATAGTCTATTGTCATCTATCCTGGTTCCTGTCTCTTGGTTCTAATTTTCTATCTAATTAGGACTGTCTTCCCGTCAATCTCATACTCAAACGGATACGATTGTTTTAGTGCGTCCAGCATTTGCGTAAGACTTTCGTTCTTGATGCTGCCCGTGAATTGCTGTTCGGCAATGGTGGGATTGAGGAGCGTGATTTCCACGCCAAACCGGACTTCCATCAGTTTAGCCAAATTGGTAAAGCGTTGTTTTTGGAAAACGAGCGCGTCGCCCAACCATTGGGTTTCGAGAACGATGGTGTCGTTGGTTTGCGTAACTTGGTAATTGTGTTCGTTTAACACGAGTTTTCCATGGCCTACTGTCGCTTTCTGGTTGGGATACAACAAGAACGCTTCGGTGTCTTTTCGGCGATTCTCTTTCACAGACACCAGCCCGCGGACGAGCACAACCTCTACATCGGGTTGCGTGGCGTTTACGTTAAACGCCGTACCTTTCACGGTTACATCCACCTCGTTTGCCGAAACCGTGAGCGGCACTTCGGGACGATGCGCCACATCGAAAAACGCCTCGCCGGTGAGACGGATTTTTCGTTTTTTTTCACCAAAATTCTTATTGTATGCCAATTGAGAGTGCTTGCTCAACCATACCTGCGTGCCATCGTCTAGCACGGCATAAAGGTTTTCATCTCCGGTTTGCAATGTTTGCGTATGGAGCATCCGCTCGTTCGGCAAACGGTTGTACGCCAGCACGACCAATCCCGCGACGATTGCCGCCGCGGCTATGCGCGCCCACAACGGAACAATCCGCTTGGGAGTATCCGGCTCTTCCGGCTCCAGTTGTGTATGGATACGACGCCACACTTCATCGAGTTTGCCTTCCACGTCCACGACAGGTTGATGGTGTTTCGTCTGCATAAATCGCTGCACTTCGGTATAAACCCGGTCGAATGTCGGATTTTCTTCCCGACTTTCGTCCAACATTTTTTTCTCATCCGTTGAAATAGTCCCTGATATTTCTTTGGCGAGCAGGTGAAGAAACGATTTTTTTGTCATTGTATTACGTTGTTTAATGGGGGTAGAGCAATATCCAACTCGCTTTGTAGATAAGCGGCTTGCGGGCTGCTTCACCTGGGTTCTGTAATAAGGACACGGGAAAGAAAAGGAATACGTAGTGAAAAAACGGAAAATCTACGATATATGAAAACTCTTTATCTCACAATACCAACATAATCATCCGATTCACGGTTTTTTTCTTGGGCGAATAACCCAGATATCGGGTAATTTCTTCTTCGAGTCGTTTGACGGCTTTGTAGATATGGGTTTCCACCGTTCGTGGCGAGAGTTGCAAAATTTCAGCCGTCTGCTTGGCAGTCAACCCGTTTTCTTTTATCATGCGAAAAATAACTTGCTGTTGCTCTGGAAGCTGACTGATCAAACGGTTTAATTTCTCATACAACTCCCGATGTTCCATTACTTCCTGCGGATTTTCATATTCCAGCATTTTTACATCAGGTTGTGTTTCAGGGGCTACGACAAAAATTTTGCTCCGCGAGGCGTTAAGGCACCTGTTTTTCACGGATACGTACAAGTAAGTATCTGCGTGATTAACAGTGGCCAATTTTTGGCGATTTATCCAAAGCGATACAAAAACATCCGACACCACTTCTTCCGCCAGACCGCTTTCGGAAACAAAGGTTTGGGCAAAACCCACCAATCTCGCATACCAATCCCGAAAAAGCATATCAAATGCTTCCTGATTCCCAGTAGATAGTTGATTAAATAAATATTTTGTATTACCTGCGGATTTTTGCAAAATAATGGGTTTATATTGTAAAGGACACCTCAAAAGAGGAAAATACGTATCCTGTTTGTGATTTGCCGTATGCAAAGATACTTTTTTCACGGAAAGTCGCAAATCTCCACCTGTTGTAATCCGGATCACCGGTTCAAATTCAGCCGCAGGCTCATTCCTGCACTTGTGTTGGCTGTGGGGTATGCTGCTGAGGAGACCAACGGCACATGAATGGTTTTATCGAAGAATGCACGGAGCGTGAGTGACCGGCTCAACGCATAGTCCGCAGAAAAGCGGATGGCGGTGGTTTTTAATCCGCTGGTGGCTTGGGTAAACCGGTCTTCGATCTTACGGATAAGGGCCTGTGTGATTTTGTGCGACACATCTACCCGGATGTTCAGGTCGTTGTTGAATTCCGGCAGGTTATCGGCGTTCTCTGTTTGCGTTGCTTGTGCGCGGTTAACACGTGTTTGCCTGCGACCGGCTTTTACCGAATTAGAGCCAAAGCCGATAATGCGGTTAAAATCGGGTAGTCGGTAACCTAACCCGAAAACCATATCGTTGTCGTTCGTTTCCACGACTTGGTAAGATGCGATGTTCAGGTTGAGCGAACGCGTGTGGTTAATGCGGAAATTGAAGGTCATGTTGTTATCGAGTACCCCCCGTGCCTCGATAAGCGGACTAAAAGTTTCGATCAGGTTTACCGCGGAGATGTCGTATGGTGACGACGGAACAGGCGAACCGGTAAGCACATCGCGGACATATCCCAAATCGGACGTATCATCCAGGGGTACCCAGCTGAGGAACGAGGAGAACGCTCCTACACGATACTGCGACACATATTTGTGCGTAAGCAGCAGCGATTTGAAGTTTGCCCGGAGCGCAGGCAGCATTTGTAAAACGTTGTACGAAATGTCCCAGTTGGGCAGTAGCGATAGCAGGTCAGGAAAAGCGGTCAATCCGATTTTTTGAGCATCCCGTCCCGTGTAGGCGGCCAGGAAAGAGGGTATCAGCACATCTGCCGAATGGAGGTTCACGTCGCCGTTTTCCGGACTAAAGGGCTGGTTTTGAAATGCCGTTTCAGCAATAAACCCCCGATTGGGGTAGGTGGAGTTTTGGTACCGGCTGCGTACCCTGCCGGCGACGACTTCCCGGTTTGCCAGGAACCGGTCGAACGATGGCGAGGCGTAATCATTTCTAGCCTTGGAGTTCTCAAAAGCCGAAGCCAAGGCTAATGTACTTATCGCAAAACTTCCGCCGTAAATTTTGGGCATTCCGTCGAACATATATTGGATTTCCGTACGGCGGCTATTTTCATACAGCGCATTTAAATCAATTTTCAGGCCGCGGAGCGGTTCAAGTGTGGCCTCCATACGCACGTTATGTGTTTGTTGGTATAGAGCCGGCGAGATATTGTCTGCGTTTTTAACTAACCAGTTGTTGGCATCAGACTTTTCCAGAAAACGTTCACCTCCATCAAATCCAAAAGCAAAGCCCAGCCCGGGGATCAGTCCCGCAGGCGTGTGGCTTTGTCCGAAAAAATCACCGACCATAGGATCAAAACCCGGAATATCTGTCCTGGACCTGTACCCGAAATTTACGTTCACACTGCGCACCATCATCAGGCTGCGTGCCAGGTATTGGGCAACGTCTGCATCAAAGCGTTGTCCGGTTTTTCGCAGAAACCCTATTTTGTTGTACAGCTGTACCAGGTTCAGCCGTCCGTTTACGGTGAGCGACAGGTCGTTTTGCAAAATGTTTCCGATATTTTCATCGCGGATAAACGCACCTCGTTCCCACCGGTAACGCGAATTGTATGCTGTGCTTACACTCATCCAGTCCAGAACAGGAATTTGCGCAAACGGAAGTGTGTAGCTTATATCTGCCGTTTGTTCGTAATTGAGTGGCTTTCCCAGGTTCTGAATACTCTGAATGACAGAATCTTTCCAAAGCTCATAGTCGTCGCGGTTAAGTTTTTTGTTTACCTGCAGATAAGGTTCTTCTATTTCAGCAATGGTGCCCGAACGGAACGAGGTCTTCAGGTTTCGGGTCAGGTCCCAGGTAATCGAAAAATCCCTGTCCCAAGTGAAGAATTGGCTGAACGTTAAATACTGCCGTTGCGACTGTGAAAATCCCGACATGTGTGCGTTCAGATCGCGTAGCTGCGTTTCCTGGTAGTTTCGCATCAGTTGGGAACTGATCTGGATATTGTTGGGGAGGTAGTTGAAACTGAAATTTTTAAAAGGTTCAAACGGTTTCACAAGCGGAGTGTAACCGTAATTCGCCTGCAAGCGCTGATGGATGCTGTTGTTGTATTCGGTATCGGGGCTTTGAAAATGGTTCTCGCTGTAGGAATATCCGAAACTGAAATTCGTTGGGTCGTACGGCATCGGATTCTTACTCTTTATATTCATTTTTATATTGTTCAGAATCAAACTTTTGTTTAGTGTTTGTGTGACAGCCAGGCGAATAACCGAATCCCGTTCTTGTTTGTTTCGTGTGTTTTTTAACGATTCCGAAAGCAAAATATCCCGGTTGAGCGGATCATATTGTGGTGCGGTAGTTTGATTGGAATAGGAATAGTAGAGGGGAGCCGATATCTTTAACGGCTCAGGCAGGAATCGTCCCAGTTCCATATTCATGGCGACATTTATTGATGAATAATCGTCGTTCCGTCTTTCCAGCAAGCTTTGGTCAAGTGTACCGAAGCCCACTGTCTCCTTTCTTCCCGAAACCGTTAACGACCCGATATCCGATAACGCGAGATTAACGTTCCCCTGTACCGCCCAACCTCCTTTCTCGTCGAACTCGCTTAATCGGAGTTCGTTTGCCCACACTTCGGAAGACTTGGCGCTGACGGAGTTATTTCTAACGCCGATCATTATCACTTTCACTTCGGCAAGTGACGGATTTCCCACAACGGTTAACCTGTTCTCCGGCTTTTGGGGATCTGCTTCGGAATAAGGAGTAAGGTAGGTCACACCGCTTCCACGACGTTTTTCCGCATTGCGTTTCAGTTTCAGGCTTGTCAGCAGTTCAAGCGGAAAATCGAACTTGTTCCCGGGTTTCCATACCGTTTCCTGGTGATCGGGGATGTTCGAACTGTAGCGTCCTGCAGGAGTTAATTTAAGTGGAATTTCGTACTCGTAATAATTGTTCCGGTAATCAGAACCGATACGTAAAAAAATACTCATCTCGTCGTCTTGCAGATCGCTGCTGCCGTCTGCCGTTTCTTCGGCATGTATGAACATCTGGAGGCGTTTGTAGCGACGCAGGTCGTACTCGGTGTTTTTGTAAATGGCGCGTGAGTCGCCCGGATCGAGATCCTTCACTTTCAATGCGATGGCTTGCTCGTTTTGTTGACGAAGTTGCGGCTGGCTAGGATCGAGGATACGTGTCACACCCGGAGGTAAAACGTAATTCACGGGAGTACGGTCTCCGTTCTCTTCGATGCTTACGGTTGAGACTTCCAGCTTACCCGGTCCCGCTACGGTTCCGCCTGATTGAAGGCTTTGAGTGTATGTCCGCCATTCACTGCGCACGAGTTCCAGCGTGGCAAACCGAAGAAATACAGGTTGTCCGAAACCGGTAAGAAACATTCTCATAAACCGGATGTTGTTGAATCCCCTCATATTACCTACCCGGGACTGGTAATCACGTAGGGGAATCTTAAATTGATACCAGTTCACTTTTCCCGTTTTTCCGTTGCGAAACGAAACGTTTGCTTCTCGTTTATCAACGATATAGTTGCTACCCACTGTCATGTTTCCGGGACGAAGCTTCACTTTATACTGGTAATACGACTCGTTCTCATTCAGCGTATTGTCGTTGTCAATATCTTCCACATCGGGTGTTGTGCGCGATGCGGTGGAGTAGGGCTGTGTTTCATCGGGTGCGAGAGAATTTCCTTCGGTCCCGTTGTAGTATTTATAACGGTCCAGAATGCTCAGTTGCGCCCGGTCCTGTTCTTGTCCCCTGTAATGCCTGAAATTGTCTCCTGAAGGGTCGTTGAGTAATGAATGTCTGTCTGCCCGCATTCTTGGCAATACCTCTTCCGAAAGTTTAGGAATAATTTCATCCAAATAGGCGGCGTAGGTAGGAAACGCTTTTTCTTCTTCCGTGCTTAATCCGTTCAGACCCACGTCCTGTACACGGCGCGATTCATCTCCCTGCGAATTATCGAAAGCATAGACGGTGGACTGGCGCAGGGGGTATTTTCCCCAAATACTGGTACCGGAGGTACTCGCATCACCGTTAACAGGTAATCCGTTTTCAAAAAACTTTTTTCCGTCTTTCAGCACGTCTTCCGAAATTTCACCCAGGTTAAAATACAAATCGCCGCCACGGTCAGCTCCCGTTTTATCGTTCACAAACGGGTCCATCAGCCAGAATTCGATATATTCGATGTTGGCCGCTTCAAAATCGCGAATGTCCATTTTTCGGGTGATTCCTCCCCACCGCTTTTCCGGGTTAAGTAATTTTCCTTCGGGATCGATGCTGGTGTCGAGGTTGTATGGGCCGCGTTCGTCGGGGTAAAAAGAGATGTTCATCACCGGAAGTGTAGGGGGATCGCCGTAAACGGCTTCCTTGTCGGGAAAAATCTCACGTTCGTAGATTTCGCGTACCAGGTGATTGGATAGCTGCTCCTTGTCGTTTTTTATGTGTGCGGGGGTGAGTGAGGAGTTCCGGTGTGTAAACAGCCCGTCAATATAGAACCACGCCATGTGCGCCCGGTTTTTTCCGTAATCGATATTGTTGGTTAATGCCGCTTCGGGAAACAGCCCGGTGGAGGTATCGTTGAATGGTGTTGATGCCAGCGACCAACCGTAGGGTGACCGTAAGTCGATTCTTGAGGTAGATGTTTCAAAATCGTCCAGGTAAGAATATCCGCCTGTGTACTTGTTGCGGTAATGTCCGGGAATCATGTGGGCAAATTCCAGGTTGGCTGTCAGTTGGGATGGGGCGGAGGCGTCCACGAAGGGCAGTATATCGAGCAGGCGGGTTAGCGCATACGATTGTTTCCTAAACGAGGTATTCAGGCCCCAAAGGGTGTTTTTTACAGATTCTTCGCCAAAAACGGTTTTCACGGTAAGGGGTTTTTCGTAATAGTGCATAACGGTAGCTCCAACCCTGAAATCTTTCGAGAAGTTGTACGCCAGGTCAACTCCCATCATTGTTTTACGCTGCATGTTGAACACCGATTGATTTTCGAGTGTCACGGTCACAGGTGTTCCCGCATCCAGGATCGCCTGGTTGATGATAGTCACCGTCCCGGAAATATAATCCACCGTATAGTCGGTGCCCTCGATTAACGCTACGCCGTTAGCTGTGACCCGCACGGATCCGCGCGTAATGTTCGTGGCATTCAGGTTGAGTTCCGCGCCCGAACTGCCCCGGTATTCGCCCGAAATCCTGAATTTATTTTTCTCTGCAAACTGCCGGGCAACGGTCAGTGTGGAGTCATAAAGTTGTTGAAAAACGTATTTTTCAGCAACGGCATCGTCAGCGATCATTTTTCGCAAGTGTGAACCGAAAGGTTCCACTACAGGAAAGATGATCCGTCCGTTATCGGCCATAACGGTGTAACCGTCCAGAAAGTCAAAAATACCGTCAGGATGAGGGTCGTTAGCTGAATTCAGGTTGTCCAGATTCATCACGCTCAGCAATAGGTGATCGCGGATATCGCCTTCGGGAATATAATTCAGGTAAACGCCGGTGGTGTCGCTCTGGTAAGTGATACTGAGCTTAAACCGGTCTTTCTGTATGTTGTACGCATTGTATCCCAGTGAATAGATATTTTTCATCATCAAATCCCAGGTATAGGCTTGCGGAGAAAGGGAGACAGGCTTCAAGAGCTTCAGAAAAAGGGCACCAACGTTTTGGTTGGATGAAAATTCCCCCACCTGATAAGCTTTTCCGTTGTAGATGTATTCGTAGGCAACAGCTAGTACTTCATCGGCCTGCAACGGTGTACGCAACGAAACATAACCCAATTGCGGCTGGAAAGTATATTCGGAAGGAGTGAGCAGCCGTGCGCTTTCAATTTTCTCGTAATCGCGGCCCATAATCACGGTTGAAGGAAGGACTGCCGCGGTTTGGCTGATATCGCGTGCGGCAACGTAAGTGGAGATCAGTTCCCGGTGCATCGTATTGGCATCGTTATGCGGCACAGTTTCTGTACCGGTAGACGACCACAGGGGATTATGAATGGAGCTGTGCTCCCCCAGATCAGCTAAAGCCAGTATGTCCCGTGCCTGGTCATAGCTGCTTCGTTTGTTGGTCACCCATACTTCTAACCGGGTTATCGAGACCGCCGATTGGACGTAAGGCAATTTTGCCAGTGCTTTGTCGTAATTGTCCCTGAAGTAATGACTTAAAAAGAAATGACGATTTTCGTCGTACTGATCGGCATTAATTTCGAAAGGTGTGGTTTGAACGGCACCGCGAGAACTGATGGTCCTGGATTCCGACTCCTGTTGCGACAAAACAGTGCTTACGCGCAATTTGCCGAACTGTAGGTCTGATTTGATACCGAAAAGAGCTGTTCCGCCGTTGATAAGCGAGTTTTCGGTGGTCATACTCACGTTTCCGGCTTCCATGTTTTTGATGATTTCGTCTTCATCACCCTGATAAGCGAGTTTTACACGTCTGGCATCGAAATTGAACGCAGCATCGGTATCGTAATTCAGTCCGAAATTAATCTTGTTGCCGACTTTGGCATTGACGTTAAGCTGAATTTGTGGATCGAGATCGAACCGGGTTCGCTTTCGGGAGCGCTCGGGGAGGGTGGGGTTGTCGATTACGTTTCTTATTAACCCGCTGCTGAGTTCTATCGATCCCTGAGTGGTCAACTGGATTCCGCCAGGCCCGAAAACGTCTTCCAGCAGCGTGTTGCTCCGACGTAGGTTGAAAAACGGTAACGGCTCCTTGCCTGCAGGTTTGTCCTCTTTCCTGATGGCATTTCTATTTTTGAAATACTTGTCGTTCGATTCTTTCAACGTATATTCCATGTACTCCGCAGGCGTCATGGTAAATGGAATTCCTGTTACCTTATCGCCGACTTTGTTTTGGAAAACATACCGGTTGGTTTTGTAATCATAAAACACTTCCGTTCTTATGTTCGAGGGTGTTTGGAGATCGGCAGGTAATTTTTTAGTTAGGTCTTCCACCGTTTCAACGGTCGTTTTCTGCACCGGAAACCTTGATTTGGTGGTGTCTTGCTGAGCAACAACAGGTTGTATTCTGCTCACAGCAAGCAGAACAATGAGAAAGAGGTTATATAATGCTGTTCTTTTCAATTATCCAGTGAGTGGATAGATAACATAACTCACAACTCATTTTACATCCGTTTCAACGCCTCTTTAATAATGGCCTCTACCGATAGTGACGGTGATTCTTTCGCTATTTTTGCCACTGCCTTTTCCGAAGCTTGTTTGGTAAATCCTAGCATCACCAGTGCAGAAACAGCCTCCAGGGCCGCTCCCGAGATAAACAAGGCAGCCGGTATTTTCACCGTTGAACCCTCTTCCGTATACTTGATCTTATCCTTCAGATCGATGATGATGCGTTGTGCGGTTTTTGCACCGATACCCTTTACAGACTGGAGTACAGTCGCGTTTTCAGAAGCAATAACCGTTTCCAGTTCACGGGAACTGAGTGACGACAAAATCATTCGTCCTGTGCTTGGGCCGACACCCGATACGCTGATAAGGTGTAGAAAAATTTCGCGTTCGTGTTTGTCGGCAAAACCAAAAAGCACGTGTGCATCTTCGCGGATGGATTCAAAAATGTAAAGCTTGGCCGATTGTTTGCCGTTGAGTGCGGTGTACGTGTTCAGGGAAATATTTGCCATATAGCCAATGCCATTGCATTCAATTGTAATGGAAGCAGGTGTTAACTCAGCGATTTCACCTTTGATATAGTCAATCATAAATTCAAAAAGTTGTAACGATACTCGATTCAGTAAATATAACGGAAATTTTGGTTAAAACGTATAAATCAGGGGGAGAAAAATCGTTTATAAGCAAAAACCTTAAAACAACCTTTCCGGACACAGGCAACTCAGTAGGTTTTCACTTGACTTTCCTTCCTATGAACCGGATTACGTTACCGGTACCTATGTGGCTGCTTCCTTCGGAAAGTTCCACCTCTCCTTCACTTGATTCGATGGGCTCAAAATCGTCAAAATCACTCCGGATCATCTCCAGGGTATACAACATCCCGATATTTCGTGGCCCACCGATATTGGGATATTTTTTCTGATATTCGATGTGCTGTTGGCTGAATCCCTCCACAATAATAAGACCCTCGGGCTTGATAAGTTTACCGATCAACCGGTGATACTCCAAACGCAGTTGTGGGGTAAAATGAGCATAAATAAGAGCGGCAGCGGTGAAAATTTCTCCCTCCAACGGAAGATCGGGAAGTTCACCTACTCGATAATCAATTTTTACACCGGCTTTGTCAGCCAGTTTTAGGGCTTTCTTCTTTCCTTCTTTGCTTTGGTCGAACGCGACTACCTCCAAGCCTTTCTTGACAGCATACACGGCATTCCGGCCTTCTCCTTCGGCCGGTAGAAGTAATCTTCCGGCCGGTAGAAAAGTATCTATTGCGTACTTGAAGTATTCATTCGGTTCTTCTCCGTAAACATATTCATTTGTGGAATATTTGTTGTCCCAGAATTCTTTCATTCCGATTCTCGTGTTAATTCTTCGAGTGCGTAAATCAAGCGGGTTTGGGAGCCATCCTGCGATCCGAAAATTGACCGGGTCGGGTTGCCTTCTTTATCCAACAGAATCCAATGGGGTGTGCCCTCGCATTCAAACGTTTCGTAATTTGTTTTTTCAATGTCAAAATAGATAGGGAATGGTAGCTCCTTCATTGTAAATAAGTTGAGGATGTCGTCTTTGGAGATCATCTCTTTCCCAAAAGTGGTGTGGATGGCCACTACGTTCAGGTCTTTGAATTCCTGCAGGTAGTCGTAGGCCAAGGGGATTGCCCTGCCCACACATCCCAGGCAATGGATGTTGAAAAACAAGATTAGCAGAGGTTTTCCCCGATAAATATCCATTAAATTCAGCGTGTTGCCGTCCAGAGACTTTACGGTGATTTTTTCTGTTTTAGGTTGCATCTTTTTTGTTTTTATATTTGTCAAGCATTTTTATCATCTGTAGGATAGCCATGTTGGTTGTTCTGTTTATGTTTTCTTCGCGGGAAGTACCGAATTGATATTTTTTCGTTACCGTTTCGCGATGCATCCGGGTGCAAATCCATACCGTTCCCACTGGTTTTTCGGGTGTGCCTCCATCAGGGCCGGCAATACCTGATACGGCTATGGAGCAGTCGGTCTTCATTTTTTCAGATACATTCTGCGCCATTTGCTCCACTACTTCGCGGCTGACGGCACCGTACGTTTCAATTGCTTGGTTTGAAACCTCCAGCAGGGAGATTTTAACTCTGTTGTCGTACGATACAACCGTACCTTTGTAATACTCCGACGCGCCCGGAACAAGCGTTATCCGGTGGGCAATGTTTCCTCCGGTGCAACTCTCGGCTGTGGAGAGGGTGAGCTTTTCTTTTCTCAAAGCTTCACCCAGCAATGCTTCAAGCGGTTCATCACTATCAGCAACAAGGAAATCGCACAACACTTCCCTGAGTTTTTTCTCTTGAAACCTCATTTCCGGAAGGTTCTCTTTGCCCCGGGCCGACAGTCGTAAGCGGATCAATCCGTAGGAGGGGAGATAGGCGAGTGAGAAATTGCCTGGAAGTGTCGCTTCAAAGTCTTCCAGCAGGATGGCCAATGACGATTCCGTGATTCCCGATACGAGGAATGAAGACTTCAGGTAGTCAACCGATAGGAATCGTTTTTTTAATCGGGGAATGATTTCAGTGGTTACTGCTGTTTTCATCTCGAAAGGAACACCTGGCATTGAAACCAATATGTGGTTTCTTTGTTCAAACCAAAGAAGGGGGGCTGTTCCGACTCTGTTCTGTATAACAGTACAACCTTTCGGAACAAAAGCCTGGTTCTTTGTCAATTCATTCATCGGATAATTTTTGTGTGCAAAGAGACGGTTGATTTGTCGAAAGACCTTTTCGTTGAAAATTAATTCGGTACGGAAGTAGTTGCAGAGTGTTTTCTTGGTAATATCGTCCCGGGTGGGTCCAACTCCTCCGGTCATCAACAGCACATCCGCCCTGTAAAAGCCCGTGTCAATGGCTTTCGCCATATCTTCTTCCCGATCGCCGACGGTTGTAATTGCCACGATTTCAAATCCCTGCCGGGTGAGTTCTGCAGCCATCCAGGCGGAATTGGTATCAATAATTTGCCCGATAAGAATTTCATCTCCAACGGTTATAATCTCTATTTTCATTTGTGTGTAACCGATTTACATGCTTGTTTCTTTTTAGCTTTCCAATTTCGTACAAAATTAAGCTATCGGAATCGATTTTTTCTAAATTATTTCTATTTAATTTTTCTATTTCAATGAATTGTTATATCTTTGCATTCCGAAAATCCAAAGCAACAAAAAATAAAACAAATCATATAACAATGAAAAAAGAAATACATCCAAGCAATTATCGCCCGGTAGTTTTCAAAGATATGTCGAACGAAGAAATTTTTATTTCACGTTCTACTATAAACGCCAAGGAAACCATTGAGATTGACGGTGTTACTTATCCTTTGGTGAAACTTGAAATTACCAGTTCATCGCATCCGTTTTACACCGGAAAACAAAAATTGGTGGATACAGCCGGACGTGTCGACAAGTTTATGAGCCGTTACGGAGATCGTAAGAAAAAATAAATCCTTTTTCAGGTAATAATAAAAAACGGTGGTTTTCGAAAGAGAATCACCGTTTTTGTTAACGAACAATGCGAAGCCGACAAACTATTTGGGATAGCCAACCGTTTGTGTGAGCAGCACTTCCTGATTTGCCGGTAATTGCAGGAGCTCTTCAAGTACCTTTTTGTCGTACGAACCGCGTACAACCGTTGCCAATCCTTCGGAGGCGCAGAACAAATAAATATTTTGCGAAACAAAGCCGCAATCGGTGTATGCATAGTTTTTGCCCGATGCTTTTCCGGAATCGGAAACAAAAAGGATATTCACCGGTGCGTTGGCAACATAGGTTTGTGTACCAGCACTTTTCCTATAATCGCCTTTTTTTACCAACGCCAGTCTATGTTCCCGGGCATTGTAAAAATAAATACCGCTTTTCATCACCAGGTAAAGTTCGAGTTCCTGCCTGTTGTTGGCTGTTGGGGCAGTACGCTTATCTTCGCGGTTAAATCCGTTGGCCGCCCAAAGTAAATTGGATAGAACCTCGTCCGGCAGTTCTTTTTCCTGAAACTCACGGGCGGATTTGCGTTCACTCAACGCCTGCATTAGGGGTTTTCCGCCTTTTTTATCCGGAGCGGAGAGTTGAATGTCCTGAGCATCCAAGGGTAGTGTCAGCCATGAAAATAAAAGAAAAATAACCAATTTGTTCATGCTTAAAATTTTAGATTTACGACGTACAAATATAGCCAAAAATGCCGAACGTATGGTTTAAAAACAGGTTAAAATATAGCGGATTATCCCATTTTTCAGGCATCGGTTGTGTCAGAAACCGAGAGGTAGGTGGAGGTCCTGTGGTTTTTCCATTGATTGAAAAGCCGTGAAAATAAACTTTTATATGTAAATTTGCATTTCCAACATAAGTTCAGTCGATAATGAAAAAATATTTTTTTGCCCTGATTCTTATCACGATGTCGGTTTTTGCAAATGCCCAGGTAGTATTGAGCGACAGTGCCAAAATAAGCCTGATGACCTGCGGGCCATGGTCGGGAGCAGTTTATGCGTTTTACGGACATACGGCGTTGCGTGTACAGGACGATTCCGCACACATGGATATTGTATTCAATTACGGTTTTTTTGATCCTACCCAGCCCAATTTTATGTATCACTTTGTAAGGGGAGAAACCGATTATATTTTGGGAACAACATCTTTTGAAGGATTTATCAATGAATATGCCTACAAGAAGGTCGCCGTTTATGAACAGGAGCTTAATTTAGCTCAACCGGAAAAGCAACAGTTATGGGAGGCCTTGTACCTCAATCATTTGCCGGAAAACAGGGGGTATCGGTATAATTATTTTTACGACAACTGCGCCACACGTCCGCGCGATATGGTGGAGAAATTCGCCGGAGGTAAGATTATATACCCACCCACAAAGGAAGGACAAACCTATCGGGATCTCTTGCACGAATGTTTACAACCCTATCCGTGGAACAAATTCGGTATTGATTTGGTCATAGGTGCGGGAGCCGATTCCCCTATTGATGTTCGTGCAAAAATGTTTATTCCTTCTTATTTGATGAATTCATTTGAGGGGGCAACCGTTGTTAAGAACGACTCTGTTAGCTATCCCCTTATCAGAAGTACAACTACGGTATTGGTTTCAAATGAGGAGGACAATGGTAGCGAACAGATTATATTTTCACCGTTAATAGCGGCATTCGCGCTTTTTTTTATAACCTTGCTGGTATCGATTATTCAATACATAAAGTGGAATAAAACCCAGTTGCCCCAAATTTATGACACGATTTTGTTCGCTGTTTACGGCTTGGGAGGATGTATCCTGTTTCTCCTGATGTTTTTTTCGGAGCATCCGGCTACAAATCCTAACTGGAATTTTGTATGGCTAAACATTTTTGCGCTTGTCGCTGCCATTTTATTTTGGGCAAAGCCGGTGAAAAAAGCGGTAAATATCTATCATTTTATTAACTTTGCAGCCCTAACCCTCTTTCTGCTTTTCTGGTGGTTGCTGCCACAACAATTACCGGTGGCAGGCATTCTTTTTTCAATGAGTATGTGGCTCAGATCGGGAATGAATGTATTTATGCAGACGAAAAGGAGAAAGGTTAATAAGCGGTATGTTTCGTCGAAATACATGAAGGCAGGTTGGGGGCAATGATGTGAATCAAAACGTAGCACGGTTTTTGCATGATACAATAAGAACTGGATTGCGCCCATAAAGAAGCCAACAGAACAAGCTTAAATGAAAGATATACTCTCAAATGAATAAAATATTATCCTCTCTTGTCGCTCTTTTTTCGGTAACCGCTCTTTGTGCCCAGGACACACCAATCGTCCCCAAGTTGGTTGTGGGGATCACCATAGATCAATTACGCGGCGATTACCTGGAGATGTTTCAACATACTTTCGGAGAAAAAGGATTTAAAAGGCTCCTGAATGGGGGGTTGGTTTATGCAGATCTGGAATTTGATTTTCCCCACCTTGATCGTGCTTCCACCATCACTACCATTTTCACGGGTGCCAATCCCGCTTACCACGGAATTACCGGAGAAAACAGGTTTATACTGAAAGAAAACCGGGAAATTCCTGCTTTTTCCGATAACAATTATGCCGGAAATTTCACTACCGAACGTTATTCTCCATTACCTGTAAAGGTTTCTACCCTTGCCGACGAACTCAAAATCGCTTCCGGAGGACAATCGGATGTGTTTGCTTTTGCGCCTCACGCTTCACAGGCATTGGCATCCGGAGGACACGCTGCCAGTGGTGCGTACTGGGTTGAAGACATGACCGGAAACTGGGCAACGACGGCTTTTTATAAAACCCGGCAACCCATCGTGGATCAACATAACCGTACACCGGAGTCATTGAGTAAGAAAATTGGTTCCATCACGTGGCGCCCAGCTATCGACATATCGAATTACAAAGCGTTTCCTTATACCAAGAACCTGTATAACTTCCAGCATTACTTCGGTGTGGATAAAAAAAATCACGTTCGGTTATTGAAACAGTCGCCTTATGTTAACACGGAAGTTCGTGAAATTGCAGAGAAGGTACTAAAATCCAGCTCGTTGGGAAAACGTCAAAATCCTGATTTCCTGGCGTTGACTTTCTATGCCGGCAATTTTGAAAATTCGCTCGACAAAAACTATTCCGTTGAAGTGCAAGACACTTACTACCGGCTGGATCAGGAAATAGAGAAACTGCTCGAAGCTATTGATTCAGCTGTAGGCCTGCAGAACACCCTGATCTTTGTGGTTTCCACCGGATATTTCAACGAACAGGAGATCCACCCTTCGGATATGGTTACTTCAGGCGGAGATTTTTATCCCGACAGGAGCATCGCATTGCTCAACATGTACCTCATGGCCATTTACGGTCGCGAACAATGGGTAAGCAAATATTACAACCAGCAGCTGTTTTTCAACCGGAAACTGATTGAAGACCGGAAAATCAATTTCGTGGAATTTCAGCAAAAAGCGGCTGAATTTCTTGTTCAATCGGCCGGTATACAGGATGTCATTACCTCTCACCAGATGCTGCACGGTGCTTACAATCAACGTGTGCAACATTACAGAAATGGTTTCTACAAAGGAATATCGGGTGATCTTTACCTGGAATTGCAGCCCGGATGGAAGGTAGTGGTAGAAAATGACCTCAACAACAACGTCCGCGTAAGAGACAATGCCGTTCATGCGCCGGTCATCTTTTTCGGAAACAACATTAAACCGCAGCGGATCAATCGTGTGATTGATGCAACGGAGATCGCCCCCAGCGTTTCACACCGCTTGCGGATTCGTGCTCCCAACGCTGCCCAAGCCAATATTTTGGAAGAACTGTTTTAAATAGAGAAGTTAACAATTAACAATTAAAATTAAGGGGACCGGATAAATCCGTACAACAGGTCGGACCTGAAATCCGAAACCCGCAATACAAAACAATATGGGATTCAATTCATTTATAAGTAAAATATTTGGTAATAAGGCACAGAGGGACCTGAACGAGATAAACCCCATTGTAAATTTAATAAAGGAGGCTTATCCGGGAATAGCCAAGCTCTCAAACGATGAGTTACGTGCAAAAACCAAAGAACTCGAAAAGAAAATAGAAGAATACATTACCGGGGATAACGCCCGTATCGCGGAGCTAAAAGCCAGTATTGAAGAAGTGGAACTCGAAAAACGCGAGTCGGTTTGGAACGAGATAGATAAAATTGAAAAGGAGATTACATCGAAATTGGGGAAAATATTATCGGAAATTCTTCCCGAAGCATTTTCTATTGTCAAGGAAACAGCTAAAAGATTTAAGGAAAACCCGGAAACTGTGGTTACGGCCACCGATTTTGACCGTGATTTAGCGGCCAGTCACGATTTTGTGCGTATAGAGGGAGATAAGGCTGTTTACCTGAATCGCTGGGTTGCTGGTGGCAATGAAATAACCTGGGACATGGTGCATTACGATGTGCAGCTGTTTGGGGGCGTGGTGCTTCACCAGGGTAAGATTGCCGAAATGGCAACCGGTGAAGGGAAAACACTGGTGGCTACCCTGCCTGTATTCCTTAATGCTCTTACACACAGAGGAGTGCATGTGGTTACCGTAAACGATTACTTGTCCAAACGTGACTCGGAGTGGATGGGGCCAATATACATGTTCCACGGGCTTTCGGTAGATTGTATCGATAAGCATGAACCCAACTCCGACGCCCGCCGCAAGGCTTACGAAGCCGACATTACCTTTGGTACGAACAACGAGTTTGGGTTCGATTACCTTCGCGACAATATGGCTGTTTCACCCAAAGATCTGGTGCAACGTATACACAACTATGCCATCGTGGACGAGGTTGACTCCGTATTAATTGACGATGCGCGTACCCCCTTGATCATATCGGGACCCGTTCCGAAAGGCGATGATCAGTTGTTTGATCTTTTCCGTCCGCGGGTGGAGCAGGTGGTAAAAGTCCAGCGTGAGTTCACTACCCGGTTGCTCGCTGATGCAAAAGCCAAAATGGCTTCGGCAGATAAAAAGGAACAGGAAGAAGGCGCTCTATTGCTGTTCCGTTCCTACAAAGGTATGCCGAAATATAAGCCGCTCATCAAGTTTTTGAGTGAACAGGGCGTGAAAGCGGCCATGCTGAAGACCGAGGAGTTTTATATGCAGGAGCAGTCGCGCAACATGCATATCGCCACTGACCCGTTGTACTTCGTTATTGACGAAAAACAAAACAGCATCGAGTTGACTGATAAAGGGATCGACTTGCTGACCGGGAAGTCGGACGACCCGTACTTTTTCGTGTTGCCTGATATTGCATCGCAACTGGCTGAACTCGATAACCTACCTCTTTCCGACGAAGAAAAAGCGGCTAAAAAGGATGAGTTATTACAGAATTATGCGATAAAATCGGAACGTGTTCATACGGTAAACCAGCTTCTTAAAGCTTACACCCTGTTCGAGAAAGACGACGAGTACGTGGTGATCGACAACAAAGTGAAAATCGTGGATGAACAAACAGGCCGTATCATGGAAGGACGCCGTTATTCCGACGGGTTGCATCAAGCTATTGAGGCAAAGGAACGGGTGAAAGTGGAAGCTGCGACGCAAACCTTTGCCACCATTACCTTGCAAAACTACTTCAGGATGTATAACAAGCTTGCGGGTATGACCGGGACAGCAGAAACAGAGGCTGGTGAACTTTGGGACATTTACAAGCTGGACGTGGTGGTGATTCCAACCAACCGGCCCATTGTCCGTAACGATATGAACGACCGCATCTATAAAACCAAACGTGAGAAATATACAGCGGTAATCGACGAAATAGAAAATACCATTTCTAAAGGCCGCCCGGTTCTGGTGGGAACAACCTCAGTAGAGATTTCCGAACTGTTAAGCAGGATGCTTACACTTCGAAAAATAAAACACAACGTGTTGAACGCCAAATTACATCAACGCGAAGCGGAAATTGTTGCCAATGCCGGACAGCGTGGAATGGTAACCATCGCTACCAACATGGCGGGGCGTGGTACCGATATTAAACTTACGCCGGAGGTAAAAGATGCCGGAGGGTTGGCTATTATAGGTACGGAACGGCATGAAAGTCGCCGTGTCGACCGTCAGTTACGTGGCCGTGCCGGCCGTCAGGGAGATCCGGGCTCTTCGGTTTTTTTCGTATCTCTCGAAGATGACCTGATGCGCTTGTTTGCCACCGAACGGATTGCCGGGCTTATGGACCGGATGGGCTTCAAGGAAGGCGATATGCTTGAGCACGACATGTTGAACAAATCGGTGGAACGTGCCCAGAAAAAAGTGGAGGAAAACAACTTTGGTATTCGTAAACGGTTGTTGGAATACGATGACGTGATGAATTCTCAACGCGAAGTGATCTATAAACGTCGCCGTCATGCATTGATGGGCGACCGTATCGAGATTGATGTTACCAACATGATAACGGAGACGGCCAAGAATGTGGTGGAGGCTAACGAGGACGATTTCGAAAACATGAAACTGGACCTTTTCCGTGTAATGGCAGTTGAGATTCCTTTCTCCGAAAAAGAGATGAAGGAGATGAAAATCGACGTGCAAGTTGAAAAAGTGGTTCAAAAGGCTATTTCGGGATTCAAGCGCAAAACGGATCGATTGGCAGAAATTGCCCAGCCGGTTATCAAGGATGTGTACGAAAAACAGGGTGCCATGTATGAAAACATCCTTATCCCCATTTCCGATGGAAAAAGAATATACAACATTGCTACCAACCTGAAAGAAGCGTATGAATCGGGGTCAAAAGCGCTGGTCAAATCGTTTGAAAAATCAATTTTACTCCACACCATCGACGAAGACTGGAAGGAACATCTCCGGGAAATGGACGAATTACGACATTCGGTTCAAAACGCCAGTTACGAACAAAAAGACCCGCTACTGATTTATAAGCTTGAATCGTTTAGTCTATTTAAAATAATGGTCAACGACATCAATTCAAAGGCGGTTTCTATCCTCATGCGTGGCCAGATTCCCGTTCAGGATCCTAAAAACGTTCGCCAGGCTGCCCCTGAACAGAAAACCGATTACAGCAAATACCGTACTCAAAAGGATGAAATTGAAGGGGGGCCCTCATCCAATGGTTCACCTAGACAGCCTGAACAAAGAAAACTAGAGCCAGTCCGCGTGGAAAAGAAAGTGGGTCGAAACGATCCATGCCCTTGCGGAAGCGGGAAAAAATTCAAAAATTGTCACGGACAAGGTGCCTGATAGTAGCCTAAAAGATAAAACAACAGAACAAACAAACCCGAAGCAAATTTAACTTGCTTCGGGTTGTTTTTTGTTGGAAAAACCTTCTGGAACAAACAATAAAAAACATTAATTACGGTCTGAGGCAAACGATTTTTGATCGGATTTCTTTTGTTAAACCGTGGAAAATCCGTACCTTAGTACGTTATTTAAAAAGAAGTAAAAGGCCTGTTTATTATTCTGTATTTCAACAAAATATAAGACATGTCTGAAGAAAAAAATTACATTTTAATATGATTGACCAAGAAGACAGAGTCATTAAGATCAACATTGAAGATGAAATGAAGTCGGCGTACATCGATTATTCGATGTCCGTAATCGTTTCACGTGCATTACCTGACGTTCGTGATGGATTTAAACCCGTGCACAGACGTATCCTTTTTGGAATGTCCGAATTAGGGAACACATCGGATAAGCCGCACAAGAAATCGGCTAGAATCGTAGGGGAGGTACTCGGGAAGTACCATCCGCATGGCGATTCATCGGTTTATAATGCCATGGTGCGCCTGGCGCAAGAGTGGAGTATGCGCTACACGCTGGTTGACGGTCAGGGAAACATGGGAAGTGTTGACGGTGACAGCCCTGCGGCTATGCGTTATACCGAAGCCAGGATGAACAAACTTGGCGAAGAAATGTTGCGCGATATCGATAAAGAAACTGTAGATTTTCAATTCAATTTCGACGATACTCTTCAGGAGCCAACGGTTTTGCCGACACGGATACCCAACCTGCTCATCAACGGCGCATCGGGTATTGCGGTAGGAATGGCAACTAACATGGCACCGCACAATTTAACGGAAGTGATTAACGGAATTATAGCATATATTGATGATAAAGAGATAGATACTGAAGGGTTGATGCATTACATCAAGGCTCCCGACTTTCCCACAGGTGGTTATATTTATGGTTATAAAGGGGTTATTGATGCTTTTGAAACGGGTAGGGGACGCATCGTTATGCGTGGAAAAGCCGAAATTGAATCGGGAAAAAACCACGATAAAATAATCATTTCAGAGATTCCGTATCTGGTAAACAAAGCGGAAATGATCAGGCACATTGCCGACCTGGTGGGTGAAAAGAGGATTGAGGGAATATCAAACGTAAATGATGAGTCGGACCGCCAGGGAATGCGTATAGTTGTTGACGTTAAACGAGACGCTAATGCAAACGTTGTTCTTAACAAACTATACAAATTAACTGCCATGCAGTCGTCTTTCAGTGTGAACAATATTGCGTTGGTGAATGGCCGTCCGGAAATGCTTAACCTGAAGCGGATGATTGAACTGTTCGTTGAACACCGCCACGATGTGGTTGTGCGACGTACAAAATATGAACTTCGCAAAGCAGAAGAAAGAGCACACATATTGCAAGGTCTGATTATTGCCTCCGATAATATTGACGAGGTAATTGCCATAATCCGCGGTTCAAGCACACCGCAAGAGGCCATTCAACGGTTGATCGAACGCTTTGAGTTGTCCGATATCCAGGCACGTGCCATAGTAGAGATGCGGTTAAGGCAACTTACCGGGCTGGAGCAGGATAAGCTTCATGCCGAATTCGAAGAAATTCAACGGGTGATCGCTCATTTAAACGATGTCCTGAATAATGAGGAACTACGTATGCAGATCATCAAAGAGGAGTTGATTGAAGTGCGCGACAAGTTCGGTGATCAACGCCGTTCTGAAATCATTTTTGCTTCGGAAGAGATGAATCCCGAAGATTTTTACTCCGATGATGAAATGATTATTACCATCTCTCATTTTGGTTACATCAAACGTACCCCACTGACGGAGTTCCGCACGCAGAACAGGGGTGGAGTAGGAGCTAAAGGGTCGCAAACAAGGGACGAAGATTTTGTGGAATACATTTATCCCGCTACCAACCACAATTATATGCTCTTCTTTACTCAAAAAGGCAAATGTTACTGGTTGAAGGTTTACGAAATTCCGGAAGGAACCAAGACATCGAAAGGAAGAGCCATTCAAAACCTGCTGAACATTGATTCAGATGACAGCATCACTGCTTTTGTACGAGTGCTTACCCTGGACGACGAAGAGTACATCAACTCCAATTACCTGGTTTTCGGAACACAATTGGGGGTTGTTAAGAAAACATTGCTGGAGGCTTATTCGCGACCGCGTCAAAATGGGGTGATTGCCATAGGATTAAGGGAGGATGATCAGGTGATTTCCGTAAGGTTGACCGACGGTAAAAAGGACATCATTATGGCTAACCGAAATGGCCGGGCCATTCGTTTCAACGAAGAGGATGTGAGGCCGATGGGCCGTACTGCAACCGGAGTAAAAGGAATGACGTTGGATGAGGACGGCGAAGATTATGTAATCGGTATGATTTGCATGGATCCCGACTCAAAAGACACTATCCTGGTTGTATCCGAACAAGGGTACGGTAAGCGAACAATGCTTAATGACGAGGATGGGGAACCGGTCTACAGGATTACTTACCGAGGCGGGAAAGGGGTTAAAACGCTGAACATTACAGAAAAGACCGGAAAGCTCGTTGCCATAAAAAGTGTGACAGACGATAATGATTTAATGATTATTAACAAATCGGGCATAACAATACGTGTGAAAATTTCCGATATTCGCACCATGGGACGTGCTACACAGGGAGTTCGGCTCATAAACCTGGAAAAACGAAACGATGAAATCGCTTCGGTATGTAAAGTTAATTCCGAAGAAGAAATAGATGAGGTGGAAACCGTTTTGCCGGAAGATGTCGATAGTGAGGAAAATTTTACGGATGAGGTCAGCGAATAATGTACATATTTTAAACTTTTTGTATTTTTACAGTCAAATAAATCAATAGAAATTTTAAACAATTAAGAAAAGACGAATACTTAACTTAAAACGATGAATAAAATGAGAAAATTATTTTTCCTTACTGCGGTGGCTGTCTTTGCTGCAAGTTCCATGTTTGCACAAAAGTCGGCTCTGAGAGACGCCAAGAGATCTTTAGGAAGCAACGACCTGAATGAAGCTCGCACCCTGATAAAACAGGCCACTACTAACGCAGAAACCGCCAATGATCCTGAAACCTGGAAAATCTTTGGAGATATCGGTAACAAGGCATTCGACAACGAGAGAACCAATGAAATGTTGGGAAAACAAGCAAACCAGGAAGTGATGTACAACGGACTGTTGGAATCTTACACACCGTATCTGAAAGCCGATTCACTAGGTGAGTTGCCGGATGAAAAAGGCAAAGTGAAAAACAAATTCAGAAAAGACATCGCCGGAGTTTTAAAAGCTAATCATCCTTTCTACATCAACGGGGGAATTTTCTTTAACGAAAAACAACAATATGCCAAAGCTTCCGATTTCTTCGAAATATACTGGAACATTCCTTCGTTACCGATGTTTGCCGGACAGAAAGACCCTTTTCTGATCGACAGTACTTTTCAAACCATTAAATATTATGCCATTATCACGGCTATTCAGGCGCAAGACCATAAAAGAGCATTGGCTATGCTGAAAAGAGCGGCCAGTGAACCTTTTATCGCCAACAGTGCTTATCAGGAAAGCGATATTTACGAACTTATTGCCAGCGAATATATTCAACAGGGAGATACGGCTAAATATATAGAAACTCTTTACGAAGGAGCGGAAAAATTCCCCAAAAGCAAGTATTTTACTCCTAATCTGGTAAACGTTTTTATCCGTCAGGGCGACAATCAGAAAGCCATGGAATACCTGGATGAAGCCATTAAGAACGATCCTTCCAACGCGTGTGATTTAAACAGTGTAAAAGGGGCATTATTGGCAGAAAAAGGAGATTTTGCAGCAGCTGAAGAAGAATATAACAAGGCATTAACGCAAGATCCCAATTGTGAAAGAGCGCTTGAAGCACTTGCGGTGAACTTTATCCTGCAGGCTCAGAATTTAAAGGAAAAAACAGCAACCATGTCGGACCGCAAATTGCAGTTGGAAAATGACAAAAAAACGGTCGATTTTTACCAAAGAGCATTGCCACACCTGGAGAAATTTACCAAGTCATTGAAAGACAGGACTGCCGACAAAACAGAGATTGACGGCGCTTTAATGAAACTCAGAAATGTTTATTATAACTTAAGCATGATGGGTGTTGACAAATCTGCACAACTGAAACAAGTGGAAGCAGAACTTGGGTTGTAAATTGAAACGATTATTTAATAGCATAAAGAGAAGCGGCATCGGTAAAAACCGATGCCACTTTTTTTATCTATGCAAACAGGATAGAGATTGAATTAAACATAATAGTAATTATAGGAAAAATATCCGTGTTTAAATTAATGGGCGAAATTCGTAGTTTTTTATTACTTTTGTACGGTAACATTATTTGACATTGTCTTCGGTTCAGGATATGAATAAAAAAAACGATCAACGATACAACCTTCGCGGTGTTTCCGCCTCAAAAGAAGATGTGCATGATGCCATAAAAAATATCGATAAAGGAATTTATCCGAAAGCATTCTGCAAAATAATTCCCGATATACTTGGCGATGACCCGGATTTTTGTAACATCATGCATGCTGACGGTGCCGGAACTAAATCGTCACTGGCGTATGTTTACTGGCGGGAAACCGGCGATATTTCCGTTTGGAAAGGAATCGCGCAGGATGCGCTCATCATGAATATTGATGACTTGTTGTGCGTTGGCGCCACCGATAACATACTGTTATCTTCTACCATTGGGCGCAATAAAAACCTGATCCCCGGAGAAGTAATCTCCGCCATTATAAACGGCACAAACGAGCTTTGCGAGGAACTTTCGTCATTGGGTGTACGCATTTATCCTACAGGCGGAGAAACAGCCGACGTGGGTGATCTGGTGAGAACGATTATTGTGGACAGTACGGTGACTTGCCGCATGAAACGCATGGATGTTATTGATAATGCCAACATTCAGGCCGGAGATGTTATTGTTGGATTATCCTCTTCCGGGCAAGCTACCTACGAAAGAGAATACAACGGCGGTATGGGAAGCAACGGTTTAACCTCTGCCCGCCACGATGTATTTGCCCATTACCTGGCACAGAATTATCCCGAAAGTTACGATGCTGCCATTCCTGAAGATTTAATCTATTCAGGCAATATGCGGCTCACTGAACAAATCGAAAACCTGGGAATGGATGCCGGGAAGCTGATCCTGTCTCCTACCCGCACCTATGCTCCGATCATATCGCTGATTTTAAGCGACTTGCGTAGTCGTGTCCACGGAATGGTACATTGCTCCGGAGGTGCACAAACAAAAATCATGCATTTTCTTAACGATGGTCTGCGCGTTACAAAAGACAACCTCTTCCCTCTTCCTCCTTTGTTCAAACTTATTCATGATCAATCGAATACCGATTGGAAAGAAATGTACAGGGTTTTTAATATGGGACATCGAATGGAAATTTACCTGCCGGAAGTTTATGCTTCGAAGGTGATTGAGATTTCCAGATCGTTTAATGTTGATGCACAGGTAGTTGGACGTGTGGAGAAATCGAATATCCGGGAATTGGTGATTGAGAGTGAATTTGGAAGGTTTGTTTATTCCTAAATCCTCATTCGTTGTACCTCCCAATGGAAAAACATAATATCATCAAACAAAACGATTAAATTCCTTTCAAGAAAATCAGAGGCATCATACTATGTCGGAAAACTCATTATTGGATAAACTCAATCATTTGGTCACCCGTTTCGAAGAGATAGGAACGTTGATTACCGACCCTACAATCATAGGCGATATGAAGCGTTTTGTAAAACTCAACAAAGAATACCGGGAGTTGGAAGAAATTGTGGAAGCCCGAAACGAGTATAAACAGGCACTAGACTCCATCGAAGAAGCCAAAATAATTCTGGAAACCGAATCGGACACTGATTTACGTTTGCTTGCCAACGAGGAACTCTCTGCCAACACCCAGAGACTTCCCGAACTGGAAGAAAAAATAAAACTTTTACTTATTCCGGCCGATCCTGAAGACGAAAAAAATGTGATCATGGAAATTCGCGGCGGTACGGGAGGTGATGAAGCGTCGATTTTTGCAGGGGATCTGTACAAAATGTACACCCGGTATTGCGAAAGTAAAGGGTGGAAAACCGAAGTATCCAGTTATACCGAAGGTACAGCGGGCGGTTTCAAGGAGATCATATTTACGGTTAGTGGCGAAAATGTTTACGGAACTTTGAAATACGAGTCGGGCGTTCACCGGGTGCAACGTGTTCCGGCGACCGAAACTCAAGGCCGTGTGCACACCTCGGCTGCCACTGTTGCCGTGCTGCCTGAGGCGGAAGAATTTGATGTAGAAATCAATCCTGCCGATATAGATTTTCATACAGCACGTTCCAGTGGCGCCGGAGGGCAGAATGTAAACAAGGTGGAAACAAAGGTTCAGCTTACCCATAAACCCACCGGTATTGTGGTGGTTTGTCAGCAGGCACGTTCGCAATTGGCTAACCGGGAGCTGGCCATGCAGATGTTGCGTGCCAAGCTTTACGACATTGAACTTACCAAACGCCAGGGCGACATAGCTTCGCGGCGAAAGACCATGGTGTCTACCGGTGACCGTTCGGCTAAAATCCGCACGTACAACTATCCGCAGGGACGCATTACCGATCACCGCATCAATTACACCGTTTATAACCTTTCCGCATTTATGGACGGTGACATCCAGGATGTCATCAATCAGCTTATCGTAAGCGAAAATGCTGAACGGATGAAGGAAGCGGAAATATAGAGATTGTTCCGAATAAAAGCAACACATTTTATTTTAGATACTTATGAGACAGAAACTTATTATGCTATCATTCATTTTTTTGTACGTAAGCAACCTTTTGTTTGCACAGGCGGAATACAAGATACCCCGTTTGCGGATAAGTGCATCGGGTGGTTTGGGTTATTTGGTTGCGGAAGGAAGTACCGGCGATGCCGGTTCTATCGTCAATG
>JABNAD010000267.1_pt1 | contig 37971 bp, 28 predicted proteins | sample 7240381 | NCBI WGS metagenome assembly JABNAD01 (sample SAMN11332834, study PRJNA596920) | anaerobic digester metagenome | biome: digested sludge; isolation source: digested sewage sludge-derived enrichment culture grown on H2/CO2 | place: Germany: Goettingen
TCTCAACAGAATTAGAAGATTTTAGTTTGGACAACAAAACAACAGTTTCAACGTGACCAGTTCCCGGGAACAGATCCACCGGCTGAACGGTTTTAATAGCATAGCCAGCTTCGGTTATAAACTTTAAATCCCGGGCCAGGGTTGAGGGGTTACAGGATACATAGATAAGCTTGGGGGTGCCCAACTCGCTGATGGCTTGCAGCAAGGATTCGTCACAGCCTTTTCGAGGCGGATCGAGAACGATCAGATCGGGTTTGACTCCTTCATCTTTGATGATCTTGAGCATTTCATCTTCAGCCCGACCCAAAAAGAAGCGGGCATTGTCGATCTGATTGAGGCCAGCGTTTTCCCGGGCATCAAGAACTGCATCGCCGACGCTTTCAATCCCGATGACCTGTTTGGCCTGAGCCGCCAGATAAAGCCCGATGGTGCCGGTACCGCAATAGAGATCAAAGATGGTTTCTGTGCCGGTCAAGGCAGCAGCCGACTTGATGGCATCATAGAGTTTTTCTGTCTGCAGCGAATTGACCTGAAAGAAGGAGTTTGGTGAAATCGAAAAACTGAGATCCCCGATCTGCTCCACCAGTCGGGCCGCCCCGTAGACGCAGAGACTTTTTTTGCCCAGAATGACATTGCCTTTTTCCCGGTTGATGTTGGCGTAAATACTTTTGACATTGGGAATTCCGGCGACGATGCCCTCAATAATGGCCTGACGTTGACTTAACTCCTTACCGTTAATGATCAGGGTGATCATGTTTTCGCCCTGGAGGTTGGTACGCTGCAACACCCCCCGGAGATAACCCTTGTGGGTGCGCTCATCATAGATGCTTAAATTCAATTCCTGAACCAGCGCATTGATGGTTTTGATGGCCGCCGCTGCTGATTCCGGCTGGTTGAGGCAATCGTCAATATGAACCAGCTGATGAGATCTTTTGGCATAAAAACCCATTCCCTTGCGATCCAGTTTAAATTGTGCCTTATTGCGGTAGCGTAACGGATCTTCCATGCCGATAATCGGCGCCACTTCGAGCTCTTTAAAGCCCCCAATCCGTTGGAGTGCATCCCCCACCATCTTGGCCTTGGCCTTAAGTTGGCCCGGATAACTCATATGGCGGATCTGACAGCCGCCGCATTGGTCAAAATAGGAACAATCCGGGGTGACCCGAACGGGTGATGCCTGGCTGATTGACAGTAGTTTTCCCTGGGCGTAGGTTTTTTTGACATTCTTGATCTCCACCTCCACCACATCACCGGGCAGGCCACCGTCGACAAAGACAATCATGTTATCAAGCCGACCCACCCCTTCCCCACTATGGGTAATATCAATCAATTCCATGGAATACTGCTGTCCAACTTCTAACGGGTTGCTTGTTTCGTTCATTCTTACTTCCTTAATTTTCTTATTTTTTATTGCTCGAGATAAGCCTTCATTTTTTCGAAGGTTTCATCCGAGATAATATGCTCAATACCGCAGGCATCCTGTTCCGCATTGGCCAGGGACACATCCAGGGCTTTGACCAGAAACTCGGTAATCAGCCGATGCTTTTCATAAACCTTTACCGCCCGGCTTTTTCCAGTTTCGGTGAGATAGATCTGGCCATAGCGTTCATGTTCCACATAGCCTAATTCCTTAAGCTTGCGAACCGCATCATTGGCACTGGCCTTACTGACCTTGAGTTCCAGGGCAACATCGGTAATCCGTACCCCTTTGCCGTGTTTTTGACTCTCCAGATAAATGGTTTCGATATAATCCTCAATGGATTCTGTTAATTTTTTTTCCATTTTTACCTCTGCTTTTATCTTTTTGATTTATTTTTGATTGCTTTGCCTGAGCTGGCTTGGCAGGTCTGGTTTTATTGGTTTTTTTAGCCTGGGGTGACTGCGATTCGGATTTTTTTACCTTAGCCGGAATCAGTGCTTTTTTCCCGGTGCCGATTAAATCGTCCCGATAGGCTTTGGTCAGGGCCTCATGCACCAGCAGATAATTCTCCCGTTTGTTATACTGCACCAGCGCCCGCTGCATGTTTTTTTCCCGGCCCTTGGGTACATAAACCGCTTCCATCGTCAGCGGGTTGACACCAGTATGGTACATGGCCGTTGCCACCGAACCCGGTGTCGGGTAAAAATCCTGAACCTGTTCCGGGAAAAAGCCCATCTCCCGGATGTATTCCGCCAGTTTGACGGCATCCTGGAGGGTACAGCCCGGATGGCCGGTAATGAAATAGGGCAATACAAACTGGTTTTTGCCCAGCTGCCCATCAATCTGCTTAAACTGCCGGACAAAGTTTTCATAGACGTTAAAGGCCGGTTTGCCCATGTGAGCAAGCACCGTATCGGATACATGTTCCGGAGCCACCCGCAGCTGGCCGCTGATATGGTGCTCCACCAATTCCCGAAAAAAAGCCTTGTCCGGGTCCAGCGCCAGATAATCATAGCGGATTCCCGAACGGATAAACACTTTCTTGATTCCCGGCAGTTTCCGGACTGCCCGGAGTGTCTCCAGATACGGCTTGTGGCTGGGATCAATGTTTTTGCAGGGGGTTGGAGCCAGACACTCCCGATCTTTGCAGTAACCCCGGACTGCCTGCTTTTTACAGGCCAGATGGGAAAAATTGGCCGTCGGTCCGCCGATGTCGTGGATGTAGCCCTTAAAATCAGGCTCTTTTGTCATTCGTTTGGCTTCCCGGACAATTGAATCGCGGCTGCGCATCTGGACATATTTGCCCTGATGTATGGCCAGGGCACAAAAGGTGCAGTTGCCATAGCAGCCCCGGTTGGCAGTGATACTGAACTTGACTTCGTTAAGCCCCGGCACACCCCCGACCGGATCATAGGCGGGATGCCAGCGATAGGTAAAGGGCAGATCATACAGATCATCAAACTCCGCCTGGGAAAGCGGCGGTTGGGGCGGGTTCTGCCACAGATAACGGTTGCCGGTGGGCTGAATATAGACCTGTGGGTCATGGGCATTATTGCTCTGATAAATCTGGGCAGTCGCCTCGGCATAGGCCTTTGTATCGGCGCTGACACTCTCGGTGGACGGCAGCATAACGCCTTCCCCGGCTTCCCGGCTGATTACCGCTGTGCCCCGGATATGGGTCAGCTGATGTACCGGAATGCCAGCTTCCAGGCCTTCGGCAATCTCAATGATGGCCCGTTCGCCCATGCCATAGACCAGCAGATCGGCCCGGGAATCAAAAAGAATCGGCCGTCTCACTTTCTCCTGCCAGTAATCGTAATGAGCGAAGCGCCGCAGGCTGGCTTCGATTCCACCAATAATCAACGGGATTTCACCAAAATTTTCACGAATCTTGCCGCAATAGACAATCGTGGCCCGATCCGGCCGCAGTCCGGCTTTACCTCCGGGGGCATAAACATCTTCCTGGCGGCGTTTTTTGTTGACGGTGAAATGATTGACCATCGAATCAAGGTTGCCAGCAGTGACCAGAAACCCCAGCCGGGGGGCGCCCAGCTGCATAAAATCGGCGTTTTCCTGCCACTTGGGCTGGGCAATAATCCCCACTGAAAAACCCCGGGACTGGAGCACCCGGCCGATAATCGCCGCCCCAAAGGAGGGATGATCGACATAGGCATCGCCAGTCACGAGTATAAAATCGCATTGGGTAATACCCTGGGCCTGCATTTCTTTTTTGGACATTGGCAGGAACCCCTTATTTTCTTTGGGGGTTTTATCGGCTCGGACTTTTTGCCCGGAATCCTTGCTTGACTTATTCATTCATACCCTTTCTTAATAATTTTTCACATTTTTTATATTAAACCGCTAAAAAGATTGAAATATGCCGGGAAGTTAATCAGGATGATTGCAAAGACCACCATAAAAAAGGTCTGGTTAAGTTCAATGGTCATCCCGATGGTGTCACCTGTCATCCCGCCGATTTTGTGCTGGAGATTTTTCATCAATAGCAGCGCTGGCAAGAGACAAATCACCGCTGTCAGCAGTCCTGGCAGACCCAGAATCAGGGTGGCATAACCCAGTAGTAGCACCAGATAGATGATAAAATGGTGGAGCTGGGTCATTTCCACAAAGCGCTTGCCCAAACCACCGCCACCGGGAGCGTAGGTCGAAAAGCAGGTCGACATGATCGCCATCGTTCGACCAAACACCGGCATCACCAGCAGGGCACTGCTGTATTCCGGCAGAATCATCGTATAAGCCATCCAATTGGTTAAAATAATCAGGATCAGTCCAATGGCGCCAAAGGCTCCAAGGCGGCTGTCTTTCATGATTTCCATCATCTTTTCCCGATCCCGGGCTGAGAACAGGGCATCGGTGGTATCCGCAAAGCCGTCCAGATGAAGGCCGCCAGTAAGCCAGATATAGGCAATCACCATCAGCAGCGCCTGCAGCTGAACAAAGTGGATCAATGAAAACAGCTGGGCCGCTCCATACAGGATCACCCCGATAAAAACCCCCACCAGAGGAATCAGAATCATCGACTCATAAAACTCCTCGGCACTGACATCATTAAGCTTGATTGGGATGCGGGTAAAAAATGATATTGCAATCAGTAGTTTTCTCATGTTGTTCTCCAAATATACTCTTAAAAATTCATAGTTTTTTGTTGTTTTAAAAATTAACACTGAGCTTACGCCAGTTTTTCCCGAAAAAAGAAAAGCATGAATTTGCATTCATACTTTATCCGGCCATGGTTTCTGAATTTTTGTTTTTAAAAGATTTTTATTATCTTAAACTTCATCCACAAAATCAAAACGATTTTCAATCATTTGTTTCAATTGTTCAATGGCCCGCTTTTCGTCATCGCCATTCGCTTCGATTTGTATCTCGTCACCTTTTTGAACAGCTAAAATCATCACACCCATAATGCTTTTGGCATTAACCCGGGTTGTTTCTTTTTTGATATAGATTTCGCTTTTAAACTCATTGGCTTTTTGGACAAAAAGAGAGGCTGGTTTTGCATGGAGTCCGGCCTTGTTATCAACGATTACTTTATCAACTATCACAATAATCCACCCCTTTACTATAAAATTCCCCTATGTTAGTATTATAACCCTAGACTGCAATTTTAGCAAGTCAACGACTTTTATTTCTTTTTAACTTGTAAAATCTTTTTTTAAGTTTTATAATGTATCATATGTCAAATGTGATTAACACTTTGCGGAGGTGAAAAAAATGAAAGTTACTAAAGATATGGGTATCCTTGATGCCGTTAACGCATATCCGGATTCTGTCAACGTCTTCCAGGCTTATGGCATGCATTGCTTTGGTTGTATGGCAGCACGTTTTGAAAGCATCGAAGAAGGGGCATTGGCCCACGGCATTGATGTCGATGCCTTGATTAAATCAATTAATGACGCCATTGACGCTGTTGATTTAACAAAATAGTTTAAGGTTGTCGCTAAACTCCCATACCGACCAATTGTTAATCTGTTGTCCGCTCCGATGCGTAGGGTCTGACCCCTAGGTCACAACATGATGTAACAATTGTCGGTACTGGGTTATCTTTTTTGATAGTCTGAGCAACGCATTTAATCAATGCGTTGCTTTTTTTGTTTTTTTGTCAATACCCCTTGAAATCACCAGGAATAATTGTTACAATGGTCAGAATCGAATATTACGATAGAGGTGCGGACTTTAAGATTAACGACGGTGACCATGGCTAATGGGATGACACGTTGTGAAAGGAAAGCTCGCCGAAGGATTATTGTTTGCCACCAGTTTTCCTGGGCTTACTGTTAAGAGCAGTGAGACTGTCATCATTTTTAATGATGGAGTGCTATCTAAAACCCAATGGAAGCTTTTTTTGAGCATTTCTTTGTATTTTAGCCGGTACCCGTTACTGGCTTTTTTTAATTTCAAATGGAAAATTGCGAAATGAGATACTGCGGTGAGCTTTGCTGTTGTAAATTGCGCAATTAACTATAATTTCAATTTTTGGAGGTACTATGAAATCTTATAATGTTGCAGTTGTTGGCGCCACTGGGATGGTGGGACAGAAAATGCTTCAGGTCCTGGCGGAACTTAAGTTCCCGGTCAAGAACCTGTATCCGATGGCATCGAAACGGTCGGCTGGCAAAGAAATTATTTTTAACGGAAAACCCTACGTGGTTCAGGAGCTTTGTGATGAAGCTTTTGACCAGGAGATTGATATTGCCCTGTTCTCTGCCGGTGGTGACACCAGCGAGCGCTTTTCGCCGGTGGCGGCAGCTAAAGGCGTCATCGTCATTGACAACAGCAGCGCTTTCCGGATGGACCCCACCGTACCACTGGTGGTGCCGGAAGTCAACCCGGAAGATCTGGACTGGCACAAAAACATCATTGCCAATCCCAACTGCTCCACCATTCAGGCGGTGGTGGCTTTAAAACCGCTCTATGATGCTTTTGGCATCGACCGGATTGTTTATTCCACCTACCAGGCGGTTTCCGGTTCCGGAGTCAAGGGCTATGCCGATCTGGAAAACGGGATCAAGGGCGAAGATAATGCCTTTTACCCCCACCCAATTGCTTATAACGTCCTGCCTCACATCGATTCTTTCCTGGACAACGGCTACACCAAGGAAGAAATGAAGATGATCAACGAAACCCGGAAAATTCTCCATGACGACAGCCTGCGGATCACCGCCACCACTGTCCGAGTACCGGTTTTTTACAGCCACAGCGAAAGCGTCAACGTGGAGCTCAAAAAACCCTTTGAGCTGGACGCCATCCGCAAGCTTTACAGCGACGCCCCGGGGATTGTGCTTCAGGATGACCCGGCCAACAACGTCTACCCACTGGCCCGCACCGCCGAAAACACCGATGAAGTTTACGTCGGCCGACTGCGCCGGGACGAAAGCATCGACAACGGCTTAAACCTCTGGGTCGTCGCCGACAACATCCGCAAAGGCGCCGCCTCAAACGCCGTCCAGATCGCCTTCGAACTGGCTAAACGAAATTTAATCTAAATATTAAAATATAACCACAAATCAAAGGAGATTGAAATGAGTATTTTTACAGGAAGCTGTGTCGCACTGGTGACCCCGTTTAAAGATGGGAAAGTTGATTTTGAACGCTTTCATAAGCTGATTGACTGGCAGATAGAAAAGAAAACCGATGCCATTCTGATTGCCGGCACCACCGGTGAAACCTCAACCCTGACTGATGATGAGCATCTGGCGCTGCTCCGGGATGCCGGTAAATACATCAACGGCCGGGTGCCCTTTGTGGCCGGAACAGGCAGTAATGACACCGCCTATTCGATCATGCTATCCCAGGAAGCCGAAAAAGCTGGTGCTGATGCCTGCCTGATCATCAACCCCTATTACAATAAATCGACCCAACGGGGCATCATCGCCCACATCACGGCCATTGCCAATGCCATCACGATTCCGGTGATCATCTATAATGTCCCCAGCCGTACCGGCATGAACATCTCGGTAGCCACCATTAAAGAGCTGAGCAAGATCCCCAATGTGGCGGCGGTTAAAGAAGCCAGCGGCGACATCAGCCAGGTTACTGAAATTGCCCGGGTCTGCGGCAATGACATTGACATTTACAGCGGTAATGACGACCATGTTCTGCCGATCCTGGCGGTTGGCGGCAAGGGCGTGATCTCGGTCTCGGCCAACATTATTCCTGAAGACATGCATGAGCTGGTGGCCAGCTTTATGGCCGGGGATATCGAACGGGCCCGGGAACTGCAGTTTAAAACCAACCTGGTTAACCTGGCAATGTTCTATGAAACCAACCCGATTCCGGTTAAAACCACCATGGGCCTGATGGGTCTGGATTCCGGTGAAATGCGACTGCCCCTGATTGAGATGGAAGAAACCAATAAAGCCAAACTAACTGCCGATTTAAAAACCTACGGCTTATTATAGGAGGCTCTGATGATTAACATTTTACTCAGCGGTGTCTCCGGCGCCATGGGTGGCACCCTGCAGCAGATCATTGCCGCCAACCCCGATACCCAGGTGGTGGCGGGATTTGATCAACAGGCGCTGACCACCCTGCCCTTTCCGGTTTACAATGATCTGACCAAATGTAACGAGGCGATCGATGTAATTATCGATTTTTCTCACTTTGCGGCCTTCCCGGCGATTTTCGGCTTTGCCCGGAGCCACAAAATCCCCATTGTGATCGCCACCACTGGCTTGTCTGAGGCCGATCTGGCCGCCATTGATGAAGGGGCCAAGGAATTCCCGGTCTTTAAAACCGCCAACCTGTCATTAGGCATCAACCTGATTGCCAAGATGCTGACCGAGATGGTTGTCAAACTGGAAAGTGGTTTTGACATTGAAATCATCGAAAAACACCACAATAAAAAGCTGGACGCCCCCAGCGGCACCGCCCTGCTGTTGGCCGACGCCATCAACGACGGACTGGCCACCAAAAAAGACTACACCTACGGCCGTAACGGCCGGGACGCCAAACGCAGCGACAGTGAACTGGGCATCCACGCCATCCGTGGCGGCACCATCCCGGGTGAACACTCGGTGATCTTTGCCGGTAATGACGAAATCATCGAAGTCAACCACATTGCCCTGTCCAAAAAAGTATTTGCCGAAGGCGCTGTCAAAGCCGCCCAATTCCTGGTCGGCCAGGCCCCTGGCCGCTATGACATGGCCATGGTCGTCAACGACTAGTTGACGACCATGGCCCTCAAGGCGCTTATATTAAGTACTGTTAGCCTAGCTACTGGTTTTCATAAAGCAATTTCTACACTGTACGGCGTACAGGCTATCGCCAGTTCGCCTACACGTTACGAAATTGATTATGAAACCCGTATCCAGGCAATTGAGTCTAGCTGTAAGCGCCTAAAAACAAAGCACGCACCAGTACCGTTAACAAGAAAACACTGTTTTTAATTCTTACCTTGAATCGTGAAACGTTTTGTATTATACCCAAGTAGTACCGACAATTGTTACATCATGTTGTTCGCATCGGAGCGAACAGGTTGATAAACCTGTCCGATTCCGCAGCGAACAACAGATTAATAATTGGTCGGTACGGTCTTAAGATGCAACCCCCGATCTTAAGACCTCCGTGTAAGAATTACAGAGAATCGTATCGGTACGGTATTTCACATCGCCCCCCACACCATTAACAGAAAGGATCACATAACAGTCGACTTATCATAGCTGCTACTGATTTAGAGGTTCATCACATGAATATTGTTGTGCAGAAATACGGCGGAACTTCAGTAGGTTCCACCGAACGGATTATAAATGTTGCCAAGCGCATCATTGCCAAAAAACAAAGCGGCCACCAGGTTGTTGTGGTGGTTTCCGCCATGGGCAAAACCACCGATGATCTGGTCAAGCTGGCTTATGACATCAACCCCACCCCCCCCAAGCGGGAGCTGGATCGGCTTTTGTCCACCGGCGAGCAGATTTCCATTTCGCTGTTGTCGATGGCCCTGCAAGCCCTGGGTCACGACGCTATTTCCTTTACCGGCCCTCAAGTCGGCATCCGCACCAGCGGCCGCCATACCAAGTCCAGGATTGAAGGGATTGACACCACCAAGATTTTAGAATCATTAAACGACGATAAAATTGTCATTATTGCCGGGTTTCAGGGCGTCAATGAAAATGATGATGTCACCACCCTTGGCCGGGGTGGCTCGGACACCAGTGCCGTGGCACTGGCCTGTGTGCTTGAGGCCCCCTGCGAAATCTACACCGATGTCGAAGGCATCTACGGGGTTGATCCCCGGCTTTACCCCCAGGCCAAAAAGCTTAACACCGTTTCCTATGAAGAAATGCTGGAAATGGCCAGCCTCGGCGCCGGGGTCATGCATCCCCGAGCCATTGAGTTGGGCAGTAAGTACGATACCCCAATCTGGGTCGCCTCCAGCGAACTGGAAATTCCCGGCACCATCATTACAAAAGGAGAAAACAACATGGAAGGACAATCCATCACCGGCGTGGCCATTGACAATGACGAAATTATGATCACCATCCGTGACGTTCCCTTTGACCGGAACATCACCTCCCAGTTTTTTAGTCAATTTGCCACCAAAAGCATTAACATCGATATGATCAGCCAAAGCGCCCCGATCGATGATCTGATCAATATTTCATTTACCGCCCCGGCTTCCGATCTGGCTGATGCCAAGAAAGTTCTGGCCGCTTTTCAGGACAAACACCCTGGCATCGGGGTGATTATCAACGAACAGGTTTCCAAGCTATCAGTGGTTGGGATCGGGATGCGCAGCCAGTCCGGCGTCGCCGCCAAGTTTTTTTCTCTGCTGGCCGATAACAACATCCAGATGCTGATGATTACCACCTCCGAAATCCGGATCAGTTGTATCATTCCCGAAAAAGACAAGGATCTGGCAGTGACAGCTACCGCCCAGGCCTTCGATTTATAAAACGTATCGGATCACAAACAAAATAAGCCAGCATTTCAGACCCTGAGGTTTGAGATGCTGGCTTTTTATTGTTGGGCAGCGGTTTATGATTGTTTGGGATGACGGGGATTTTTTGAGACGATATCAATGGCCCGGGTCAGCTCGCTGGTCAGATCGGCCTTATGTTGGGTCGTCATTTCATCGATTTTAGAAAACAAGAGCCCTTCATGAGTCACAAAATAAGCGGGTTTTAACTTGTTCAGGGCAATCGCTTTAATATCTTCAACACACAGCTCGCAGCGGCAAATATCCGGATACTGTTTGAGCATGTGTGGTAAAAATGAATCAACCGCATCCTCCATGTAATTTTTTAACATCTTTTCCCTCCAAAGTTTGTCGATTTAGTAATTGATTTTATCGATTCAGATAAACACTTTCCTGACATTAGTATACTATTAAAACAACGCCATTTCAACCGTTTTCATCTCACGATTCGATATTTATTGTAAACATGACTAAATTTGCCTTTGCCCGCATCCCGTTTGCTCCGTCAGCACCCTGCTTACAAAAACCCCGGCAATGGTCGGGTCAAATTGGGTACCAGCGCCATGAACGATGGCATGAACCGCCTGACTGGGAGACAGGGCCGGATGATAGAGCCGGTCGCTGACCATCGCATCATAGGCTTCGGCAATTGCGATAATCCGGCCCAGCCGAGGAATTTTTTGGCCAGACAGACCCTTGGGGTAGCCACTGCCATCCCACCATTCGTGATGGCTAAGAATGGCTAGGGCAATTTCTACCATATCGGCGGCAATGTTGGTAATATGATAACCGATTTCCGGGTGGCGTTTAATCGCCAGCCATTCTTCCGGGGTCAAGGTCCCGGTTTTATCGAGCAGGCCCGGGGCCAGGGTGACCTTGCCGATATCATGGAGCCGGGCCGCCCATTCCAGAGCTGCCAGCTCTTTTTCGCCCAGCCCCATGGCCTCTCCAATTTGCCGGGCATACTGGCTGACCATCTTGCCATGGTTTTTCTCAGCCCCGCATTTCTGATAAAGCGATGCCATAATCAGGTGGATGGTCGTGTCCCGAACCTGGGGTTTCATCTGCAGTTTATGTTTATACATGTAGTTTTCGGCGTTCTTAAAAACAGCCAGGACATCTTCGGACAGATTTTTTTTTGTGTCCCAGCCAAAGGCCATTGAAAGCATTCCCTGATCAACCGGGGCCAGGGCCACAGCCTGGTTCATCCGCTCGACGATTTTGGCGGTGGTTTCTGTATCGGTATTGGGTAGCAGCAATACAAATTCATCGCCGCCCCAGCGGGCCGCCACGTCGTTGGGGCGACAGAATTTTTTGAGCATTTTACCGGCAGCATAGATCACCTGGTCGCCGGTCAGGTGGCCAAAGGCATCATTGATCATTTTTAAGTTGTTGATATCGCCCATGATAATCGATAGCGGAAAATGACGGCGGCCATCGATCCGCTTGAGTTCCTCTTCGAAATAGCGGCGGTTATAAAGGCCGGTCAGGTGATCATGGTAGCTAAGGTATTCAATCCGTTTATTTTGCGCCACCCGCTCGGAAACATCCCGAAAGATCAGCACCACCCCGGTGGTTGCCCCCTCTCCGTCTTTTACCGGGGTGGCACTGTCCTCGATATGAAAGCAATGGCCCTGGCGGTCCGTAATCACGGCATGGTGGGATGAGACGGTGCTGTGATCAGTTTTTAGGACCTCATCCACCGGATTGGAAACCTGATATTCGGGATTCTCATGGGACAGCTGAAAAACCAGCTCGAACCGTTTTCCCTGGGCCTCGTCACTTGACCAGCCGGTCAGTTCTTCGGCGACCCGGTTGAGCAGCGTCACCCGCTTCTCCAGATCAACCACGATAATGCCATCACCGACGCTTTTCATCACCCGGTCGAGATTTTTGTGGCTGCTTTCTAACTGGTTGATCAGAAAATAGATCCCTGAAGCTACAAACAGCAGGATGCTGGCCCGGAGGATCGGCGGCATCAAGAAAGCGCCGTGGCTGAGATAATCCATGATGATGTGGAAGCCCCCCAGAAAAATTGCCACCTGAATCACGTAGCGTTTGTACCAGAGACCGACTAGCACAATCACCACATAAAAGAGGTGGGTGTAAACCACATCAATGCCTTTAAAGTAATTAAAATACACCGCCACAAATATCGTTCCCAGAAGACAGAGGCCGACGATGGTCATCCGGATTTGATGATTGGCGGTAATTGATTGCGATCTTTCCATAAATGTACCCTCTTTTCATTGCTTTGCTTGCCGGGACAATCACCGGTCGGTTGCTGCTGGCCTTTTTTAATTGGGACTGCTTCTTTAACAAACTGCGGCTGTCGATGCATTTTTGTTGTTTTGTCCCATGCAGTTCGCTTTTTTTACTACTTTAACTAAACTTTTTTCTATTTTACCATAATAGCCCACCCCTGAACAGACTTTTAATCAACAAGTCTGTCTCTTTCCGCCGGGGTTTTTAATAATGATTCGGGTGCTCAATCTAAAAAATAGTCTCACCAAACAAATGTTATGGTATAATAACAATAAAAAATTTACGATCTCAGCAAAGCACCAACATTTTGCTGAAACTCATAAAATTATGCATCCAGGAAGGAATAATTGCCCCATGAATGATCTTAATGACAAACAAACCCCGCACAACGCAAAGGTTTCTGCCACCAGCGCAGCTGCCAACAATGAGAGTCTTGGCTATTTCACTGGTATTTTTAGCGGACTGGAAATTGATTCCAATCTGATTTATGATTATCCCAATAACAGCAACCATACTGCCATCCCTGATGCCTGGATTGGCAGCGATTTTTCCCGGAGTTTTGCCCCGGAGACCATTAATGCACTGCTGACTACCGCCGGGATCACCGCCCCGGTGCTTTTTTTAGCCGCCTTTGCCTACAGCCTGGCCAAGTTTACCGGTCAGGACGAAAGTGTCTGCTGTCTGCAGCCCTGTGACAACGCCGATGGCATTTTGCCGCTGTATCTTAAAATCAATGAAGACGAGTCGATTGTCGACTACCTTAAGGCTGTTTCTTGCAGCGATACAACCACCCGCCGCCACTGCGGCTGCGCCTTTTCGCAGTTATCCCGGGAGCTTAATCTCACCGCTGACCTGCGTTTTGTTTTTAATGAAAACCCGGAACAGCCGGTGGACCTCGGCCACGCCCATCTGGCGGCGGTAGTCAGCCCCAAAGGCAACAACTTTGCGCTACGCCTGCATTACCGCAGCGATTTATATAAAAAAGAAACCATTCTCAGCTTTGCCGATCTGTTGGAACGGACCATCGGCGGCTTACTGACAGCTCCAAAACTCTCAGCCATTACCCTGATTTCGGAGGCTGACCGGCTCCGCTGTGAAACCTTTAACCACACCACCGTTCCCTACGACACCAGCCTGACGATGGTCTCTATGCTCAGAAACCAGGCCCAAAAAACCCCGGAGCACATCGCCGTGGTTTATCAGGATGTCTCGCTAACCTATCGTGAGCTCGACCTTGTCACCGACCGGCTGGCCAAACACATCAAAAGCTTTAGTATCGGCCGGGAGGATATCATCCCAATTCTGCTGCCCAAAAGCGAGCTGATGACAATCGCCTCAATTGGGGTGCTTAAGGCCGGGGCGGCCTATCAGCCGCTTGATCCCTCCTACCCCAGCGACCGGCTGAGCTTTATGATTGGCGACACCAGCGCCCGGCTACTGATTGCCGATGAAGCCCTGCTGGGACTGATCCCTGACTACAGCGGTCAGCTGATCCTGACCAAATACATTAAGGACCTGCCGGACAGCACTAGGGAGCTAAGCGACCCTGCGCCTGAGGATCTGATGGTGATGCTCTACACCTCCGGCTCCACCGGGGTGCCCAAGGGCGTGATGCTGGAGCACCGCAACCTGGTCTGTTTCTGCCACTGGTACAACCGCTACTATGATCTGGACGAGACCGCCCGGGTGGCCGCCTATGCCAGCTTTGGTTTTGATGCCAATATGATGGACACCTATCCGGTCTTAACCGTGGGCGGCACCCTGCACATCATCGCCGATGAAATCCGTCTTGATCTGCTAAGGCTAAACGACTATTTTGAAGCCAATGGTGTCAGCCACATCTTTATGACCACCCAGGTGGGCCGCCAGTTTGCCGACACCATTACTAATCATTCACTTAAACACCTGTCGACCGGGGGCGAAAAGCTGGCCACCATCCACCCGCCCCATTATCATTTCCACAACCTCTACGGCCCCACCGAAACCGCCGTCATTGCCACCAGTTTTCTGGTTGATGGCGACTATGACAACATCCCGATTGGCAAGGCCCTCGATAACGTCAAAACCTACGTGGTTGACCGCTATAAACGAAAGCTGCCCATCGGCGTCCCCGGGGAGCTCTGTATTGCCGGGATGCATGTCGGCCGGGGCTACTTAAACCGCCCCGAGGCCACTGCCGCTGCCTTTGGGGTCAACCCCTTTTGTGATGTCGCCCCTGATGACCGGATCTATTATACCGGCGACATTGTCCGCTATCTGAGTGACGGCAACATCGAGTTTGTCGGCCGCCGGGATGCTCAGATCAAGATCCGCGGTTTCCGGGTCGAACTGACCGAAATTGAGGCGGTGATCCGCCAGTTCCCCGGTATTACCGATGCCACCGTGGTGGCCTATGATGACCCCAGCGGCGTCAAGTATATTGTCGCCTATGTGGTGGCCGAGATGCCGGTTGATGTCGCTGCATTAAACGCCTTTATCGAAGCCGAGAAGCCCCCCTATATGGTCCCGGCGGTAACGATGCAGTTAGAGGCCATTCCGCTTAACCAGAACCTGAAGGTCAATAAAAAGGCGCTGCCGCTGCCGGTTAAACAGCAGACTGATTTGACCCCACCGCAAAACCCCACCCAGAAACAGATCTTTGACTGCGTTGCCAAAATTCTCGGCCACGATCAGTTTGGCATTGCCACTGACTTGCAGGAAGCCGGGCTGACTTCAATTGGCACCGTGACCTTAAATGTGCGGCTGTCCCAGATCTTTGGGGTAGCGGTGCGGAACCGGGATCTGAAAGAACATAACACGGTTGCCAAACTGGAAACCTTCCTGACTGCCGCCGCAGCCACGACCCCGGATAACGATGCCCCCAAACTGACGGCCTATCCGCTGACCCAGACCCAGCTGGGCTTGTTTGTCGAATCGATGGCCAAACCCGATGAGCTGCTGTATCATATTCCCTTTTTGTTTAAGCTCCATCCCGATGTCAACCTGCCGCGGTTTAAAGCTGCCGTTGAAACGGCCATTTCGGCCCACGCCTACCTCAAAACCCGCTTCTTTATGGATGATGATGGCGAAATCATGCAGCGCCGCCGGGATGAGGCCCCCTTTACCCTGCGGATTCGGGATTATCTGGATAAGGACAAGCTGGTCACCCCCTTTAAACTGATTGATGGCCGACTCTTTAACGCCTCATTGTTTGCGACCAAAGACGGCAACTACTTTTTTATCGACATCCACCACAGCATCTGCGATGGCACTTCGCTGGTGATTTTAATTGAAGACATTAACCGGGCCTACGCTGGGCAGCCGGTGGAGCCGGAAAGCTACAGCTCTTTTGACGCCGCCCGGGACGAACAAATACGCCTGGCCAGCGCCGAGTACGCCCAGGCCGAGGCTTATTTTGCCGACCTGTTTTCCGGCTGCGACACCCATTTTTTGCCCGGCCCGGACAAAAGCGAGAGCGAAAAAACCCTGGGGATTGTCAGCCTGATCCCCGATCAGCTTACAGTCTCTGACGTCGAGCACTACTGCGAAGCCCAGAAGATCACCCCCAACGCCTTTTTTGTCGGCCTGTTTGGTTACCTGCTGGGCCGCTACACGAATAAAAACCACAGCGTCTTTACGACCATCTACAATGGCCGCAGCGATTCCCGGACGGCCCGGTCGATGGGGATGTTCGTTAAAACCCTGCCGGTTACCTGCCAGCTCGATGCCCCGGCCAGTGGGCTGTTTACCGCCACCAAAAATCAGCTGACCGACAGTATGGATCACGATCTCTACTCCTTTGCACAAATCAGCCGGGCCTTTGGCATCTCAGCCGAAGCGATGTTTGTTTATCAGGGCGATAACTTTGAGTTTGAGACCCTGGCCGGTCTCCCTATCGAAGCCCTGGAGGTGATGAGCGAAGGGGTCATTGCCGCCATTTCGGTAGAGGTCTCAATCCGGGAGGGCCGCTACTATTTCCGGGCCACCTTTGAGAGTAACCGCTACGAGGACAGCTCGATGGATGCCCTGCTAGCCAATCTGGCACTGGCCGCAAAACAGGTGCTGACCACGGACGATCTTAATCAGATAAGGCTGCTCTTTGATGAGCCGCAGGAGATGGTCAATGACCCCCGTTTTTACGGCCACACCTTTGTCGATCTGTTTACGGATGCGGCCGCCCAATATCCCGAGCAGACAGCGGTTGCCGACCGCAAGGGCAGCATCAGCTATGCCCAGCTTGACGCCGCTTCGGATGCGCTGGCGGTGCAGCTGCTTGGCGCCGGGGTCAAAAAAGGTGATTTTGTCGGCGTCCTGTCGGGCCGCACCCGGGAATTTTTAATTGGTGTCATTGCCACCATGAAGGCCGGCGCCGCCTATGTGCCGCTTGACCCCGAGTACCCGGAAAACCGGCTGCGCTATATGCTTTCCGACTCGGCGGCCGATATTTTGCTTTATGTCGATGACTACCAGCACCTGACCCGCTTTTTCCCGAACAGGCTAGTCAGTCTGGATGCTGTCACCGCCAGCGGTTTTTTGCCGGCTGATAAAAGCTGGCAGACCGCCAAACCCACCGGCTGCGATCTGGCCTATATGATCTACACCTCCGGCTCCACCGGCAAGCCCAAGGGGGTAATGATTGATCACGCCAACCTTAGTAATCTGATCATGAACGAAACCATCAATCAGCAGGTCAGTGAGCAGACCCGCTGCGCCCAGTATTCGAGCTTCTGCTTTGATGCCTCGGTCTTGGGGATCTTCCCCTATCTGGCCAACGGTGCCCTGGTCTATCTGTTTGCCGAAGAGGACCGCAAGGATGCCGTCAAGGTCTGTCAGATTCTAAAAGATGAGGCCATCAACGTGGCCATCTTCCCGACCCAGATGGGCGAAATCATCATTGATAGCCTGACTGGTGACTGCAGCCTTACCCATATCATCGTCGGTGGCGAAAAGCTTAAGCATTATTACGACCGGCCCTACACGGTGGTCAATGCCTATGGCCCCACCGAAAGCACGGTTGAGACCACCTTCTTTAATGTCGACCAGGAATACCGCAACATCCCGATTGGCAAATCGCTGCTCAATGTCCGCTCCTATGTGGTCGATGAGCAGCTGCGGCCGGTCCCGGTAGGTCGACCCGGTGAGCTTTGCCATGCCGGCCGTCAGATTGGCCGGGGCTACCACAACCTGCCCGAAAAAACCGCCGCCGCCTTTGTTCCCAACCCCTTTGCCAGCGGCCCTGATGATCAGCTGCTGTACCGCACCGGGGATATGGTCCGCCGCCGCGGTGACGGCCTGATTGAGTACATCGGCCGGATCGATTCCCAGGTCAAGATCCGCGGCTACCGGATTGAGCTCTCCGAAATTGAAGGGGCGATGCTTGCCCACCCGGGTATCAAGGAAACCGCCGTGACGGTGCTGGAGCAAGGCGGTAACCAGTATATTATCGGCTACTACACCCGGCCCGAAGGGGCCATTGACCCCAAGGTCTGGCATCATCTGCTGCTGTCCCAGTTGCCCGAATACATGATTCCGACCTTCTATGTGGCACTGGACACGATGCCCCTGACTCCCGGCGGCAAGGTCGATAAAAAAGCCCTGCCCCAGCCCGATACCGGCATCAAAACCGCCGCCTATCTGGCCCCGGAAACCGCCCTGGAAAAACAACTGACGGAAATTTTTGCCGCCACCCTGGGGCTTACGACCGTCTCGGTACTGGACGATTTCTTTGCCATCGGCGGCACCTCGATTTCTGCCACCAAGGTGGCGATGAAGTGCCTGAGCCAGCAGATTCCGCTGGCTTACGCCGATCTGTTCGAGTACAAAACGGTTCAGCGGCTGGCGGCCTTTGTTGAAAAACACTTCGCCGAAACCATTGACCCGGCCGACGTCATCAATAACTTTGACTACCACAAACTGACCCCGGTGCTGGCTAAAAACGATGCGACCAACCTGGCCAGCCTCGCCACCAGCCCCCTGGGCGATATTATCCTAACCGGCGCCACCGGCTTTTTGGGAACCCATATTCTCAAGGAGTTCCTCGATCATTATGAGGGCAAGGTCACCTGCTTTATCCGCAAGGGCAAGGCCCGCTCGCTGGAACAGCGGATCAAAACGATGCTGGTCTACTATTTTGACCGCGATTATGATGAGCTCTTCGGCAGTCGGATTTTCTGTGTCGAAGGCGACATCACCAATCCCACCAGTCTGACGGCCCTGGAGACGGTGGCCGCCGGGACGGTGATTAATTGCGCCGCCTGCGTCAAGCATTTTGTCGCCGATGATACCCTCGAAAAAATCAATGTCCAGGGGGTAAAAAACCTGATTGCCCTGTGTCTTAAAACCGGTCAACAGCTGATTCAGGTCTCCACCGTCAGCATCGCCGGGGAAGGCATCAACGGTGCCCCACCCCCGGACAAACGGATCTGCGAAAACGAGCTCTACTTTTCCCAGAGTCTCGAAAACGCCTATGTCCATTCCAAGTTTCTGGCTGAGCGGGCGGTACTTTCGGCCATCGCCAAGGACGGCCTGCGCGGTAAGATCATGCGGGTCGGCAATCTGATGAGCCGCAACAGCGACGGCGAATTCCAGATCAACTTCCTCCATAATGGCTTTATGCGGGACCTTAAAGGCTATAAGATTCTCGGCCAGTTCCCCGTCAGTGCCCTCAATCAGGCGGTCGAATTTTCGCCGATTGATTGCACCGCCCACGCCATTTTGAAGCTGTCCCAGACCAACCGCGACCTGACAGTGTTCCAACCCTACAACAACCATACCGTTTATATGGCCGACGTGCTGGCCGAAATGAACGCCTACGGCTTTGCCATTAAGGTGGTCTCTGACGCCGACTTTGACGCTGCCCTGCGTGCCGGCATGGCTGATGCCGAGGTGGCCCCGGCGATTTCCGGGCTGATTGTCTACCTGACCAGCGACACCGTTAATCATATCTACCCGATTGATCCCGAAAACCGCTTTACCACCGAAGTGCTGTACCGGATTGGGCACAGCTGGCCGATTACCAATGAAACCTATATGCACAAATCAATTGCCGCCCTGGATGGGTTGGGCTTCTTTGATATTGACGAAAATTGAAAAAACAGGCTGCGGGCGTGACCGCAGCCTGTTTTGCTGTTAAAATAGATAACCCCGTACCGACAATTGTGTATCATGTTGTGACTTAGGGGTCCCTAAGGTAGTTTAGCGCCAACCTCACCATCACAAGCAGTAGCATTTTTGTCGTAAACGTCAATGAAAATTATCAGAGATTGGTTCTCAATCTAGAGTAATCGCTTGACACTTTGCTCAAGCCGTTGCAGCGAGATCGGTTTTCTGATATAGTCGTCATAGCCCAACTCACTTAACACCTGCCCCTTTGCCCCTAAGCTTTTAACGCTGATCAAAATCACCTTGACGGGTTGTCCCTTGGCGATACGGCGGATTTCTTTTAGCACATCAACACCATTTAAATCCGGTAGAATAATATCCAGAATTAATAAGTGCGGTTTAAACTCGGAAAAAAGGGCCAGGGCGTCTTTCCCGGTCGTAACGGCTCGCGTCTCCAAACCTAAACGAGTGAGTCTGCTGTTGATTAACCGACTAACGGTTGACGAGTCGTCGCAAATCAACACCCGTTTCTTTTCATTGGTGGTCTCAATCGCATCGTTAACAAAACTGGTACACGCCCGGCCCCGTTCTTTGGAGCGATACAACTGCCGGTCGGCTTCGTCGAGGATATCTTCAAGGGTCTTGTCACCGCCATTAAACTCGGTAATGCCGACACTAAAGGTGACATAAACCTTGTGCGAATTGATGGCCGGGTTAAATACCTTGCGTTGAAATTTCTGGCGGATTCTTTCGACAACCCTGAATGCTTCAACGATCGTGGTTTGCGGTAAAAGCAATAAGAACTCATCCCCGCCATAGCGGAAAATCTGATCCGATGGCCGGAAGCTTGCCTTAAATTCAGCTACAAAACTTTTTAGCAAGCTATCGCCAAAAACATGCCCGTAAGTATCATTGATCTCCTTGAAATGATCGAGGTCGATAAAGACGACCGAAAAAACGCTGCCATCACGCTGATACTTTGCTTTTTCCTGGGCAAATCGCTCCACAAAAAAACGTCTGGTATAGGCCGAGGTTAACACATCTTTTAAATAGGCGTTCTTGTGTTTTTTCTCTTTTTTGATCAATTTCTCGACGTTTGCAACTAACACATCGGCTTCAAAGGGCTTTTTAAGAAAATCATCAATCCCTTCCTTAAGCGCCAGGACGTGATCTTCCGTGTTGTCGGACCCCGTCAGGACAATGGTTGGAATGACAATTTTTTCCACTTTTAACTCCCGATAAAATTCAATCCCACTTTTCCCGGGCATGACTAAATCAAGTATCAGAATATCGGCTTCACGGGCCCTTAAGATCTCCAGTGCCTGATCGGAATCGTTGGTAATCCAGACATCATAACCGCGGTTACGTAACACGCTTTCGATCACATTTAGAACCAGCATCTCATCATCAAAGACCAATACCCGGCCCAGCGCCAGATTCCTGATTTGATCGGTTTGATCATTTAGACTGATTATCTCACGGGCCTGATTACAGACTGAATTTTCCCGGACACATTCCTCACAGCTTGCCTCGGCCAGAAGGTTTTCCAGGCACTTCGTTACCTGCCCAAACTGCCTTAGCAACTTGATCATGGCCGTAGGCTCAGCCACAGAATCGATACCATTTAGCTTGATGAATTCTTCGCTCTTCATACACAGGTATCCCAATTCTCGAAAATTATGTGCAAGCGCCAAGGTCTTCACTTCCGAAAAAAAAGCGAGCATGAACTGTTGCTGGCTGGCTTTCGGTTGCACACTAAACATCACTAAATTCTGCAGGGCCTGATTGAGCTTATTTTCTATTTTGGTTAATACCGCCAGGTTGTTTTGTTCGTTATTGTTCATCCTTTACTCCGCACTCATGATAATTTATAAACCCGTAACAACAGTTCAATCTCGTCGCAAATCAGTCTGGCCATAAAGCTGTCGGTTCGCTTTTTGACCACAACTTTGACGCCGTCACCGACCAGGGTAAAGGGCACTGATAGGACAAATTTATAATTTGTTGCTTCCAGACGGGCCCGGGCCGAACCCCCGACCATGTTAATCAATTCCGTAATCCCATCATTAAGCAGCTCTGCATCGAGGACGGCACTTTCGATGCCGGTCATGAATGAAACCAGCGGGGCGGCACTTTTTTTGTTGGTTTCCAGCGTCAACAGCATCGCCTGCTCGCCCTGCAGCACCATGGCGCCAATAATTTCATGCGCCTGCCCGGCTTCCGGAGCAGCACTGACTTCATTTTTAACTTCATGCAAAACAAAGCCGCTCATCTGCTCCACCGTTTCCAATAACGCGGCGACAAAAACCGAACCGGGCAGCACGTCATATTGTTTGATGTCATGTTGCTCACTCATTAATTCACCTCCCCGCCCAAACTCTCAATAATCTTTTTCATCAGTTCTTCAATCGAAAAGGGCTTTGTGATATAGTGGGTCACTCCGGCTTTAACGGCTTCAATCACACTCTCGGACATATTTTCGGTGGTCACCATTACAACCGGAATATGTTTGAATTGATCATTTTTTTTGATCATTTTGAGAAATTCCAGGCCATTCATCCCCGGCATATTCCAATCCAGAAAGATCAATTCAATTTTTTCCGGCCCCTCAAGCAGACTCAGGGCATCTTGAGCGGATTCTGCCTCCAGGCATTCGTGGCCGAGTGCCGACACCGCCGCCGCAATAATCTTTCGGACGACGGCCGAATCGTCAATCGTCAACATTTTCATTTCGCTTCCTCCTTCACCGTAAAATAAGTCCCATCACTGGTGATGTTTTTTAAAAAATAATCATCCATCGGATAATAAATCTCGGCTGCACCGATTAGCAGCACGCCTTGCGGCTTTAACACCTGGGCGGTTTTTTTATATATGTCACTGCGCAGCGCATCGGTAAAATAAATCAGCACATTGCGGCAGAAAACCAGATCAAATTTACCAAGCAGCAAAAAACTGTTTTGCAGGTTAAAGGGCTCAAAGCGAACCCGTTTGCGATAGTCTTCGTTTAAAACCCATGAGCTTCCGATGCGATTGAAATAAGCATCACGCAGCTCCGGTTTTAAGCCCCGCATGATCGTAATCGGGTCATAATGACCCCGTCTGGCAATCGATAAAACATGGGTGGAAATATCGGTGGCTAAAAATTCAAAATCATCAAGCGACACCGACGTAATATGATGGTTCTTTAAATACTCACTAATTAAGATGATCAGCGAATAGATTTCCTGCCCGGTCGATGCGGCGGCACTCCAGACCCGTATTTTTTGATTTCTCTGATCTACTTTATTTTTTTGTTCTTGAATAGCAGCTATCTTTTGGGGCAACCAGATCGTGGTAATCATCTGCCACGAACCCGGATCGCGAAACCAGTAGGTTTCATTGGTGGTAATGGCGTCGATGACCCGGGTTTCAATGTTGGCGTCGGAATGACTCTCCAGCAGTGCAAATAGTTCGGAAAAACTGTCACACTGCGAGTCAATCAAAAGCTTTGCTAGTCGTGACTCGACCAGGTAAGCCTTGGACGTATCAAGCGCAATCCCGCATTTATCAGCGATATAGCGCTGAAACAACTGATATTCCTGTTGTGACAAAGGGACCATCGGGAAACTCCTTTCGTGACCAGCCGTAAACGCTGCCTGGCGATCATTTAAAATTTAAATTGTGAAACGGACTCTGCCAGCTTCAGCGACAGATCGACCAGGCGATTAGCGGCAATTGAGGTCTTTGAAGCCCCTTCACTGATTTCTTCCGAGGCTTTATTAATCTCCTGAACACTCTGGGAGATTTCGACGGCGCCCTTGGCCGTTTCATCGGTCGCGCGACTTAGCTGGATCATGCTGACCGAGGCTCTTTCGGTATTGACGGCGGCGGCGTCAGCAGCGCGCGCCAGCTCGGCGGTACTTTTGGCAATTTCACTGACGGCCTGACCCGATTCTTCGGCGCCACGTTTGACTTCCCCGGCTTTTAGATCGATTTCTCTGATTTCAGTGGTGATCGTGTCCAACCTCTCTGAGGCCCGGATCGCCGCTTCGGAAATCCCCTGGGTGGTGGCATTTTGTTCGGTGACGGCGGTGGCAATGACGGTCGTGATCGTTGTCACTTCGTCGACGACATCATTGATTCGGGCCACGGCCGAAACCGCCTGTTCCATATTCTCCTGCATCCCTTCGATTTGATCGGCGATTTCATCGGTCGCTTCGGATGTTTGCTTGGCCAGTTCTTTGACCTCATTGGCAACCACGGCAAAACCCTTACCGGCTTCCCCGGCTCCCGCAGCTTCAATGGCCGCATTCAGGGCCAACATGTTGGTCTGGTCGGCAATGTCATCAATGATCTTAATGATTTTATTGATTTTTTTGGAAGACAGATTCAGATTGCGAATGATTTCGCCGGTGTTCTTGGCTTCACTGTCGGCCACCTGGGTGATCTTCAATGATTTTTCGCAGCTTTTATTAATTTCATTCACCGACAGATTCACTTCTTTGACCGCTTCAACCACGGTATTGACTTCGGCGTTGACATTTTCCGCCGACGTTGACACCTCGCGGATGCTTTCAAAAATTTGCCCCATCAATAAAATGGACTGATTCACAGTTGCTGCGGTTTGTTGTGAGGCGGCGGCCAGATTCCGGGTGGTACCACTGATTTCTTCGATGGCGGCGGCAATTTGACCAGTATTATCTGCGGTTGTCAGAAGGGTTGCATTTGACTGTTCCATACTTGCTGATATTTCTTCAACCGCGGCGCTGACGACATTGATTTTGGCACTGGTTTCCTCCGAACCGACAGCAATACTGCTGGCGACCCGATCCATCGCATCGGCAGATTCGTTTAACACGTCGGTGGCCTGGACGATTTCTTTTAGTGAAACGCCGATTTTTTCGACCAGCTGATTAAAATCAAGACAAAGTTTGCCAATTTCATCCCCGCTTGAAAACTCCCCCCGCACCGCCAGGTTTCCCTGTCCGGCTTCGTCCATCAGCGTTGAGACGGTCCGCAGCGGTTTGGTAATGCGTCGTGATAAGAGTGTCACAATCACGGCACAGGCGGCAATGGCCAGAGCCAGCACCAACACCATCATGATCTGCAACTCTTTTACTGGCGCTAACGCTTCAGCTTCGGCAACCTCAATGATCAGCCCCAGCTTTGTGGCGCCAATCGTGACTAAGGTCGCCGTTCCCAGAACTTGTTCGCCCTGATTATCCGGGTACATTCCGGCGTACTGAAACTCATTGCTATCACTGTTAAAATTTGGTTTTAGCTGTTCAAAAGCTTTTGTGGTGATTGTTTTCGAAAAGGCTGTCGCCGCTGCTTCGCCCGCCAGATTGGTGTTTAGCAACCCGGTCTGATCGACCAGATAAATTTTGCCGGTGGCTCCGATATCACCAATTCCTTCATTAAGGGTTGTTTCAATACTGTCCATTAAGACCAGCGAATTAACAGTACCAATAATGGCCCCCGTTTGAGAACTGTAAAAGGGTGCGGAGAGGGTCACATAATATTTTTTGATCAGATCGGAATAGTCGACCGGGGTGACACTGCTTTGTCCCTGCATCGATGTCTTGACGTAATTGCGTGACGCCAGATTTGTCCCTTCCAGGGACTCCTTAAATACACCCGAGGCATAAATACAGTTGCCGGCCGCATCAGTAATATAAATGCTTTCAATTTGATTGATTGCTTGCTGGGGTGTCAGCCCGGCATCAACCCGGGCATAAGCTGCCTGGCGCAGTTCCGCATTGCCACCGGCCTGATCGGCCGTCAGCAGATTTTCGACAATCGCCAGATTTGCTAAAATCGTGCTGGTATAAAATTCTTTGTTGGCGAAATCTTGCGTAAAGCGGTCTTGCGTGACCTTCGAATAAAGCGCCATTTCCTGGAGCTTCATCTCAACCAGACTATTGCGGGCCTGGTTATAGGCCAGCCCGGAAATTATGGCAATCGGAACTAACCCGGTCAGGATAAAAATGATGATCAACTTGGTTCGCATTTTTGAATTATCAAAATAATTTAACATTTAACACCTCGTTTTATTTAACATAGTTTTAGGCAATTGATAAACTGCCTTGAGCTTTGTGCCCAGTTTCGCACGAAACAATTGTTGTTCGATGTTTATTATTTCGCAATTAACGGCTTAAAATAGTTTTTCTTTATCAATAATAATCAGCAGTTCCTGATCCAGTTTGGCAATCATTTTAATCGTCGCACCGTACTCATTGACTAAATAGGGTGTCGGCGGCTCACACAGCGCTTCGGGAACGTCGATCACATCGGTTGCCTGTTTTACCAGCAGCGCCATCACGTCCACTTCGCCCGGCTCTTTTTTAAGCACAATCGCATGTTTTTTGGGATGATCGGTCGGGCACCCCAACAGCTTCTCAAAATCCAGCAAACTGACGACTTGACCACGCAGATTCAAAAACCCGGCGACCACCTCCGGCGCTAACGGCAGGGCAGTTATTTCCGGCTGGCGATTGATTTCTTTAACATATCGGGTTTCAATGCCATACAGATTACTTCCAGATTTAAACGAGAGCACTTTCATCAACCCCCACCTCCCCAGTGATCCGCTTCAACCGCTTCCAATAATGTATAAAGATTGATGATTAAGATCATTTTTTCGTCACAGACTACCGCTCCCAGTGTCCCCGGCATAGTAAACTGGCGGGAATCCAGGACGGGCTCAAAATGAACATTTTCGATAATTTCAGTGGCTAAAATACCGATCGACACCCGCTTGGGTGTGATGACGTAATAGTCGTCGCCATCAAATGCCCCACGATTGATGGCCAGATAATCTTCCGGCCGGATCACCCGTAAGGGCTGGTTGCCGCGGTTAATGTAGCTGTGCTCGCCAATGCGTTTGATCTCATTTTTTTTGATTTTATCGAGGCGTTTGATCTGAGTGATATTCAGCGCCAGGATTTCTGCTCCAGTAGCTCTGAATAACACAAAATCCTGACTGTTGTCAGCGACTGTCGCGTGTTGATTTACGTGATGGTTTTGCGTAACTTGTTCGACATCACGGACGATCGCCATTTTACGGGCAATCCCGGCAATGTCCAGAATCGGTGCCACCTTGCCGTCACCCATAATCGTCAGGCCGGAATAGATGCCACATTCTTTGAGCATCCCCGGCAAAGGTTTGATCAGCGTTTCTTCATTTCCGATTAACACCTCAACCAACAAGCCAAAGCGCAGCGGCCCCAGTTTAAGAACAACAATTTTATGATCCTGGGCGATCCGGCCCGACTGGTCGGGATTCCATAGCTCACTCAGGTAGACAACCGGCAGCAGTTGATTGCGCAGTCGATAAAAATACTTGCCATTGATCGCCTCAATTTGTTGATCCCGGGCGGTATTTTTTAGCTTGATGGTCTCCTGAACATCGGCCTGAGGAATCACCATTTTGATCCCGTTTGACGCAACCACCAATGACTGGATAATGGAAACCGTTAAGGGCATCGTCAATTTGATCGTGGTGCCACGACCAGCCTTACTGGTGATATCGATACTGCCGCCCATTTTGTCCAGATTCGTCCGCACCACATCCATGCCAAAACCACGGCCGGATACCTCGCTTAAGCGATCGGCCGTTGAAAAGCCGGGATTGAATAACACGTTGACCAAGTCTTTTTCAGTAAAGTTGTTGAGTTCATTTTCGGGATAGAGTTTTTTTTCCCGGGCGATTTTTGCGATCCGGGTAAAATCAAGGCCGCTGCCGTCATCACTAATTTCAATGTTGACCACACTGCCTTCATAACGCGCCTTCAGGGTTATCGTGGCGATTTCATTTTTGCCTTGTTGCTTGCGCAACGCCGCACTTTCAATACCATGATCGGCGGCATTTCGAACCAGATGAACCAGCGGATCACTTAAGCCTTCCAGAATCGACTTATCCAGTTCCACTTCACCGCCTTCAATTTTCAGCTCCAGTTTCTTATCAAGCTTTTTGGACAGGTCGCGGATCAGGCGGGGATAGCGATTAAAGAGGGTTCCCACCGGTTGCATCCGGGTCAGCATAATTTTCTCCTGAATGCTGCTGGTTAAGCGGTCAACATTCGCAAGCACCGACGGCAGCCCGGGGATCCGTTTTTTTTCGGGTTCCAGCAGGGTCAATAGCCGGTTTCGGGCCAAAACCAGTTCGCTGGCCATGTTCATTAAATCATCCAGCAACTTAACATTGACCCTGAGACTCTCGGCGCCCTCATTGATCTCCGCTGCGCCCCGCTCAATGGGCATGGCGTTACGGCCGTCATCATCACTGCCAGTTTTAAGCGCTGGTGGTAGCACACCACTTTGCCAGTCTTCGGGCAGAACATTAACTGCATTTGCCGGTACGCCGAGTACCTGGATAAAAAGGCTGGCTTCGAGGATACTGGCAGCTAGGATCAGGACAAGCTGATGGTTGTATTTTCCCGATTTCAGATCATCGTCGTTAAGCGGTTCGCCATTCGGGCTGATCATTATCAGCACCTTGGCGACGGAAGTTAAATTGTCGGTGATTGCGCAACTGCCACCACTGCGACTGAGGTAATCATCAGTCAGCGCCATTTCGATGCCATAAATATGATAGCCTGTTTTTCTAAATGCGGCGATCTGTTCCTGAATCTTCAGATTAAAATCAAAAACAGCGAAAAAATGACTGCTAAGCTGCGGCTGTTCGATCGCAACAGGAACCGCTTGTTGGCCCGCCTGGTTTGTAAAATCAGCTGCGGTAAGCTCCAAACGGGCCATAATATCTTCGATTGGATAGCTGTCGCTGTGCTTGACATCATTGACCAGCACGTTTAAGCGATCGCGGGCTTCCAGCAATAAGTCAATTTCAGCATCACTAAACGTGACCTTTTTGCGATTAACGAAGTCCATGATCGTTTCCATCGCATGAGCAATAGCAACAATTTGGTCCAGGCCAAAAAAACCGGCGGTGCCCTTAATACTATGAATCGCACGAAACGCATCATTGATCTGTTCGGCACCGATATCAGCGAGATCGTGCAATAGTATCCGTTCAAAATTTTCGAGATGGTCCCGGGCTTCTTCAACAAACTCCTGGATAAAGTCTTCGTTTTTAAGCAAATTAAGCCCTCCTTTTGTTGAGCTGCCCCCTGAAATGACGGTTGCGTTCGTTTATTTTCCCGCCAACACTGCCATCAGACCACGTTTGCGGTTGCTTTTGGGGCGCTGTTAGCGTTTTTTACAGCGAAAAAGAAACCCCCTAAAACCGTTCATCCAAGGACTGGTGTTCTACGGGGTTTTCTGATTTATTTATTATAACAAACAATTACCTGATCGACAATGTGCAGGCCGCTTTTTTTACAGCAGCAATCCGCACTTTTTCTTAACTGATATTTTTCACATTCATTAACATCAGGTATGTCTTCGTTATCCTCACCAGTGTGATACCTGGTCAATAAAACGGTCGACCAGCCGGGGGTCAAACTGGCTGCCGGACTGAGCACGTAATTCCCGGATGGCGTCTTCGTGAGACCGCGCGAGCTGGTAAACCTGATCATGGGTCATCACGTCATAGGCATCGACAATAGCCAGAATCCGGCTGTTAAGCGGGATCTTCTCACCACTAAGCCCCGAAGGATAGCCAGACCCGTCCCATTTTTCATGATGGTGGAGGATTTCCTCTGTGACAACATGGAGCTCCGGCACATTGGCGGCGATCCGGTAGCCGATTTCCGAATGGGTCTGCATGATCTGCCATTCTTCCTCGGTGAGGCGGCCGGGCTTGCCAAGGATGTGATCGGGAATCCCCACTTTGCCGATATCATGGAGCATCGTCAAGAGAATCAGGCGGTTTTTGGCTTCAACGTTCAGGCTAAGCCGCTCGGCCAGCTTCATGACGTGATCGGACAGGCGCAGGGTATGGGCCTTGGTTTCGGACCGTTTTTCATCGAGGGCGGCCAGCAGGGCGTTGATGGTGGTGCCCCGCATGCTTTTGCTTTCTAACAGCTTGATCTGATACATCATTTCCTCGGCTTTTTTAAGGACCGGCCCGGGTTCATCATCCCGGCTCTGTTTGAGCGCCATCCCAAACGAGACACTGGCTGGGGTGGTGCCGTTTATGCAGATGTCCTTCAGCTGCTCCTTAATCTGTCTGACCAGCACTTCGGCATCCTTTAAGTCCGAACCGGGCATCACAATCATAAATTCATCACCGCCCCAGCGGATCACCCGATGGCGGGCACCTGAGGCCACCTTGAGGGTTTTGGCAATTTCCTTGAGCAGCAGATCGCCGATGGTATGGCCAAAAACGTCGTTGGTCAGCTTCAGGCCGTTGACGTCGCCCATCACAAAAGCCATCGGATGGGCCAGTATGGTCTCCTTCTGACTGAATAACTGCTCATAAAAGCGCCGATTGTAAAGGCCGGTTAACTCATCGTGGTAGCTTAGGTATTCAATGCGGCGTTTCTTTTCCCGGGATAGCGTAATATCCCGGAAGACCATTACCACCCCACCGATGCTGCCGTTTTTAGTGCGAATCGGGGCGAGGCTGGTTTCGATGGGAATCGTCATCCCATCCTTTTTTGACAGCAAGATCGGCTCGCTGATTTCCTGACTCTGACCGTCCGCCAGCACCCCGGCCAGAAGCCCAGTCAGGGGCTCCCGGGTATATTCATGACAGATCGGAAAAATCGTCTCAAAGGGTTGGCCCTGGACCTCAATGCTCTGCCAGCCGCAAGCCTGCTCAGCCGCCGGATTAAGGTAGCTGATGTTCCCTGCGGCATCGGTGGTAATGACCCCGTCATGGATGGCATCCATGGTGGTTTTGTGGAGCTCCTTTTCGCGATAGAGGGCGGCAGCATTCTGTTCCCGTTCGGTGGCATCGATGATGACCGAAAAAAGATACGGCTGGCCGTCAAGCTCCAGGGGGCTGGAATGGACATCGACCATCCGGATCTCGCCGTTTTTCAGCCGATGGGGAAACAGAAAGTACCGCTGTTGACCCGCTACGGCCTGCTGCCGCCGCTCAGCCACCGCCGCCGGGGACAGGGTGTTGATCTGGTCGATGGTCATGGCCTTGAGCTCCTCCAGATCATAGCCGTAAAAGGCCAGGGCCGCCGGGTTGGCCTCGACAATCCGTCCCGACGCCGGTTCAATCAGCAGCATACTGGCGGTGTGGGTCTGAAACATCTGGTCAAAGCGGGTGGTGGCCAGATGGTTTTTTCTCATCCAGTCCTTCAGCACTTTGGTGTTTAGCTCAGTCACCACAATAAAGTCCTGATCAGCGGCGGCAACCGGGGTCATGCGGCACAGCCGTTCCCTGACTTCGCCATTCCAGCTGGCCGTGCCCTTAAAAAGAATGGTTTCCCCGCTTTTTAGGCAGTCATCGGCGTTTTTTTCGTAGACCTTAAAATAGGCTTCCCCAAGCACGGTTTTTAAACTCTGCTGGCGAATCGCTTTCTGGCCGAAGCCGGTCATTTTTTCGTGCTCCCAGTTGTTATAACAATAGACCCAGCCAGCCGCAGTTTTAACCAGCAGCGCCATCGCCTCGGTATTGTACTCCACCAGCATCTCCAGATAGTCCGCTTCGCCCAGCCGTCGCCGCCAGCCTTTCCGGGCTTTCGGGGCGATGGGCGCTTCCTGGTTGCCGGTGTTTTTCTTCTTGGCAATGCGTCGCCATAAAAAGTTCTGGTCATTCTGTTTCATTGTTTTTCCTCTTTCTCCAAAAAGGTATTTGATTCCGATCTGTATGTAACCGTTTATACCCCGCTTTACCGGTTTCTACCGTTTCGGCCAGAAACCGCCATCGCCCTGATTAGCCAGCCGGGGCACCTGGTCTTTACAGCTCCGGCCCCTGATAGCGGGGGAACTTGTCGGGATCGGTAAGAACGCCGTCGATGGTGATGGCACCGGTGGGACAGAAATTGTAGCAACGCATACAAGCGGTACAGCCGGCTGAAAAGATAAACTGTTTGCCCTTAAGCGAAATGCTGCCAGTGGGACAATTGTTGACACAGACCAGGCAGCGGGTGCAGGTGGCCCCATCGACGCCGAGGGTCTGATAAAATTTGGCAATTGCTTCGGGGACTTTTTTGCGGATCATCGCCCCGATCAGCAGTTGCGGGCCGTGACCTTTGATCCGCTTGCGACCAGCAATCAGAGAATCGGCCAGACGGCCCAGCTCCTTTTGGCCCCGGGCCATCCGCTTGACCAGCTGGTTGCGGTCCAGTGGTTTACTGCTGGTGACATTATTGCAGAGCTGAATATTGACATAGGCCGTCAGGGTCAGGCCCGATCCGGCCAGCAGCTTTTGCATCTCGGTGGGGCCAAAGGCATTGACATAGCCAAAGGTGTTGATGGCATAGGCGCTTTTGGCCATTTTCTGCGGCCCGACCAAACCCACCACCCGGCTTATAAAGGCCCCCATGATCGGGGGAATGTCGCCACCGTAGATGGGGTTGGCAAAACCGATGGCATCGGCTTGGGCGATCATCCCCCGGAGCTCTACATCTGTGAGGCTGATCTGGATATCGATGGATACCACATCGGCCTGATGGCCTTTTTCCCCGACGATTCTGGCAAATTCCCGGACAGCCCAGCGGGTGTTGCCGGTGCCGCTAAAATAAAAGGTTGTAAATTTCATTTTTTCTCCTTGTCAATCATCACAGTATTTAAGCCGGGTCGTCAGGCATTTTAATTCACGGTGGCGTCGTTGTCATAGCCCCGCTTTTCCCAGTAGCCTTTGTAGTTTTCATCACTGGACAGTTCGATTTTTGTCACCCAGCGGGCCCACTTATATCCCAGTTTATCTTCGGCCACCACAATAAAGGGAAAACCCATCGACGCTGGCAAGGTCACGCCATTGGCGGCATAGGCCAATAACATATCTTTTTCTTTAATGGTTGATAGTGGCATCGCAGTGGTATAGCCATCGACGCCGTGAAAGATCACCGTGGTGGCCTCGTCTTTGACTCCGGCATCCGCAAGCAGATCGGTGATCCGGACCCCTTCCCAAAGCACCGTGGCTTCCCAGCCTTCCACGCAATAGAGGGTAATCAGGCGCTGGGCCCCTTCTTTTTCCAGGACCTGTTGATAGCTTAAGCTTTGGGGATTCTCGACCAGGCCTGTGAGCTGCAGCTGATAGCTGTTAAGATCGACTTGCTGAATCCCGGCGATGGAATTGTCCCGGGGGCCGATGGCCGGGTCCAGTTGAACCCCCTGATATTCCCGGATTTCTTTTTCCTGATAGCGGTTGGCCGTCGCCTGGGAAACCGCATCCTGCTGGCCAGCATTGTTTTCTGAAAACCAGCTCATCGGATTGACCAGGTAAACGGCAATCCCCAGGGCGATCAGTGCCCCCACCACAATAATTGTTCGACGCATGGCCTTGTCCTCCTTATCTTTTTTAATTAGATCATCGGATCATGGTCTCAATCGGTTTAAGTCAATCGGTACGGGTATTCGGATTGGTGATGGCGGGGCGGCCGATGCATAACAGGCCACCTCATCCTGATTGAAGTAGACGCAGACTCCGACATACATTTTTGCCAACAGCTGTATCGACAGCACGGATTGTTGTGCATAATAATAAAAATCATCCGGAGCCCGCAGCCTGAAGTCATGATCTTCACCGAGTCTTTCTCTTGTCTGTCCCATTTCATCGGCAAGTGATTGACACAGTTTCACCAGTTCCTCCTCGCTGTAGGTCTCCTCATGATATGGGGTATAGGCTAAGAAAGAATCCCGATAATAATTCAAGCCCCCCCAAGAGAGTAAAACAAAAATAGATCACGCTGGCCATCGCAACGATGCCCAAGCTAGCACGATAAACGGCCATCCCCCGGTCACCTTTACTGATGATAACCTGGTGCAGATAATAACCAAGGTATACCGGCAAAAATAATAAAACCGCGACCGCCAGCCATTCACTGAACGAAAATTTTACCAGCGAAGGTAAAAAACCCACGGCATTTGACACTATCGGATATGCTGTCCGGCTGTATTGTTCCGCCCAGTTTGGATGATATTGGGCATATTGATTAAGCAGATAGGCCACCACTCCCGGTAAGATCACAAGCCATCGCAGCGATAAAAATTTTTTCATGATGCCCCTCCTTTGATATAGTTTAAGATTGACTAGTTAATATCTCAATATCCATTTTCATTATCAAGGGTTTTTGGCCATAACGTATGGTATAATATTATCACTAAAAGCGGACTCCGTTTGTCTTGGAGGTAATACGATGGATGCTCACCCTAATATCAGACTGCTGGATAAAAGCAAACTGCTGGAAATATTCGACTACCTGAACCAGCAGCTTAAGGAAAATGCGATGCAGCTGGAACTGACCATTTACGGTGGATGTATTATGACCATGGTGTTTGATAATCGCCCGGCCACCAAAGATATCGACTGCGTGTTCAGCTTGGCCAATGACAAACTGCTGGAACATATCCTGAAGAATACCCAGTTTGTTTTTGACCTTTCTGATGGCTGGATCAATGATGAAATTAAAGAACCGCTAAAGTCGATTATCGCCGAAGAACTGGAAACCTTCAAAAGCTATTCCAACCTGAAAATCCTAAAGCCCAAAGCCGAACAACTGCTGGCGATGAAGATTCTGGCTGCCCGACCGGAACCGGCCAAAGATTTTACTGATGCGGCGCTGCTGTGTAAAACCTTGAACATCACCACCAAGGCAGCGCTGCTGGCGACCATTAAAGTTTTTGTCCCGCTGCGGCTGCTGGGGGAACGACAAATCAATTTTATAAAACATCTGGGGGAGGATCTCGGTTATGATTGGCAATAAGTATCTGAAAAATTTGTACAACTATCCCGATCTGGACACCAGCCTCAACCAACTGCTGGAGCTGCTGTTATCAAAAGACCCGGCTTTTCTGGAGAGTCTATCCGTGCCACTTGATATCGCCGCCCTGGACAAATCCGAACGCCACTATCTGACGATTATTTTTGCGATCATTGACCATCAGCTCCAGCTTTTACAAATCCCGGTTCCCAACTGGATCAGAGACCGCGCTTTTTGTTTTGATGAACCCTACTTCCACTCGCGTCACCTCAGTGACTTTGACAAGGTCAAGCTCCAGTACACCGTCCCCGGCCCCTTCCGGGCCCGACAGGTTTATCTTGACCCGGATGGTCTGAAACGGGTTTAGTCATCAGCATCCCGACCTTCGGTGCAGAGCTCATCCAGGTAGCCATCATCGATAGCCGAACCGGGGCTATTCGACCCGGTTTTTGCCCAGCTATTTCGCCAGATACAAGCGTTCATCGACCCGGTGCAAAACCGTATCCAGATTATCGCCATTTTTAAAGGCCGCCTTTTTCCCACTCTAACAAACGACACACATCTTCATAAGAATACTTTTGATACAGGGAGAATGACGATTTTCGATAGGGCTTGCCATAATATTTAGCATTGCGATATAAACCATACTCAACTAATTCCATCAGACCGGTTTTAAAGCGGTCATCCTTTAGTTGTTCATAAAACGAAGCGGCTGGGCGTTGGTCTTCTAAAAAAACGGCATTTTCAAAGCTGTTTCTGGCCGCCCCAACCTGAAATTGATTGGATTAGATATTATGGATTCTGCATTTATCAAATCAGCACCTCCAGATAGGTTTTTAAAACATCACTACACTTTAAACGTTCGGCATAACGATATAGTTTATTGATGTTGCGATCTTCTTTTTTTAAATATTTGGTCAATATTTCTTTAGTTTCTTCAATCCCTATCTTGTTACGGTAATAAATAATATCTACCACCGTTTTTTCAATGTCATAAATCTTAAATCTATTTTCTCCTGTCCATTGCTCAAGAATTCCAGTTTCATAACGTTCTTTCTGGAAGTAATATAAATTGAATGTTGGCCAGTCTGGTAAAGTTGTGATGTTTTTTTTCCTCGGTAAGGCAACATCAATTGAATCCGGCCGATAATTGGACAAACCATAATATACCGCGGCGCTCATCAGGCAAATAACACCAGTTGGCGCATAAGCATAAACATAGATTAAATCAGAAACTTCGCCGTTGAAATTGCAATTTTCATAGTTACTTTTATTCAACCTGTTGAGCTTACCTTCTTCAACAAATTTATTAATTTTGTAGTAGCTAAATCCCAGTTTTTGTAGTTCTTTTGTATTAATGATTTTTTTATCTTCAGGTATTTGTAGTTCTTTTTTCATTTGCCCTCACTCCATAAGCCAATTATACCCAGAACGCCGGTTATTATCAATATTATTTTAAATGAAATGCGGCTAATCTATAAAATAGCCGCATTTCATTTAAAATCAAATTATTAAATTGCTGGTTCACTAGTCAAACCCTCAAGATCTAACATCAACTTACCCACCAAAATGCTGTGCTGACTTAAGTTAATAAGTTGTCGTCAGGCACTGTCAGAATTATGGGATCGTCCTGCTGCCGGCAGGCCAGATAGGCGATGAAATTATCCTCATCTTCATACATAAAACCACACTGATGTGCCAGTTCATGGGTCATCGTGGCCGGAATCATGTATAAATTGATGGCAGGCACCTTCAGCCTTCAAAAGCCCAGGATTTTTTCAAATCGCTGGTAAATCTGTTCGGGATCAATGCTGACCGTTGCCGGAGCATCACTGACTCATCTGTTTTTGTCACACAAGTGGTAAGCGGCAACGATATCTTTTATGGCTGTGGCAATATCTTTTGCTTTTTGATCCTTGATCCCAATTTTCCTGGCGACTTCCAAAATATCGCTAAACCCTGGATTTTTACCGTTGCCATTAACGCAGGTGGCATGTTCGCCGCCAATCGAAACACTATCCGTTAAATCATAAGCGGGTGAAAGAATCCAGCCCTGTTTTTTTTCATCATAAAGAAACGTGAAGTTCTTCGAATGGTCATCGCGATTATGGGCAAAAACATTGAAGCACATCAGCCGATACATCTTTTCAACCTCAGCATAATCCTTAGTCAATTCCAGGGTCAGCTTCATCAGTATGTTGTAATCCAAATTGGGGATCCGATGAGAAGTCTCCAGCATCCCACTTACTGAAAGCATATGAATCCGTTTTTTCTTACCCTGTTCGTCCTGTTTTCGGTCAAATCTTTGGGTACCAAAATAGCCCGGACCAGTATTTGAGGTAAAGAGCTTTGTTTCTTCCATCTCAATACCGCATTCTCTGGCACACAAAGAATATCGATATTCCTGGACCCCAATGCTTTTTATATCTTCTGATGAAGGAAATTTGATGATCCAATCGATATCATTGATCTTTGTTAAGATCTTCGGTCTGGCCCCGCCGGAAGAACCGCCAAGACTGAAGAGATCATCCAGATTATCCGAATCGTCCGTCATGAGCATCTTTGCACACTCAGCTGCAATTTCATCAAGATCAACGGCCGGATTCGATAAATCAAAGTGATGAACCGGTTCATAGGTCAATGCGCCCATCCCCGATGAACCAACGATGGCCAAACGATCCAGACTACTGATTTCAAAGGGATTGATATGATTTTTTAATAACAACCGATCAACCAGCAACCGCCCCCAGCCATCCGGAAGACTATCCGCAAACACTCCAAATAAGCCTTCAAAGGGATCAACCTTGGGAATAAAGACACGCTGCACCAGTGGCAGTGAAAATGGGCTGATCGAAAAGCCATCAGACAACCATTCTTTGGTATATTCGAAAGCTACCTGCCGATTCTGGTAAAGTGCCATGACCCCCACAGGCCGATCATGATACCGAACCGTCAGTTTTTTAATCCTGTTCATCGATTACCTCCTGGATGGATAAAAAAGGTTGCTCCGCAAATAAGTTAATCAGTTCATCTTCACAGTTTAAGGCAATAGCGATTTTTGTCAGGGATAATAATGAGATTTCCCCACTGCGTTCAAACCGTTTCAGCGAACCCAGGCTGACACCTGATTTTTCACTGAGTTTTTCCTGCGATAGCTTCTGCCTTTTGCGGATGCTGCGAATTCGCATAGCAATGCTGGAATTAATCTCCTGGGGTGTTTTTTGCGTTAAAAAATTTATATTCATAGTTAATATATTAGCTAATACGAGTGTTTTTGTCAATAATTAGCTATTATATTAGCTGACTTAATTCGTTTTTGCAATATGTTGATAAGTTGCGGTCAGGTACCTATCAATCTTACAGGCAGCCATCATCGATGGCCGAACCGGGGCTATTCAACCCGGTTTTTGCCCAGCTTTTTCGCCAGATACAAGCGTTCATCGACCCGGTGCAAAACCGTATCCAGATTATCGCCATTTTTAAAGGCCGCCACCCCGAAACTGCAGGTA
>JABNAD010000268.1_pt1 | contig 37899 bp, 36 predicted proteins | sample 7240381 | NCBI WGS metagenome assembly JABNAD01 (sample SAMN11332834, study PRJNA596920) | anaerobic digester metagenome | biome: digested sludge; isolation source: digested sewage sludge-derived enrichment culture grown on H2/CO2 | place: Germany: Goettingen
ACGAGGTGATATCCCCGATCCACGACCGAATGCCGGTGATATTGCGGCCGGAGCGGGAGAGCGATTGGACGTCCCGGGAGGTCCTTTCCGCGGACGTTCTGGCGGAGCTCTTCGGACCGTTGCCCTCCTCCAGCGTCGACGCCTATCCCGTTTCCGACATGGTCAACGATTCCCGGGCCGACCATCCGGACATGATCGTCCCGCAACGCATGCAGCAGGCCACCTTGTTCTGAGGGACGCTGTAAAAATCCCAACTGTTTTTATACCGGCAGGAATAATGCGTCGAGCGATCTCATGATGCCAGGAATGGGTCGGGGCGTCAATCCGCGCCAGATGAAGCAGGCCATGAAACGCATGGGCATCTCCCAGGAGGAGATGCAGGGCGTGGAGGAGGTCGTTATCAGGACCGCTGACAAGGAATACGTCATCAAGGAAGCGGCGGTCACCTGCGTCACCATGCAGGGCCAGAAGACCTACCAGGTGATCGGGGACGCCGAGGTCCGGTCCCGTCAGGTGGCCAAAGAGGAGGCCCCGGGCATTCCAGATGAGGATGTCCAGCTGGTGATGTCCCAGACCGGGGTGTCCAAAGAGAAGGCCGTCCAGGTCCTGAAGGAGTGCGACGGCCAACCGGCGGAAGCCATTCTCAAGATCATGTCCGGGTGAACCACATGTGCCTAGCCATGCCAGCCAAGATCCTTTCCATAGTCGGTGACGAGGCCGAGGTGGACTTCGGTGGTGCGATACGCAAGACCAACGTGTCCATGGTGGACGCCAAGGTCGGTGAGTATGTGATCATCCATGCCGGGTTCGCCATCCAGAAGGTGGATGAGGAAGAGGCCAAGGAAACGCTCCAGCTTTGGAACGAGTTCCTGGACAGCAGCGAAGAGGCCTGAGCGGGAAACATTTAAGTTACTTGCCCTACCCTAGTGAGGCTGAGGAAGCACATGAGGGTCGTTTATGGGCCGATCCGGTCCCTGGGCTTGGGAAGGGTGGTGGCGGTCGATCCGATCAGCCGATCGCCCAAGGTGTGCAACCTCAACTGCGTATACTGCCCCCTGGGTTGCGGGGGCATCATGCTTCTGGAAAGGTCGGACTTCATCGAGGACGCCTCGATACTGGAGCAGATAGGGGAATGCCTGCACCGGGAGGATTGCGAGGCGGTCATGTTCAAGGGGACCGGGGAGACCCTGTTGGCCAGGAACATATTTCAGATGGCCAGGAGGCTCCGGGAGGGTTCGAACAAGAAGATCGCCCTGTTCACCAACAGCACGCTCCTGGGCGACCCCGAGGTCCTGGACCAGCTGGACTCCTTTGATATAATCATAGCCAAACTGGACGCCGCCAGCGAGGAGATGTTCAGGACCGTGAACAGACCTCATCCTTCCATAAGCTTCCAGGAGGTCCTGGAAGGAATAAGGAAGGCCAGGGGCAGCTTCGGCGGCTCATTCCGAATGCACGTCACCCTGGTCAAGGAGAACCTTCCGGACATGGACAACATATCCCAGCTATGCCGGGAGATATGCCCTGATTACGTATACCTCGAGAGCCCCGAAGGGTACGATCCCCTCCGCTCCGTTTGCAGGAAGGACATGCAGGCGGCGATGGAACGCTTCTTTGGCATAAAGTGCGTGAGCTCTCAGGACCGGGAATAAAAAAGGGATGGGAAGGGGTTTTCTCACATCTTGCTGAGCTTCAGCAGCGACTCCCACTTCTTGTCCACGTTCTGCTGTATCTCGTCGGCCACCGGCGAGAACTTGCCCTTGGTCAACTGCTTGAACCGGCCCTGGGAGTTCAGCCAGTCCATCACCGGCCTCTTTTCTTTCTTCCCTTCGGCGATGCGCAGCGACTCACCGGTCAGCCTCCATTCCCCGTTCTCATACTCGTACAGGGGCCACACGCAGGTCTCCACCGCCAGCTTGGACAGGGCGATGGTCTGGGACCCGTCATGCCTCCAGCCGCGGGGGCAGGGGGAGATGGCGTTGATGAACTTCGGTCCGGGTATCTCGAACGCCTTGCGGGACTTCTCGACCAGGTCCTTCCAGTTGTGGGGGGACGCCTGGGCAGCATAGGGCAGGTCGTGGGCGATGATGATCCTGGTCAGGTCCTTGGGGAACTCCTTCTTGCCCGGGGTGCAGGTGCCGCTCGGGCAGGTGGTGGTGGAGGCCCCCTTGGGGGTCGCCCCGCTCCTCTGGATGCCGGTGTTCATGTACGCCTCGTTGTTGAAGCACACGTACAGGAAGTCGTGACCGCGCTCGATCGCTCCCGAGAGCGACTGGAACCCGATGTCATAGGTGGCGCCATCGCCACCGAAGACCACGAACTTCACCTCATCACTGATCTTGTTCTGCCGCCTAAGCGAGTTGTAGGCGGCCTCGACCCCGCTTATGGTGGCCGGGGCGTTCTCGAACGCGGTGTGTATCCACGGCACGTTCCACGAGGTGAACGGATAGTTGGAGGTGGAGACCTCGAAACATCCGGTGGCGTTGGCCACCACGACCGGCTTGCTGGTGCCCATCAGCACCTGGCGGGCGATTATCGGCTCGGCGCAGCCGGCGCAGAGGCGGTGACCCTCGACCAGCCGCTCCTCGGTGTGGCTCAGCTCCCGGAGGTTCATTTCCTCACCCCCATGAAGTTGATGCGTTCCCCTTTTCCGGCCATGATCTCCTCGAACACCTCGGTGAGCTGACCGGGTATGAGGTCCCTTCCTCCCAGTCCGTAGACGTAATTGCTGACCCGCGGCGGGTCCTTCATGCGGGATATGGACTGGAGCACGTCCATGTACAGCGGGGATCCGGTGCCGGGGCTCATGGCCCGGTCCATGACCGCCACCGCCTTTTTCCCTTCCAGCAATTTCGCCACATCGGCGGCGGGGAACGGCCGGAACAGCCGAACCTTCAACGCGCCCACCTTCCTGCCCTGGGCCCGGAGCTGGTCCACCACGTAGCGCATGGTGCCGGCGGTCGATCCCATGGCCACCATGACATAATCGGCGTCCTCTATCCGGTACCCTTCCACCAGCTTGTACTTCCGGCCGGAGACCTTGGCAAAATCGTCCATGGTCTTCTTGGCCACGTCCAGGGCGGCCTCCATGGAGGTCTGGACCTGGTATTTCAGCTCATAGTAGTAATCAGGCATGGCCAGCGGTCCGAAGGTGGTCGGCACCTTGACGTCCAGCAGCGGCCTCACCGGCTTGAACGGTCCGATGAAGTCCTTGACGGTCTTGTCGTCCAGCATCTCCAGCCGTTCCAGCGCATGAGTGATTATGAAACCGTCCAGGCAGGTCATTATGGGCAGACGGACGCGCATGTCCTCCGCGATGCGGAAGGCCATGATGGTGTTGTCGTACGCCTCCTGCACGTTCTCGCCGAACATCTGCAACCACCCGGAGTCCCGGCCTCCCATCGCGTCGCTGTGGTCGCAATGGATGTTGATGGGACCGCTCAGGGTGCGGTTGGCGACGGCCATGATTATGGGCATCCTCATGGAGGCGGTGACGTAGAGCATCTCCCACATGAACGCCAGCCCGGCGGACGCGGTGGCCGTGGCCACCCTGGCGCCGGCCGCTGACGCGCCCACGCAGATGGTGAGGGCGCTGTGCTCGGACTCCGCGCAGACGTATTCCGTGTTCACCTCTCCGTTGGCCACGAAATCGGAGAAGGCCTCGACGATGATGGTCTGCGGGGTGATGGGGTACGCCGCCACCACGTCAGGGTCGATCTGCTTCCAGGCCATGGCTATGGCCATGTCCCCGTTTATCGCCATGGGTTCGCTCATTCCACTCCCTCCTCCTTCATGGTTATGGCCTTCACCGGGCACTGGTTGGCGCATATCCCGCATCCTTTGCAATGGGAATACTTGAAGCCGACCATCTTCTCGTCCTTGACCACGATGCTGTTGTCCGGGCAATAGATCCAGCAGGTCAGGCAGTCGGTGCACTTCTCCTTGTCCACCTCCGGCCTCTGGGCCCTCCACTCTCCGGTCTTGTACTTCTTCGAGCTGCCGGCCTCGATGATCATGCCGCCGGCGGGCAATGAACTGGAACCTTCGTTAGCCATCACTGCACCTCCTCGTAGGCCCTCTTGACCGCGTTGAGGTTCTTGGCCAGGACCTCCTTGCTGAGCTTCCCGCCCATCTTGGCGTTCATCTCCTCGATTATGGAATCCAGGCTGACCACCTTGGTCACCTTGACCAGGGCACCGAGCATGGCGGTGTTGGTCATCGGCTTGCCTATCTCCTCCACGGCGATCTTCGTGGCGTTGACAGTATAGATGTTCTTGGAGTGTCCGATGACCTGGGCCATCTTGGCCTTGTCATCAGGGAAGTTGGCGATCACCACTCCGTTCTCCTTCAGACCGTCGGTCACCTTCACCGCCTTAAGCAGGGTGGGGTCAATGACTATGACGGCATCCGGATAATAGACCTGGCTATGTACGGTCATAGGCTCGTCCGAGATCCGGGCGAAGGCGCGGATCGGAGCGCCCATGCGCTCCGCCCCGAACTCAGGGAAGGCCTTGATGTACTTCCCCTCCTTCAACGCCGCGCCAGCCAGTATCTCGTTCCCCGTAACGACTCCTTGGCCACCTCTTCCATGCCACCTGATCTCAATGGTGCTCACAGCATCTCCTCACGGTATTCCCTCTAAATAGTTATGATATAAAATCATTTCAGAAAAATGTTTACGAAAGACACAATTAAACTGGTCAAATTCTTCGAAAATACGAGTTACGCACATTGCTTGCGGAATCATCGCTATCCCAAGCGATGTTATTAAGCTCTATAAGATAACCACCCTGCTACACCTTCTCATTCCGTAGGAAATTCTTATTGGAATCATACAAGAGGCCGGGCCCAATGCCCGCGGTCCACCGGTAATTTTACCCCGAATCAGTACTTCCAAGGGACAACCACGATCGCCTGGCCCTGTTCAAGGAACGAGAAAAAAGGTACGAACGTACGCCCGATTATTACTATAGGACTCATTCAGCATTTAGAAAAATTAATAGACTCCACGCCTATTTTCCACCCGGGTTAGGACATTGAAGGGCCATCGGCCCCGGTGAACTTGCCTGCATCGAACGTTCTTAGAGTGGTGAAACAACCCATGAAAAGGATAGTGAGCATATCTGACCTAGGCAAGAACGACATTGACATCGCCGGTGGCAAGGGAGCCAACTTGGGGGAGCTGGTAGCGGCCGGTTTCAACGTTCCTCCCGGATTCGTATTGACCACCGCGGCGTACGATCACTTCATGGAGAGCAGCAAGATCGGGGACCGGGTAAAGGAGCTGCTGGCCAAGGTGGACGCCAGTTCCGAGACGTCCCTCCAGGAGGCCTCGACCAAGATCCGCGAGCTGTTCGACACGGTGGAGATTCCGGCGGACCTCAAGGACCAGATACTGGCATCCCACAAGGCCATGTTCAAGGGCAAGAAGATGGGCCTGGTCGCCGTACGTTCGAGCGCCACCGCGGAGGACCTTCCCACGGCGAGCTTCGCTGGGCAGCAGGACACGTATCTGAACGTGGAGAGCCCCGAGGAACTACTGGACAAGGTCCGCAAATGCTGGTCCTCGTTGTACACCCCCCGTGCCATCTACTACCGGGTGACCAAGGGCTTCGAGCACTCCAAGGTCAAACTGGCCGTGGTGGTCCAGAAGATGATCAACTCCGAGATCTCCGGGATCATGTTCACCGTAGACCCTAACTCGGAGATGCCCCACATAATCATCGAGGCCGGTTACGGCCTGGGCGAGGCCTTGGTCGGCGGAAAGGTGACCCCCGACACATACGTCGTCGACAAGTTCCATGACAAGATCCTGAACAAGAGGATCGCCAAGCAGAACTGGAAGCTGGTGCGCGGCAAGGACGGGGAGTGCGAGAAGGCCGACGTCCCCGAGGAGCTGCGCAACGCCCAGAAGATGACCGACGAGCAGATCCTGGCCTTGGGGGAGATAGGCCGCAACATCGAGGCCCATTACGACCGTCCCATGGACATCGAGTGGTGCATCGAGGAGCGGGTCATGTACATCGTGCAGGCCCGGCCGGTCACCACACTGTCATCCAATGGCGCCAAGGCCAACGGCAAGGTCCAGGACCACGGGCTGGGGCAGAGCGCCAAGATACTGTTGAAGGGGCTGGGCGCTTCGCCCGGCGTCGCCGGAGGTCCGGTTCGCATCGTCTCCGAGGACATGAACCTGGAGGTCGTCAAGAAGGGCGATGTTCTCGTGACATCCATGACCTCCCCGGACATGGTGCCCGCGATGACCCGCGCCGCGGCCATCGTTACCGACGAGGGAGGAATGACCTGCCACGCGGCCATCGTCGCCCGTGAGCTGGGGATCCCCTGCATAGTGGGCGCCTCGCACGCCACCGAGCTGCTCAAGGACGGCGAGAAGATCACCGTGGACGGCAGCATGGGCGTTGTTTACGAGGGGATCGCCGCCCCCAAGAAGGAGGAGAAGGCCGTGGTTACCGTGTCGACCTCCGCTCCGGTGACCGGCACCAAGGTGTACGTCAACCTGGCCATCCCGCAGAAGGCCGAGGAGGTCTCCAAGCTGCCCGTATCGGGCGTAGGACTAATGCGCATCGAGTTCCTGTTCACCTCCTACATCCAGGAGCACCCCTGCGCTCTGATCGAGAAGGGTGAGTCCAAGTTCCTGGTCGAAAAACTGTCGGACGGCATCGCCATGGTGGCCAAGGCGTTCTACCCGCGCCCGGTCATCCTGCGCGCCTCCGACTTCAAGACCAATGAGTACCGGGACATGGAGGGAGGGGAGAAGTTCGAGCCGCACGAGGAGAACCCCATGATCGGCTGGCGCGGCTGTTCCCGTTATGTCTCCGATTCCTACCGCGAAGCGTTCAAGCTCGAGCTGAAGGCCATCAAGAAGGTCCGCGAGGAGATGGGGCTGAAGAACCTGCACGTCATGCTGCCTTTCGTCCGCACCATCGATGAGGTGCGCCAGATCACGGCCATGATGAAGGAGGTCGGACTGGTCCGCAGCCGGGACTTCAAGCTGTATCTCATGGCCGAGATCCCGTGCAACATCTTCATGGCCGAGGAGTTCGCCGAATGGTGCGACGGTTTCAGCATCGGTTCCAACGACCTCACCCAGCTGACCATGGGCGCTGATCGCGATTCCGATATCCTGGGCAAGATGGGCTACTTCGACGAGAGGAACGAGGCGATCAAGAGGGCCATAAAGATCCTGATCGACGCGGCGCACCGCAAGGGATGCACCGTGGGAATATGCGGCCAGGCCCCGTCGGTATACCCGGAGTTCACCGAGTTCCTGGTGAAGGCCGGCATCGACACCATCAGCCTCAACCCGGACACGGTGGTGAGCACGATAAACATCATCGCCTCCGCCGAGCAGCGCATCCTGCTGGAGGCGGCGCGCAAAACCCTTCAGTAAACCTCTTCAAGGCTCGCTCTTCAGCAGCCTGGTGGTTATCTCCACCAGGGGATGGTGCGAGCCGTCTATTATCTTCACGTCGTCCAGGGTGTGCAATCCCTGTTCCTCCGCGCTCTTCTCCAGACCGAGCTCGACGTCCCTAGAGGGTTCCAGCACGAAGGCGGAGAACTGTTTCACCCCCATCTGCTTGGACGCTAACGCCCGGTGGTGCCCGTCCACCAGTATGAAGTGGTCATTGTTCTGGATGACGATGATCGGCTCGACCAGACCGCGCTTGATCTCCTCCTTGCGGCCCAGCAGCTCGTCGGCATAGACCTCCTTCTGCGTGGGGCGCAGGGATTCCACGGGCACGATGCGCCGGCGGACCATTATGGAAACGCCATGCTTGGTCTCCAGGAAGTTCTTGATCATGGCCACCTTGTTCGGCGTGGCCCTCTCGATGTGCGAGCGTACGATGTCCAGATTGGAAATGATGCCCAGCAGCGTGCCGCTCTCGTTGATCACCGGCACGTTCCTAAGGCCGTAACGGAACAGGATGCGCGCCGCATCGTCCAGGTCCATTTTCGGGTTGACCGTCACGGTGCCCTTCCTGATGATGTCGGATATGGGCATGTTCGGCGTATGATAGTTTCGCAGAAGCTCCTTGGCGGTTATGAACCCCACCAGCTTTCCGTCCCTGGTGACCGGCATCCCATGGAACTCGCTGGAGACCAGGGTCGCCACGGCCTGCTCGACGGTATAGTCCAAGGGAACATGGACCACCTCACGGATCATGTAGTCCTCCACTTTCAGCTTCCGTTCGGCCATGTGATCCGTCAATCTAACCGCAGTCCTCGATTAATACTTTGGCAGGGGACAGAGGGAACCGGAAAGGACGGTCCTGAGCAGAACCTCCCCCTGCTCCTAGAAGGGGGTCCGGAGAGAAGCGGCTGGCAGTCTCCCGATGATGGTGTGCCAGCAATGGCCGGGCACCTAAGGGTTAAATATTACGACTCGATAAGGGGAAAGGCCGTATGCCCCGGTAGTGTAGCGGCCTATCATGAAGCCCTGTCGAGGCTTCGACTCGGGTTCAAATCCCGACCGGGGCGCTTTTTTCACCACAACTTGCGGAAGAGCAGCGCCAGTCCGATCACCAGGATCGCCATCACCGCCGCTCCCGCCAGCCAGTAAGGGAACTCCTGCGGACGCTCGGCGGAGGCCGTCCAAACGTTATCCTGAAGGTCGCTGTCCCATCCGTCCGGGGCCACGATCCTCACCACCACCTCCCCCTCCTCGAGATCGGTCAGGGCCAGGTCGATGGACGCGTAGGACATCTCGCTTATGTTGCACTCCCTGACGAACGATAAGCCCCCGGCCTCTATGAACAGGGTGACGTTGATCGGGACCGCTCCCTCATTGACTATCTCGCCGTGGAAGGTCCACCCATCGTCCTCATCGTATCTCAGCTCAGGACCGCGCAGGAACAGGTCGGAAAGGAAGACCCTGGCCTCGGCCCGCGCTTCGGCCATGCCTCCCGCGTCGTCGACCACCGTCAGTATGACCTCATAGCTCCCGTTCTCAAGGTATTGGTGTCGGATGATCTCCCCTTCCCCGAAGGTACCATCTCCGAAGCTCCAGTTGTAGGAGGTCAGAACACCATCACCATCCTCTGCCCTAGCGCAGAGGATAACTTCCAGGGGATGAACTCCGGGCGTGATCAGGATGTCCGACCTGGGCACCAGGTTTTGTACCTCTATCATGGAGCTGTTCGAGGATTCCCCGCCAGAATCGTCCCGGCAGGTCACGGTGACGGTGTAGGTGCCAGGCGCGAAATAGGCGTGGCTGACGCGGTCCCCTTCCAGCAAGGTCCCGTCGCCCATGTCCCAGACGAAGCCCTGCACGATCCCATCTAGATCGTACCCGGTGGCGCTGAACTGCAATATGTCCAGGGACCAGTGCTCTCCCGCCGGTACGGTCAGGTTCACCAACGGCGGACGGTTGGAGACCGTGACGTAGGAGGAAGACCGGTCCGTCCAGCCCCGGTCGTCGGTCACGGTAAGATTGACCCGGTAGACGCCCGGCCTTTGGAAGGTGTGCGTTGGAGAAGGAGCCGAGGACGTTCCCCCGTCCCCGAAGCTCCAGCTCCATCCGGTTATGCTCCCGTCCAGATCGTAGGACCGGTCCTCGAACCGGGCCTCCGAGAAGCTCACCAGGTCGTTCGGGAAGGTGAAGGCGGCCACTGGCCGGGAGTTGATGACCGACAGCTCCTTGGAGACCGAGGCGGTCGCCCCGTTATCATCCGTCACCAACAGCACGACCGTGTAAGTGCCCAGGGCAGAGTACCTGTGGTCGACCACGGGTCCGCTGCCAGAGCCCCCATCCCCAAAGTCCCAGGTCCAGGACACGATCGTTCCATCCGGGTCCAGGCTCTGGGAGGTGAACTGGGCGTCCACCACGGTGGTCACCGAGGCCGGGCTCCAAGAGAAGTCGGCCGTGGGCGGGTCGTTGCCTACCGCCAACCAGCGGGCCACGGTGGTCACCGCGTCCTCCGCGTCCCTCACCGTCAGGGACACCAGGAAGTCCCCCTCGTCAATGAATGTATGAGTAGGCGATGGGGTAACAGAGGAGGAACCGTCCCCGAAATCCCATAGCCAGGAAACCACCTCTCCGTCCAGGTCCGTGGACAGGTCCTGGAACTGCACGACCTCTCCCGGTAGAGGTCTCACTGGGGAACAGGTGAAATCGCAGAGCGGGTCCAGGTTGACCACCTGCACCTCGCGAACGGCGCTGTCGCTCCGCCCGAAGTGGTCGACGACGGTAAGCTCGACCATCACCGTTCCCAGGGACGTGTAGGTGTGAACCGCCGACGGGCCATAGGCCATTGCACCGTCCCCCAGGTCCCAGGTCCAGTTGGCTATCCCTATACCGCTGCGGGTGGTGGAGGTGAAGGTCACGTCCTTGACCCTATCCGCCGGTGACGCATCCAGGACGAAGGAGGCCTCCAGCTCGCTGTGGACGAAGCTGCACCTCCCGGCCTTGGGGTATCTGTCGTACGCTCCCGACGAATCATACGCATCATCAAAGATCCCGTCCGCGCCTGGCAGGTCCTGGTCCGCTCCGCAGCGAACGTCCTCCCCCTCCTTGTCCGACCAGTGGTTCCCGCCTATGGGATACCCCTTCCCGAACGTCAATCCAGAGCGTATCTGTACCACCTGCGCCTCGTTGTACAGCAGGTCGTTTCCCCAGACCAGTCCCTGAGAGTCGATGGCCAGGATGCCCGCGGTGCAGTTCTCCATGGCATTTCCCAGCATTTCCACGTTCGAACATCCCACCAGCGCGATCCCGCTTCCGGCCCTGCCCAAAAGTGAGTTCCGGACCACGACGTCCTGGCATCCGATCAGATACAGCGAACCCCTAAAATCTTCGATCGTGACCCCGGCAAGGCCTTCCAGGATCATCAACGGGCCATAGGTCAGGCTGACGTTCTCCACTCCGTGGGTGAAATGCGAGGCCGTGCTCCCGAAGATCCCAAGGTCCATCCCGTTCCCCAGGAGGGCCAGGTTCTGCAGACGCATACCTTCGCACCTATCCAGGGAAAGGCCGGAAGATCCGTTCGTCCAGGTCGAGGAGGTGACCGTCCCGGTCGCGTTCACCAATCGCATTCCGTCACCATACTGTCCGGACAGGTGGACCAGGCTCACCTCGGAGTTGGATATTCGCCATTCCCCGGACTGCCAGGTAAGGTTCGCCCCGAGCATGTTAACGTCCGTACCGTTCAATATCCATCCAGCGCCGCCGATGACCTCGGCGCTCAGCAAGGACAGCCTACCCTTCTCGAAGACGCACGGGCGTTCGTACGACATCCCGGTCAGACGGCTGTTGACGAGCTCCAGGTCCCCGCCTTCAGAATCTATAACGAATGGGGAGCCCTGGAGCGTGCTGCCGCTGAGCGAGAACGCCCCTCTCAGGCTGAACGTGTAGAGCAGGTCGCAGGAGGGGAGGAGGATCGTGCACCCCGTCGCGGTGACGGTGACCAGGGGATCGATCAGCAACCCCCCCGGCAAGGTCAGGTTCCCGGTCCAGGTCTCATCGCTCTCCACCCGGCGGTCGACCATCTTGCGGACCACCTTGCGGTCGTTTTCGGTCCTCAGGTCCTCCGCGCAGATGATCTGGGCGGTGATGTTGGACACCTGGTATTTCGAGGGGGTCCAATCTACATATATGGTCTGACGTTCCCCCGGACCCAGGGAAACGACCCGGTTCGCGATCACCTCTCCCTCGACCTGGAGGACGAAGTTACCCACCTCAGCGATCTGGCCGCGGTTCTGCACTCCTACGGTGATATTGCACGGCTCACCTAATATGGCCCGCTCCACGCTGACCTCCTGCACCGCCAGGTCGTGAAGCTCCCTTCCCGGCAGGTGGACCCGGGTCTCCGGGTCCCCCAGCAGATTTAGCTCCAGATAGACCCATCGTACGGTATCGGAGGTGGAGACCATGGTGACCCACTCCTCCTTGGAATAGGAGAGGGCGCGTCCCAGGTCCGTTACGTCCTGATCGTAGACCTGACTAAAGAAAGATATATCGAACTTCTGGGACGGTCCGTCGGTGTCCCCCCGGACGTACCATCCGTAGCGGGAGTTGCCGATGAAGGCCACGGCACCTCCCTCCCCCTGAATCAGCTCCTCGGCGATGCAGTCGCCGGGCTGGTCTTCCTTCTCGTCGAACCCGGCCACCTCGCAGGCCTGGGTGTACATTATGAAGGGTAGATCGTTCGCCAGCCCTTGGACGTCATCGTTGTACAGCCCGGCCATGTACTCGAAGTTCCCGTGGCCCACATGGTTGATGATATGATAGTCCGACCCCATCGCTGCCAGCACGGCGCTCGCCGAGAACGTGCCATCTTGGGCGTAGAGTGATGAATGGTTTAGTCCCTCGTCCGCCAGCACCAGGTCCCACACCTCTTGCTTGTAGGAGTCCCCGAACGTCCAGTCATCCAATTTTTCCCCTATCAAGAGGACATCGTCCCCATACTGGTTGGAAAAGCCCATCTCGTAACCGATGGTCTTGTTCACGAAGTTCCAGGCCTGGCCCACCGTGGAGACGGTAGCCCTCCCTACGAAGACCTCGGCCAGCAGATCGGCCTCATCGGGGGTGTATATCCCGCCCTCCTCGCCATAAACGCCATCATTATCGGTGTCCCAGTCCCCGTCCAGTCCGGAGAAGTAGATGTCAGCGGGAAGCTCCTTGAACTTGCTATCATACACAGGCGCCTTGACCATGCGGGTGGGGATGATGTCATCGTCCCCTCCGATGAGGACGTACTCCACCCCCCAATCCCGGTAGGCGGCGATTATGAAATTGCGCACTATGGTCTGGGTATCGTTTCCGGTGCCACGGTGGGAATAGGGGGAACCCCAGAACCGTTCGTCCGCCAATATGTCCTCGAGGGTCACCACGGTGCTGCGAACGTTCTCATGCACCGAGCCCATCTCGTTCCTCTCCCCCTTCCAGATGGCCAGTTCCAGGAACGGCGCGGACAGCTCCTGGTTGGTGATTATCAGGTGGTCGTAATCGCCAGCGGGCAGCACGCTCGGGACGATGGGGCGGGAAAGGTCGAACACGGCCTGCGGATTGTCCACCAGATCCCTGACCCGGTCCAGGTCCCCGATGAAATCATCGGTGGCCGCATCATAGGTCAGGGTTATCGAGTAGGCCTCGGTGAATGTCAGCACCCCGGTGCCCTCATCCCAGCACAGGGGGCGCAGGTTCAATCCCACAACCTCCACTCCTTCCAGCACATAACTGCCGGAGACGTCCCATGGCCGGCACTCATACTCGTGCTTGAACGAGCGTTCGCCGTTCAAGGTCATCTCCACCGGGTTGAGGGGGTACTGCTCCATCTGCCCGATCGCCCGCGGGTCAGCGCTTCGGACCGTGACATCGACCAACCTATGGCCGGGGGGTACCGCCAACAACAAAGAGCTGACCGGGAGCGTGGGAACGCCTCCCCTGAGGTCCAACCCCAGTCCGGTGATGCCATAGAGGCGTTCAGGGGTTCCCATGTCGATGAACGGCTCCCCGAAAGCATATTCGTAGGTGACAGAACTGACGTTCTCCGCCCCGGCGCTGGGGACCTGAAAACTGGGAACAAGGACGAAAGCCGTCAGAATGACAACCAATATCATACGGGAGCGACGGGAGGTGTTCATCGGCGAACCCAGTGGTATGGAGTAGCGAGACTTTCGTATATAATTCGATTCACCGGGCTATCAGTGGAATAGTATTATAAAATATAATATCGTATTAAGAAATCGAAATAAGTGACCCGAACGATGATGAGACGATACGCATGGTCGCCATACTAGGTACCCTGGGCTTCCGGGCCAATTCGCTCCTTCCCACGCTGGAGTCCACATCCGGCGTGGACCGGGTGGTGGTCTTCTCCAACGACCATCCCCGGGCGCTCGAGGCGCTGACCGAGGTTCAGAAGGTCTGCTCCATAATGGGCATCCGTCTCGACCGGGTGGTCATGCCGGACGCCTTCGATCTGCTGCAGGCCGCCAAGGCCATGCGCGCGCAGATACGCCAACTGAAGAAGGAAGGGCATGATATTGCGGTCTTCAACATCGCCGGCGGTACCAAGATGATGAGCGCCGCCGCGCTCCTGGTCTGCGCCATGGAGGGCCTCAATTCGGTCTATGTGCACGACGAGACCTACCGTGAGATACCCCTGCCGCTTCTGAAGGTCGATTATTCCCAGCTGCTAACCACATCTCAAAAGGAGATCCTCACCTACCTCTGGATGAACCGTGTCAAACCCATGACCCAGGTGGAGATCGCTCAGGGCATGGGCAAGCACAAGGCCACCATCAACCACCACATCCGGATATTGGAGGGGAAGAACATCCTCCACCTGGTGGAGGACCCGCACGACCGTCGCAAGAAGGTGGTGAGGGTCGACGATGCCCTGGAGCTGATGCTGGAGATGGATTGATGCGAGGGCGGAGGGACCTGCTGATAAGCACCTTCGGGGAGGAGGTCTCGGAGATCGTCGCCGGTCTGAGGTCCCTTCCGCACGACCATCTGGTCCTGGTTACCGATTCCGTGCTGGAAGAGAACGCCGCCATCCTGTCGTTCCTGCGCAGGATGGGCATCCGCCATGAGGTGCTGAGGGTGGAACCTGCGGATATAACCGGTTCCGCCATGCTGATCGAAAGGAAGGTCCTTGAGCACATCGAGAACGGGTGGATGGCCAGGGTGGACATCACCGGCGGCTCTAAGCTCCTGAGCGACGCGGCGATGTTGGCCGCGCTTTCAACCGGTGCCGAGGTCTGCTGCTTCGAGATGGGCGCCAGGAGATTTCCACTGCTTGCGGCCATGGGGGTGCGGGAGGCTTTACCCAGGGACCTGGCCGAGGTGCTAGCATCTCAGATATGGCCCATGTCCTTGGACGAGGTACGTAAGAAGGACAGAGATCATCCCCTGCCGCCCATGCTGATGCGGATGAAGCGGATGGACCTGGTCCGGCTGGATGATCTGGGCATGCCCATGCTATGCCTGACCAAGAGGGGCAAGGCCTGCCTGGATTGGTTAATAAGAACGAAAGAGCTCAGCGGATCTTCGGAATGACCTCATCGAAAAGATAGTCCAGCCGCTTGTGGAACTCCTCCTGCTGCACCTTCCATTTTCGATTCAGCCCTGAATCTTGCATGAGGTGCATCCCCTCGGGGTTCAGGGGGAAGGAGCCGGAGACGGTACATACAGCTATGCTCCAGATGCGGCGGGCGGCATCGATCGAATAGCCGCCACCGCCGGTGACCAGGTATCGTCCGTCGCAATGCTCATGCGCCAGCCGATGGGTTATCTCCGCCACCTTCTCATAGGTCCTGGTGGTCAGCCCCATGCCGACCATCTGGTCGCTGTAGTGGGCGTCCGTCCCGAACTGATGGATGATGATCTCCGGACGATACGCTTCCAGGGCCGCGGAGAGCACCTTGTCGTAGGTGGGCGCGTACACCTCATCAGGGGTGCAGCGCGGCAACGGGACGTTTATGGCGTACCCTTCCCCATCTCCCTCGCCGAAATCGGTGACCGCCCCGGTGCCCGGATAGAACCCAGCGCCGTAACGGTGGAACGAGATGGTGAGTATCTTCTCGCCATTGAAGATGGACTGGGTGCCGTCACCGTGATGCCCATCTATGTCGATGATCGCGATGCGCTCGTAACCGTACCGGCGCTGCAACCGTCTCGCCGCGATGGCCAGGTCATTGAAGACGCTGAATCCAGCCGCCCTCTCCCGCCGGGCGTGGTGCAGTCCGCCTCCCGGGGTCATGACATGATCGAAATCCCCCCGGGCGATGCTCTCCGCCCCGTTCAGGGTGGCGCCCACGGCCGCCAATGCCCCCTCGAAAAGACCTTGGCATACCGGGGTATCGCCCATATCCAGGTATCCGGTACCCGCCGCGCTCATCTCCTTGACGTACTCGATCAGCGATCGGTCGTGCACCTCCCTGAGGTCCTCCTCGGTGGCGGATGGAGGTTCAACGTACTCCAGGCGGCCGTCGAAGACGTCCATCTCCCTCAAGGTGTCCCTGATCAGCTGGAACCTGATGGGCTGGTAGGGATGTTCGGGCCCGAACTGATACCTGAGCAGATCATCGTTGTAGAAGAAGGCAGTGGTTCCGCACATCAGGGATCCTTGTCCATCGGCCTTCTCACTTTAGGGGTGATGGAGGCCAAATAACTTTTGCCGCCTCAATCGATAAAATGAACGGATATGGAACCTTCCTTGGTCGCCAGGCGCTTAGATATCATTCCCGCCTCCACCCAGCAGGCGTTCATCACTCCGATGGGGACCAGGCAGGTCGGTGTCAATATGCCGTCCTCCGCCGCGGTCAGGATGCGGGATCCGCGCTGCTCGTTGATATCCTCCATGGTGACGGTGCCCAACCTTTCGGCGTAGTTCATCACGTTGGAGCAGTCCGATTCTATGGTGACCTTGAGGCGGTCCTCGCCGTCCATCTCCGCAGTTATCCAGGTCTCGTGCGAACAGATGGGGGTGACCACCTTGACCCTGGAAGCCATGTGGATGCAAAAGGACGACTTGGTATAATTTTCTTTCATGTTCTTTACGCGGACCTTGATGGTCTAGATACGCGGACCGTCGTCCACCAGCTCGATTCGTGTCGGTCCTTCTTACAGTATTACGAATATGATAATAATTTATACAGTAATAGTATTACTCATAACACCCAATAAGAAGGTACAGTAATGCGATTCCAAAGAGTTCTCTCAACGCTGATGGTCCTGGCCCTGCTAATAGTGGCAGTGCCTGTTGCCGTCCAGGGTGAAAATGTTGATGAAACGACAATAAGCATAACTGATTCACGTGGGGTCATCACGAACCTGACCGGACCGGCGACGCATGTCGCTTCGTTCGGAGCGTTTGCGACCAATACACTTGTTGACATCGGGATGTTGAATAAGGCGGTTATTTTCGATGCCAGTTCAGAGTTCAATAAGAGCGCCATACCGGAGATGCAGGGTATGCCGGCTGATCGTTTCGTCACTGTCAGCTCGTCAAACAAGGACTTGGTGGTTCAGACCATGCTTGACCTGGTGGACAACGATGGTTGGAATAAGAGCAGTGATGTGATATTTGGATACGGGTACTCCTATCTCTCCACTTTATGGTCTGACCTGGAGGGTTACGGATTCAACGTTGTTACCTTCTACCCGAATTCTTACGACGGTATCGTTCAGGTAGTGGGAGATATCGAGACCATCACCGGGGCGAACCACAGCATATCCTCGCAAATGACATACGTCAAGGACTTCATCGCGCAGACCCTGGTGGACGAAGGCATCACCAACCAGAGCCAGAAAGCCAAGGCGCTTTACGTCAGCTACAGTAACAATATGATGTGGTTGGCCAACAATGGCTCGGTGACCGCTGACTTCATAACCTTTGCCGGCGGATTCAACGTGGCCGAGAACCCCGATAAGGACCCGGTAAGATACTCGACGGACATGAGCGCCATACTCCTGCTTGAACCGGGTTTCGTACTTCTGGACGGTTATTATCCGGGCACGGCCGAAGAGTTCAAGGCCAGTATCGGCAGCGACGATATGACCGTCTACAAGCTGAACAAGTCCTGGAACTCCTATTGCCCCGACGCCACGGAAGGTTTGTGGGCCGTGGCCTGCCTGTTCTACCCTGATTATTTCGAGGGCGAGCTACCGGTGGATGCCGGGGACACGGTGAACAACGGAGGGAACAACACCATGATCTACGCCGCGGTCGGCATAGTGGTCATAGTGGTGGCGGTGGCCGCGGTCCTCTTGACGAGAAGGAAGGATTAGATTCCCCATGCCTTCCTTCCAAACCATTTTATCGTCCCTTTCTTTGAGGTGAGGTTACATGGACAGCGTCGCTAAGCGCAGGAAACGGACCATGGCGGTCTTCGCGACATTGTTCGTGATACTGTTCATATTCATGGTTCTGGACCTGGCCCAGGCCTTCATCCCCCTAACCTTCGAAGAGGCCTTTTGGGCCTTGCTCGGACGGGGGACGGAAACGCACCAGATAATCATCTGGAAGATGAACTTCCCCCGGGTGATAATGGCCATCCTGGTTGGGGCTGGGCTGGGCATAGCTGGGGCGGTCATGCAGGCCCTGTTCCGTAACCCTATGGCCTCCCCCTACATCCTGGGCTTGTCCTCAGGAGCGTCATTGGGAGCGGCGATCGGCCTAACCTTCACCGTGACCTGGATGCCGCAGATGCTGTTGGTGCCGCTATTGGCGTTCGTCTCCTGCATGGCCACCCTGTTCCTGGTGTATTACATCTCCAATGTGGGGGGCCGGGTTCCTACAGAAACGTTGTTGCTCGCCGGAATAGCAGTGGGGTCACTTCTCTCCGCACTGGTCTCGTTGCTGACCTACCTGGCCGGGGAACAGATGCAAGGAATCGTCTACTGGACCATGGGGAACCTGACCAACTCCAACTGGGAGAACATAATGGTGGTCGCCCCGCTCATCTTCGCTGGAAGCCTGATCATGGTATCCAGCTCTCGTGACCTAAACGCCATGATGCTTGGTGACGCCCATGCCCTGGACCTTGGCGTGGAGGTAAAAAAGGTCCGCCTCCAGCTTCTGATCGCCTCCGCCCTGGTCACCGCGGCCGCTGTGGCCTTCGTCGGCGTCATCGGCTTCGTAGGACTGGTAGTACCGCATATCCTGCGCATTCTGATAGGCCCGGACAACCGGGCACTCCTACCGGCATCCATCGTGGGAGGCGCTGCGTTCCTCATGATGTGCGACTACATCTCCCGGGTGATCGCCCCCAATATCGGAATCCTACCCATAGGCATCATAACCGCCCTCATCGGTGCCCCCTACTTCATCTATCTGCTGCGGAGAAGGCGCAGCGAAGTGGGGTGGGACTGATGCTTACGGTCGAGGGCATTAGCTTCTCGTACCGGGAGAAGCCAGTGCTGCAGGACGTGGACCTCGAGGTCAGGAAGGGCGAGATAATCGGCATCCTCGGTCCCAACGGCTGCGGGAAGACCACGCTACTCAAGCTTCTCAACCGCAACCTCAGGCCGCAGAAGGGCAGGGTCCTCATGGAAGGAGTGGACCTGGAGGAGATGTCCAAGAGGAAGATCGCCCGGCAGATCGCGGTGGTTCCGCAGAGCAACGAGATCCGCTTCGCCTTCACCGTCCGCGACATCGTGACCATGGGCCGCATGCCGTTCCTTAGCCAGTTCCAAGGCGAGTCCCATGATGACATGAGGATCGTCGAAGAGGCCATGGAGAAGACCAGCATCAAGGAGTTCGCTGACCGGCTGATCAGTAACATGAGCGGCGGCGAGCGTCAGAGGGTGATCATCGCCCGCGCCCTGGCCCAAAGGCCGGAGATAATCCTGCTTGACGAGCCGACGCTCCATCTGGACATAAACCACCAGTTCGAGGTCCTGGACCTGGTGAAACGATTATCACAGGAGGAGGGTCTGACGGTGGTCATCGTCTCCCACGACCTTCCGATGGTGGTCAAGTACTGCGACCGCATGGTCCTCATCCACGACCACCGCATCCACGCTCTCGGCACTCCGCAGGAGGTCCTGACCCCGGACAACATGCGGGCGGTCTTCAACATCGACGCGGTACTGGAGCATGACACGGTGCTGAACGCTCCCGCGGTGAAGATCATCGGCTCCTGCAACCGTCGTTGACCTCCATCGGATCGAGTTCCCAGGAGCGGCGCTTACCAGGGAAAGTTTCAAGAAGGGGCGCATCTTGCGTAGTTACATGCGACAGCTCCTGAGGGGAAAGATACACCGGGCCACGGTCACCGCCGCCGAGCCGGAGTACGTCGGGAGCATCGTCATCGACCAGGACCTCCTGGAACGGGCGGACATCTGGCCCGGCGAGAAGGTGCTGGTCTCGGACGTCGACAACGCCGCACGCTTCGAGACGTACGCCGTGGTCGGCAAGAGGGGCTCGGGCATCATCAGCGTCAACGGCGCCGCCGCCCATCTGGTGAACGTCGGCGACAGGGTGATCATCATGGCCTTCGAGCTGACCGACCGTCCTATCCCATCCAAGGTCGTGCTGGTGGACCAGAACAACCGTTTTGTGCGTAACCTCTGAGGTCTGGCCTCGGACTAAGAAAACTTTATCTCCAACCAGCTAATACTCGGGTTAGGGAAAACCAATGGCAACCGGCGAGTTCGACAAGTTGATGAAGGACGGCTATCGGCTGATGGAAGACGGGGAATATTCTCAAGCGCTTTCCAAGTTCGACAAGGCCATAAAGACCGATCCGACCAACCCCTCCGCCTATCTGGCGAAAGCTGACGCCGGCGTTCTGGTCCCCAAGGTCTCCCAGGAAGAGATCATCGCCCTCTACAAGAAGGCCTCCGAGCTCGACCCGGAGAATCCCTTCATCCTGCAGAGCTGGGGCGCCTTCTGCATGGACATCGGCCTCTTCAATGATGCTGAGGCGTGCTACAACAAGGCCGCCCAGATCGACCCGGAGAACGCCACCTACTATTATTCGGAGTTCGGGGTCGAGTACTACAAGAAGGCGCTCGTGGTGTACGAATCACGCCTGGACGAGCAGACCAGGGCCATCATATCCAAGAAGGCCCTGAAGTACCTGCTGAGGTCCATCGATCTGGACGAGGCGTCGGCCAAGAAGCTTCTCTGATCAGTGCAGAAGGCGTCTTTCCGGACCTTCTCGGCGGGAATGCTCGTCCTTCCGAAGGGGGGAGCATTGGTCGCAAAAACGCCCATGCTTGTCATAGTGCGCAGGGCAGACCAATCGGCCGCACATGGAGCAGCTGTACCTGGCCGGCCTGGAGCATATGGAGCAGAGCCCGAGGACCTCCATGCCTTTCCATTGTCCGCGCTGGTTAAAATAAGTTACCTCATATCAGGCCTAGGGAGAGCAATCCCTCGCGCACGCCCTCGGCATGCCTCCCTTTCGTGACCAGGTCCGCGGCGTTCTTGGCCTTATCGGAGGCGTTGCCGACAGCGACGCCGTAACCGCACTCCTTCAGCATCAGTACGTCGTTGTCCGCGTCCCCGAAGGCTACCACTTCCGCAGGGTCCACGCCGATCAGTTGGCAAGCTTTACGAACACCGGACATCTTGCTATGCCCTTTCTCCATGAGATGGATGGCGAAACCGGTGGCCTCCACCTCCAGGGGCCAGTCCTTTAGCGCTTCCAGCACCTTATCCAGGTCCGTCTCCCGATTTAGGCCGACCTCCGTCCGCCGCCAATGGTCGGTGTACAGCCGGCGCACTCCGGGCATGACCTGCTTCAGGTGCTCGTAGGCCCTCATCGGGACCTGGTTGGAGAACAGGGTGTGCACCTCGTCCTGGTAGGACACCACGCCCCCGTTCTCGGCGATCACCGGGCCGCGCAAGCCTATGAACGTGGACAGCCCGTACACGATGGGAAGGACGTTCCCGCTGGCCAACATGACCACGCTTCCTTTGTCCTGGGCTTGACGGAGCACCTCTATGCCCAGGGTCTGGATTATCTTGGAGGAGTTGGTGATGGTGCCGTCCACATCGCACACCACCGCCTTGTAACGCATGTCTACACCAGATCGCTGCGCAGTTCGCCCAGGGTGGTCACCCTCTCGGCCATGGCGTTGTGCTTGTGTATGGACTCCTCGCTCTCGCTGCGCACGGTGACGATGGTATCGTCGGGCAGCTGCGGGTAGCGCTTGAGTATCAAAGCCAGATTGTCGCGCACCACGTCCTCCACGAACTTGGGGTTGCGGTGGGCGGTGATGACCACGTTGGCCTCCTCGGTCCGCTTCAGGATCTCAAAGGTCGGGCTGGAGAACGAGGCCTCCACTATCTCGATCAGATCGTCCGCCTCCACCTCGAACTGCTCAGGGACCTCCAGCTTGGCGGTGGTCACGTTCCTCTGGTTGTGCGATATGGTGGGGAGGCAGCCTTCCTGCTTCAGGGTGTTGCCCTGGATCTCGTCCACGGTTTCCATCGCGCAGGGGCAGGCGGTCATTCCGATCACTCGGGCGCCGATCCTCTTCATCAGACCGTCGCCGCGCTTATGGGTGGCTCGAGCGATCAACTTGTATGATTCGATGCTCCTGCGGCCGGTCGGCAAGGAGCGCTCCAGGAAGTAATCGGCATTGATGTGCACCTCGGCATAGGTCGCGTACTCGTGCCGGTCCAGCAGCCTGCGGCAGATGTCGGCGGCCAGGACCTCCAGTCCCTTTATCGGCTCCGACACCCCCTGCTCCACTATCTCCGCGATCACCTCGAGGTTGCGGGAGAGGTGCGAGCCTCTCTGGGTGGATGGCAGGTCCACAAAGACATCGATCTCGCAGGTGAGGCAGGTGTCCCGGCCGTCACGGTGCACGCGGACCGGCTTCTTGACCCCGGTGACCCCCACCCGGGTGAGCTTGAACCCATTGGTCAGGTACCGGTTCTGAACATCGCTCTTGGAAATTCTCATCACCGCCTCCTCCAACGGGGGGATATCTTTATATTTTAGCCCATCAACAGCTTTTTTGGTAAAACTACACGTTCCTGGTGGAAGTCCGCTCGACACCGCTTTATATCCAGTACAAAATCCCCCTTTGATGATATGCGGCCTTGATGAAGCTGGCCGGGGACCGGTCATGGGTCCCCTGGTCGTAGCCGCGGTTATGGTGGAGGACGACCGTCTGTTCCGGGACTGGGGGGTCAGGGACTCCAAGCTGCACAAGCCCGAGGAACGGGAAAGGCTGGCCGAGCTCATCAAGGCCCATTCCTCCTGGAAGGTGGTGATCATCGAGCCCGGCTCGATCGACGAGCGCAAGGGCTCGACCTCCCTCAACACCCTGGAGATCAGGGCGTTCGCCTGGTTATTGGACGAGCTTCAGCCGCACAAGGCGTACGTGGACGCCTGCGACGCCAGCGAGAGGCACTTCAAGGCCGCCCTCACCAGGGCGATGAAGGTGCGGCCGGAACTGGTCTGCGAGCACAAGGCCGATCTGAACTACCCGGTGGTCTCCGCAGCCTCCATCGTGGCCAAGGTGCGCCGGGACGAAGAGATGCGCCGGATAGGCGACGAACTGGGGGAGGTAGGCAGCGGTTACTCCTCCGATCCCAAAACCAGGGCTTTCCTGGAAAATTGGATAAGGGAGAAGGGGGATCTGCCACCTTACACCAGGAGGTCCTGGGCGACCGCCAAGGACATGCTGTGCTCATCCAAGACCTCCAAGCTCAGCGACTGGGAATGACATGACGACCAAGGACCACCTACTGAACGCCATCGACAAGTTCAACGACAAGATGCAGTGCGACGCCCAGCTCCGCGAGGAGGTGGGCGCGCTCAAAAAGAAGGTGAACATCGACCTGGGCACCGAGCATTACTCGTTCTTGCTCAAGGACAGCTGCATCTCCTGCTTCGACGAAGGGCTGCTGGAGTGCCCGGACATCGTGGTCTGCTCGGACCCCAAGACCATAGACGACCTCTTCACCGGCAAGATGAAACCGATGAAGGCCTGGGCCCTGCGCAAGGTGGTCATAAAGGGTTCGCTAGAGGACGTCATGAAGCTGCGCAAGTTCTTCTGAACCAGCCGTCGTCCGCAGGTAGAAAGGTTTATAACCGGCCTACGCATGATGGGGAAATACCAGAGCGGGGTAGGGTAGCCAGGACATCCCGTCGGGCTCATAACCCGGAGACCGGTCGTTCAAATCGACCCCCCGCTACTTTTCACATCTCTCAACTTCCATATACGGACTCGTCCATTCCCTCTCGCCGGATCATATGCGCAAGGACGTTCTCATCATCGGGGGAGGGGCCACCGGGGCGGGCATCGCCAGGGACCTCGCTTTGCGCGGAGCGGACTGCCTTCTGCTGGAGATGGGGGACTATTGCCACGGCGCGAGCGGAGGCAACCATGGGCTGCTCCACAGCGGTGCCAGGTACGCGGTAAAGGACCCCCTGTCCGCCTCCGAGTGCGCGGCGGAGAACGCCATTCTCCGCAGGATCGCCCCCTTCTGCATCGAGGACACCGGAGGCCTGTTCGTCTCGCTGCCCGAGGACGACGCTGGCTTTGCGGACCTGCTTGTCCGTTCTTGCCGGTCCTCCGGCGTTGCCGTTGAAGAATTGACCTCCCAGGAGGCGCTCGATTCTGAGCCGGGGCTCAGCCCCCGTTTGAGCCGGTGCCTGAATGTCAATGACGGTTCGATCGACCCCTTCTCCCTGGTGCAGGCCAACCTGGAGGACGCCCGGTCCGCCGGGGCCACCGTGTTAAACCATTGTTCCGTCACCGGGATGACCGTGGAGGGCGGAAGGGTGTCCAGGGTGGAGGTCCGGGACCGTCGTGGAGTTCTTTCATCAGCGATCGTCCCGGAGGTGGTGGTGAACGCCGCCGGGTCCTGGGTCTCGGTGGTGGCGGAGATGGCCGGCTGCCATATCCCCATGGGCCTGGACCAGGGCAGCATGCTGGTGATGGACGGCAGGCAATGTTCCCAGGTCATCAACCGTATGCGGCCCCCGTCCAACGGCGACATCGCGGTCCCCAACCACACCTCCACCATACTGGGCACCACCTCGCGGCCGGCAGGCTCGCCGGAGGATACGACCGTGGCGATCGAGGACATCGAGCTCCTGGTCCGGGAGACCTCCGCCATGCTGCCCTCCCTCCGCAACTGCCGGGCCATCCGCACCTACGGAGGGGTTCGCCCCCTGCTGGGCGGGGGCGGCAGGGAGGCCAGCCGCTCCTTCGCCATTCTCACCGATGAGGGGGCGGAGAACCTGCTCAGCGTGGCCGGGGGAAAGCTGACCACCTATCGCCTGATGGCCGAGAAGGTCGCCGACCGGGTGTGCGGGATGCTTGGAACCGGTCCGAGATGCCGTACCCATCTGGAACCTCTAGGACCTTCCGCGGATGGGAAGGGAAGCTCCATCCCCCAGGCCCGTCTCCGACGGAAGTATGGTCGGATGGCCTCTTCCATCGACACGTCCGATGCCAGGGTGATATGTTCCTGCGAGCAGGTCCTGCGCTCCGAGGTCAAAGCGGTGCTGAAGGCCGGGGACGCCTTGACCCTGGCCGATGTCATGCGTCGGACCCGGGCGGGCATGGGCTATTGCCAGGGGTTCGATTGCTCCTTGTCCGTACTGGAGGTCATGTTGGAGGAGAGGAGCGTCGATCCCCTTCCGTTGTTGATGGAGTTCCTTGAGGAAAGGGAACGGGGTTTCTCGCAGGCCGGCGGGGACCAGCTGCGTCAGGGACTGCTGCGCCAGCAGGTCCTGAAAGGCGTTTACGGATTGGAGGGGAAGGAATGAGCCACGTCCTGGTCATCGGCAACGGTGCCGCCGGAACGTTCTCCTCCTGGCTGCTGGCAAGAAAGGGCTGGAAGGTGACGATGGTGGGCCGAGGGACCCCGGGCGCCGCCCTGTCCACCGGCTGCCTGAGGTCCGTGCCTAGCGCATGCCGCGGGGAGATCTCAGAGTTCTTGGACAATGAACATATGCCCTGGGCCGCGGGGGAGCGGGAAGGCGCCAGCAGGATCGGGACATCGTTCCGATGCTGGATGTCCCCGTCGCACACCACCTGGGCGGATGACGAGAAACCGAAGAGCATCGCCGTGGCCGGTCTGGAAGGTCATCCTTCCCTGCAGGTCAGGGTGGCATCTGCCTTGTTGAACGAACGGGGGGTCAGGGCGGAGCCGTTCATGCTCCCGGGCTCGGTCCCCTCGGACGTACCGCTGACCTCATGGTTCCGAAACGATGAGGCGTGGGAGGAACTGGCCGAGGATCTGCAGCGATCATCCGCGGAGGCGATACTGCTTCCGGCCATCGTCCATCTGCATGAATACCCCCGGCTGGACCGGCTGGAACGCCGCTGTGGAAGGAGGGTCCTGGAGGCCGTCACCCCCCTGGGAGCACCGGGCCAGAGATTGGCCGACCTGATGTTGTCCAAGGCCAGGGAGGTCGGGACGGCCGTCTGGGACGGAAGGAAGGCCTCCGCGTTGGAGGTGCAGGCGAGCGAGGTCCGAGGGGCGACCGTCATCGGCGGTTCCGAGGCTCGTCACGTCGCCACGGACGCCGTGGTGATCGCCACGGGCGGCCCCCTGGTGGACGGTCTGGTCCTCGACGGGCGGAAGATCATGGACCCGTTCGGCAGGTTCCAGACAGTTCGGCGCGGAGATGCGCTCAGAGGCGGTTACCACTGTACGAACGGCAAGCTGATCTCCACCGATGGCAGGGTGATGACCAACACGGTCGGCGCCGGGGACTGTCTCTCCGCGGAGAGAAGGGAATACGGGTCCGGGCTGACCGAGGCACTGGAGAGCGCCTATCGTGCCGTCAGGGCGCTGGAGGAGGCATGAACGAAGGGCGATGCGTCAAATGCGGAAGCTGCCTCCGGGCCTGCCCGGTGCTCAATGATCCCAGCGGGGCACAGTTCCCGGGACCGCGGACGACGGGGGTGGACGCCCCCCGCTTCCTGGAAAAGGGGAGCGTGGGCCAGAACGCCCTTCGATGCACCATGTGCCATGCCTGCGAATGGGCCTGCCCCTCATCCATATCCATCACGCGATCCATGCTCGAGCTCAGGTCGGAGTTGACCGGGGAACGACTTCCCGGCCACCGCAGGATGCTCGAGAACATCGCCGCCTTCGGACGCACGGTGAGCACCGAGTTCAGCGGCTGGCGGGAGAGCGGGGAACGCACCCTGTACTTCCCGGGCTGCATAGGCCTGGGACGCTTGACCGGCCTCACCGCGTCGGTGTCCGCGCTGCTGACCTCGCTGGGGATAGCCCACGATATCTCCAGGGAAGCCCTTTGCTGCGGCTCACCGCTCCTGAAGATAGGGGCGAGAGGAGAGGCCGAGGACCTAAGGCGCAGGAACGCCGAGGTCTTCTCCAGATACGACCGCGTGATCACCTCCTGCCCCGGCTGCACCTATCAGCTCAGGGAGGTGTACGGGATCGAGGCGGAACACATCATCGAGGTACTGAAAGGTTCGGACCTGTGCACCAAACTGGAAGGCCGCTGGGCCCTGCAGGTGCCCTGCCACCTGAAACGGGGGCTGAGCCCCTGGACCGCGGACGACCTGGCGGCCATCCTCGGGAAGGCCGGCGTGGACGTGGTCAGGATGCCCGGGGAGGACGCCTGTTGCGGCGGCGGGGGCGGCATGCTGTCCGGGTTCCCAGGCACCGCCAGCTCCCTAGCCCGGAACAAGATGGAGATGTATCGCAAGGCCGACGTGGAGGGAGTGATAACCGCCTGCCCCTTCTGCTCCCTGAACCTGGGGCGAGAGGGCATCAGGGTCCTGGACATCGGCGAGGCCATAGCGCTGAAAGATTAGCGAATAATCAAATACACCATGCACGTTAGAACGCGCCGGATGAAAAAGGCGCTCTGTTTTTCCTGTCTCCATCGCGAGAACCGCCCCGAACTGGGGCTGAGCGATCAGCTGGTGTACTGCCGCAAGAAGGAGATGGTGGTCCGGCCCAAGATGGAATGTGCGCTGTACTCCAAGGCCACTGCCCGCGCCGTTCAGGAGCTCAACCGCGCCCTCTATGGGGTCATGGAAGAGGCCGAGGAGTGATTACTTCCACTCCAGCACCGGGGCCGGGTTCTCATCCCCGCCTGGGGAGATCTCGAAAGGTATCCACCTTCCAGGCACGGACATGCCCCGCATGTGCCTGACCCTGAGCACCCGGTTAAGCTCGTTATCGAAACGCAGCTCCAGCACCCCGTCCGCCAGGGCCACCAGGTGATTGAGGGCCTTCTCGTCGTGCACTCCGTCGAACACCGAGATGATGGCCGTCCCGAACTCGCTCCGGATGCGGGAGGTGCTGATCTGGAAGAACTTCAGGACCACGCTGGCCTGGTTGTATAGGAATAGCGTGGAGAGGGTGTGCATGAATATCCTCAGTGGCCGATTCTCCTCTTCGTAGATGTTGGCCACGTTGAACATGATCCCCTCCAGGTCGTGTATGCGGCGCACCTTCGCGCGGTCCCCCGGCTCGCGGTCGTCCGAATTCCCGAGCAGGCTGGAGTGGTAATCGATCACGTACAGCCCCTTGCCCAAAAGGTCCAGGGATATGCCGAAGCGCTCCATGGCGTTGAGCAGGTCCTTCGGCAGAAGGTCCATGGTCACGAAGACCACCGGTTCGCCCTGGTCCAGGTATTCCTTGACCATGCCCATCTGGAACTCCAGGAGTCCCACACCGGGGGTGCCGAGCATCAGAACCGAGCACATCTGCGGGAAATTGGTCTTGAACATTTTCAGCACCTCACACCAACGGGGTCAGGGACACGCACCCTCCCTGAGGCCTTTCCTCCACCGTGAAAGCGAAGCATTCGGTGAACGGCTTGCTGCCGTAGAGCACCACCGTCCCGCCTATCCTCTCCACCCTCAGGTGCACCGTCGCCAGGTCGGCCAATCTGGCCGTGGACCGGGAGGTCGGGGAGGTCAGTCCCACGAAGACCCCCCCGTTCCGCTTCACCGCGGCCAGGTGGTCCACCAGTCCCTCCATGACCTCCCCGCCGTATATGGATTCCAGGGAGTCGAACCCCATCAAGGAGAGAAAAGGCTGTGCGCTACCGTCCAGGGCGTAGGCGATGTTCTTCCACTTCAGGTCGTCCGAGACGATGGAGCCCTCCACGCCCATCACGTACCTGTCGCTGCGCAGGTCCATCTGGGACGCCGGCTCGACGACCCGGACCGTCCTCTCCATGTCCGCGTCCGTAAGGGAGTTCTGCAGAATGGCTCTTGCCCCCGCCCCGCTCTCCTTGCGCAGCGGCACCCAGAGCACGCCCCGCCCGGCCTTGCCGAAGCTGGAGACCAGAGATCTTTCCAGCAGCCCGCTGACGATCGGGGGGAGACCAGCTCCCAGTTCGATGAGGGTCACCGCACCCGGGGAGAGGCCTCCGAGCATCTCGTCCAGGTCGATTATCCCGTAGGATATACGGCCCGCAGGGTCCTCCGGTCGGACGAACTCCTTTCTCATTCCGCACCCCCGGTCCCATCCCGCCCCGAAGCAGCGGAACTTGCCACCTTTCAAGCTGAACAGGTAAAGGGGTTGCTGCACCTCCACCCCACGCAGCTTCATGAGGTCCATCTCACGTACCAGGCGCCGCTCGTGCTCCACCCGGCTGCACTCCACCACCCCGTCCCCCAGGTAATCGAGCATATGGTCGTTGCTCTCCAGCACGAAGATGAGGTTCGCGCCCTGGCCCTCCACCAGGTCCCGCTGCAGGGCGATCATCAGCTCCCGGCACTGAAGTTCGTATCGATCGGCCAGGGCGTCGATGCTGTCTATGATCACCAGCACCCTATCCCCACCCTTCTCCACCAGGTCGTAAAGGTTCTCCAGATCGGGCATGGTCCGGCCGATGGAGACGGTCATCTCCTTCCTGGGAACGACCAGGTCACCGGAGCCCATTCCCTTCAGTCTTCCGAAACCGGACCGGCGGCGGGTCCCGGTCTCCTCCCGGGTGATCAGCCGATCGGCCAGCCAGGGGAACTGCCGGAGCAGCGAGGCGTCCGATACCCGGGTGGAGAGATAGTGCGCCCTCTGTCGGTCCTTGAACTCCTCGGCTATCTGGAGCACGAAGGTGGTCTTTCCGGTACCGGCGTTGCCCCGGACGATGAGGGAATGCCCACCGGCGTTCTCCAGGAATCGTAAGATCTCGGAAGGTAGGGAGGATGTGGGTAGGTCGGCCATGTTATGTACCTTATCCGCCCGACCCTCATGATATTTTAACCAACTTTCCTCCCCATTATCATTTGCCGTCAATCAAAGGACGCGAAAAAGATTAATAAACGGTCACAGGGATGGCTATCCCCAGAGGACCATTTGATGAAAGCTGTCATTCTGGCCGCCGGGGAGGGGACCAGGCTCCGTCCGTTCACCGTTTCCCGGCCCAAGGTCATGATCCCCATCGGCAACCGCCCCATCCTGGAGTATGTCGTCCGGGCCTTGGCCGCCAACGGCATAACCGAGATCATCCTGGTGGTGGGCTACATGAAGGAGCGCATAATGTCCTTCTTCGGGAACGGCTCGCGCTTCGGGGTCAAGATCTCCTATGCCATCCAGGAGAAGCAGCTGGGCACCGCCCACGCCGCCCTGGCGGTCCGGGACCAGGTCAAGGAGGACTTCATCATGGTGGCCGGGGACAACATCATCGACGCCCAGGTCATCTCCGACCTGTTGAAGCACAAGGGGGGACTGGCCATGCTGGTCACCGATTCGGAGATGCCCTCCAAGTACGGGGTGGTGCAGATCGAGTCCGGCCGGGTGGTGGACATCATCGAGAAGCCCGATAAGAAGGTGGGCAACATCATCAACACCGGCATCTACCGTTTCCCTCCCAGCATATTCGACCACCTGGAGAAGGGGGTAATGGCCGGAAAGTCCGGTATCACGCACGTGCTGCACAGCTGCATGCCCCGCCTCAAGATCGAGGCGGTGCGCTCCACCGGACGCTGGATGGATGCGGTATATCCATGGGACCTCATCCGCCTGAACGAATACGCCTTCAACCTCTCTGGCCAGGAGACCTCCGGGACCATCGAGTCAGGGGTAACGATGCGCGGCCCGGTGTTCGTCGGCGCCGGCTCCAGGATCCGCGCGGGCTGCTACATCGAAGGGCCGGTCTCCATCGGTGAGGGGTGCGAGATCGGTCCCTACGTGACGATATTCCCGACCACCAGCATAGGGAACGGGGTGCACATCGCGCCCTATTCCTACATCAACAATTCCATGATCATGAACAACGTGTCCATCGGTTCGCACGCCCACATCTCCCGGGCGGTCATCGATGACGGGTGCCGGATAATGACCGGCTTCTCCTCGCCCTCCGGGCTGGCCCAGGTCCGGGTGGAGGACGACTTCTTCAAGGTGGAGAAGGCTGGCAGCATGGTCGGCGAGTTCACCCAGATAGGTCCGAAGGTGGTTCTGTCCGCCGGCACCATCGTGGGAGCGAACTCACGCGTGGGCGACGGCGCCAAGGTGAGCGGGACCCTCGAGGACAGGAGCATAGTGGTCTGATGTGCGGCATCGTCGGATACTCAGGCCATCGCCGGGCCTCGGAAGTGCTGATGGAAGGCCTTAAACGGCTCGAGTACCGGGGGTACGATTCCGCCGGCATCGCCATGGTCGAGGACGGCCGCTTGGTGCTGTTGAAAAGGCAGGGGGAGCTGGAGGTCCTGCAGAAGGTGCTGCCCAAGTTCGAAGGGCGAACCGGGATAGGGCACACTCGCTGGGCCACCTGCGGTCGTCCGTCCGATAGGAACGCTCACCCCTTCGTTTCCTGCGATGGGAAGCTGGCCATCGTGCACAATGGTATCATCGAGAACTACACCGCCCTGCGCGAGCGGTTGGAATCAGAGGGGCATCACTTCACCTCCGAGACGGACACCGAGGTGGTGGTGCATCTCATGGAGGCCCATTATTCCGGCGACCTGCGCCAGGCCTTGGCAGACACGGTCCAGGAGATCCAGGGCACCTATGCCATCGCCGCGGTGCGAGAAGGAAGCCCGGAGATCGCCGCCGCCCGCAAGGAGAACCCCCTGGTGGTCGGACTGGGGGTCAAGGAGAATTTCCTGGCCTCCGATGTTACCGCATTGCTCAGCTACACCAATCAGGTGCTCTTCGTAATGGACGGGGAGACCGTCTCGCTGACCCCCAACGGGGTGGCGCTCTATGATCCCGCTGGAACGATGGTGAAGAGGGAGCCCTCGATGGTGACCTGGTCCGCTGAGGACGCCCAGAAGGGCGGTTTCGAGCACTTCATGCTCAAGGAGATATTCGAGGGACCGAACGCCATCCACAACACCTTGCTCGGGGCTTTGGACCTGGTCGAGAACGGGGAGGTGCTGGCCCGGACGGACTTCCCGTCGGTGAAGCTCGTCGCCTGCGGTTCGTCGTTCCATGCGGCCATGGTCGGCAAGTACGCCATGGAGGAGTTCGCCGGGGTGCCCACCACCCTGGAGCTCGCGTCCGAGTACCGCTATTCACCAGGGGCCCGCGAGGCACCGCTGGTCATTCTCATCACTCAGAGCGGGGAGACCGCTGACACACTGGCTGCGGCGAGGGAGGCCCGGCGCCGGGGGTGCCGCACGCTCGCCGTCACCAACGTGGTCGGCTCGACCATATCCAGGGAGGTGGACGAGGTGCTGTACACCAGGGCCGGTCCGGAGATCGGGGTGGCGGCGACGAAGACCTTCATCACCCAGCTGCTGGCCATGTACCTGGTGGCCATCCGCATCGGTTACGGGAACGGAACCCTGAGCCATGATTCCATGCGCAGCGCGCTATCCTCGCTTAGGCAATCCTCCAACATGGTGCAGTCGGTGCTGAACCACATCCACGACATAGAGGAGGCGAGCAAGATGGTCGACCAGGCCGACCATTGCTTCTTCATCGGGCGCAACATCAACTACCCGACCATGCTGGAGGGCGCCCTTAAGCTCAAGGAGATATCCTACATTCACGCCGAGGGCTTCGCCGCCGGGGAGCTGAAGCACGGTCCCCTGGCCTTGCTGGACTCGACCACCCCGGTGATCGCGGTGGCCATCAAGGGGGACCACACCTATGAGAAGATGCTTGCGAACATCTCCGAGGTGGCCGCCCGGGACAGCCCGGTGCTGGGCGTAGGCCTGGAAGGCGACACCGACCTGTCCAGACTGTGCGAGCGCATGCTCTACGTCCCGCCGGTCAAGCCGGTATTCTCCCCGATACCGGTGACCGTGGCTCTCCAAGCCCTGTCATACTACGTGGCCAAGCGCCGCGGGTGCTCTATCGATAAACCAAAGAACCTGGCCAAGAGCGTCACCGTGGAATGATCAGACCAGCTTCTCTGGGCAGGAGTCACGACGGGAGCAGCTGGCGCATTTCCCCGGTCGCATGTGATTACGGTGCACCTCGCCGCTGCGCATCAGCCCGCGCATCTCCTCCAACTTGTCCAGGAGCATCCTTTCCAGCTCCGGGTCGAACTCGATCTCGTGCTCCTCGCTGCCGTAACGGAGAAGTCCATAGGGAGGGCGCCTGCCCGAGGTCTCGGCGATGAGCAGGCAGTAGGCCGCCACCTGCAATATGTGCGAAAAGAGCGGTCCTTTCGGGGTCCTTCCGGTCTTCAGGTCGCCGGGGATCAGCTGGCCATCTATCTCCAGCACGAAGTCCGGACGGCCGCTCAGCCCATAGCGCTCCGAGAGATACAGGGACGAGCTGTCCGTCCCCACGTAATGGATCTCCCCATCGAGCCCTTCCAGGTCCTTCCATTCCCCGGCCTTCTGGGAGGCGGAGAGCGAGATGTACAGGGCGACGGAGGCCGCGATGAGCCACAGCAACGCCAGGGCCTCCAGGATCATGGAGACCATGGGGTCGGCCCGCAGCAGGTTGCCGACGTTCATGGCCACGGCCATCAGGACCAGTCCGATGATGGCCACTATCTGCAGGCGTCGCACCTTGATGATGGCCCTTCCCCTCTGCGCCGAGAGGTACAGCATGGCGATGACCGCCAGGAACCAGATTATGCTGAGCAATGGCAATATCCAGTCGATGTCCGCGCTGCCGGCCGCCCTCATCAGGGATATCCCGGTCACCGCGAGCACCGTGGCCACCAGGGAGAAGAGGAAGACCATGCGCTCCCAGTCCCAGGCCTTCTGTTCTATGCTCCGTATGCGCCGATACTCATCGGCCTTGTCCCGGTGGGCGATCTCCCCCTGCTCCTGTTCGGGCGTATGCGACTGGGACTGCCGCCCCAACCACCAGCTGAGCGGACAATAGCCGTACCGCTCCAAATCGCTGGCGGAAATGACATCGCCCCGGTCCATGGACTAAAATAAAGATGATAGATATTTAAGCTGTTCAGGCCGAGGCTACTCCACCGAACGGCAGTTCAGTCTGGTCAGGGACGAATCGGTTATGTAGATGCCGTCCTCCATGGTTATCTCGTCCACGAACCCGAACCAATAGACAACCAGTCCCTGGCCGAACAGCTCAACGTAAGGCTGCAGCTGCTTCCGGGTGTTCTTGTTCACTTCCACGAAATCACCGAAGGAGGCCTTGGACTCGATCCAGTTGATCTTCCATCCATTGACCACGATGGGTTTGTCCAGCAAGGCGTCGGGGGTCTTGGTGTAATTGCCCCGCAGGTCGTTCTCCGTACGGTAGGTGATACCCTGGCTGTCCAGCCAGTCCTGCAGGTTCTTCTCGCCCCACTTGCCGCGCAGCTTCTGCCGCATGTCCCCATCAGGGGAGTTGATGATGTCCGCGGCGGTCACCTCCTCGATCTGCTGGCGCAGATCCTTGTCGGTGATCGATTCAGGATTGCGCACCAAGGCCCAGTACTGCTTGTTGGACCTTCCGGACTCGTTGAACAGGATCAGGCCGGTGAGGACCGGGGAGAACTCATAGCGGCGGGAGATGTCCAGCAGGGTCTCTCCGCTCCGCCAGGACCTGAGCAGCCTCGGCGCGTCGCGTTTGATCCGGTAGTGCTTCTTTATGCACTCCCTTTGGTGCCTCTGGGTATATATGACGGTCAGAAGTTCGCGGTCCAGGTTAAGTTCCTTGGAGAGCGCGTCGATATCAGAGGGTTCCTTCAATCGGTCGTACAGGTATTTGAAATCCTCATTTTTCATCCATTTCAACCTTGACGCCTTTCGTAGCCGGGGGATGATATTTAATAGTTGTGAGCTTCCCCGGTACCTGCTCAGCATCCTCCGGGCTCGATAGATTGAAATTTCCGAATCCCATGTACAAAACCCAGTGGGATGGATCCCTTTGGAGGATTAAGATGGACCTGAACGATTTCCTGGCATCCGAGAACGGCCCGCCCTGGCTTCCCGCCAGTGTCGCCGAGGCCCGCAAGCTGGTCTACATAGGACAGCTCTTCGCCCTGATATTCACGCTGATCGCCCTGCTGGCAGGGGTGATCTCCATACTGGTAGGGAACCTCGGCGGGGGTATATCCTCGCTGGTCGCCGCCGGATTGGGCATCGTGCTCCTGCTCATGCTCAAGAACCAGGTCTTCGCCAACCTGGACCAGGGACGCTTCAAGCAGGCCAGCGATTCCCTGCTCATCTGGACCATCGTGGGCTTTTTCGTTTACGTCATCCCGGGGCTGATCATGCTCTTCGGCTTCCTGAAGCTGCAGGACATATTCCAGCCGCAGTACCAGCAGTACCAGGCCCAGCAGTACCAGGTGGCCCCGGAACCGCCTCAGCAGGCCCCGCCCGCTCCTCAGCCCGCTCCGCAACCGGCCCCGGCCGCTCCCGAGCAGCCCGCTACCGCTCCGGCCGAGCACAAGGACAAAAAGGTGGAGATGGCCAAGTGCCGCAAGTGCGGGGTCAACTTCCCAGCCTTCATGCACAACTGCCCGAACTGCAACGAGCCCAGGCATTAGATCTGGAAAACCACTTCCCCTTCCTCTTCTATCCTCACTATCCGGTGATAGGGTATCTGCCCCTCCCTCAAGGTGAAGAACGATCTGCCCAGTTCCGTGATGTCCTCGCCGTTGACGGATGCCAGATCATCCGGTCCGCCGCGGTGGATGTAGGTTATCACCACCCCGCTCAGCCCGCCGCCCCACTTGATCCGGTTGAGGACCTGCCGGGGATAGGTCATGTCTGACCATCGGAAGGAGATGTCAAAAGGTTTTTGCCTCTCCAGAGCTGAATCGGTCCCATGAGCCGGGCGGTGGTGGAAGGTCAGCTGGTGGACGTGGTGAACGGGAGGATAGTCCCCAGCCGAGTGGTCATGGAGGACGGCAAGTTCATGGAAATAGTCCCTCTGGACATGGCGCCGGACAGATACCTGCTTCCCGGTCTCATAGACTCGCACATTCACATAGAATCGTCCCAGCTGTGCCCGTCACGCTTCGCCGAGGCGGCCGTGCCGCACGGGACGACGGCCGTGGTCTCCGACCCGCACGAGATAGCCAACGTCCTGGGCATGAAGGGGGTAGAGCTCATGCTGGAGGACGCTTCGAACGTCCCTCTGCGCATTTTCCTGACCGCCCCCTCCTGCGTTCCAGCCACCCAGTACGAGAGGTCCGGGGCGACCATAGGCATCCCTGAGATAGAGTCCATGCTCAAGGACCCCCGCTTCGTCGGGCTGGGCGAGGTCATGGACGTGGAGGGCGTGCTGAACGACGATCCGCGCATCATATCCAAGATCAAGGCGGCCAAGGCCTTCTGGAAAGGCATCGACGGCCACTGCCCCGGTCTGGTCGGCAAGGACCTGGTAAAGTACATCAATGCCGGAATGCGGACCGATCACGAGAGCATGACCGCGGACGAGGCGGAGGAGAAGTACTTCCTGGGGATGTGGGTCCAGGTCAGGGAGGGCAGCGCGTCCCGGGACCTGCGTGCTCTCATGCCTTTCGCCAAGAAGCACGAGTGCATGCTGGTCTCCGACGATCTCCGAGCCAGGGACCTGGTGAACGGTCACCTGGACGTTCTGCTCCGGAAGGCGGTGGCCCTGGGCATGCCGGCCATGCATGCCATCCGGGCGGTTACCGCCTGGCCGGCCTGGCATTACAATCTGCCCGGAGGAAGCGTGGCCGTGGGGCGAACCGCGGACCTGGTGATCGTGGAGGACCTGCGCAATTTCAAGGTCCAGCAGGTATACATCGCCGGAAAGCTGGTGGCCGAGGACGGCGCGCCTCTCTTTTTGGCGGAACCCAGAACGAACGGTCTCGGCATGGTTCCCCGGGACCTGGTCGGCCCGGACCTGCTGCTGAGGGCCGAAGGAGATAGGGCGTCCGTCAGGGTGATCGAGGCCTTCCCGGACCGCATCGAGAGCGGTTCCCTGGTCACCGAGCTGCCGGTGAGGGAAGGGACATTGAGGGGATCGCCGGAGCAGGACGTGCTTCATCTTGCGCTGGTGAACCGCTACGAGAACGAACCACCGGTACTGGGTTTCATCAAGGGGTTCGGGCTGAGGCGGGGGGCGATGGCCACGAGCGTGGCGCACGACTCCCATCATATCCTGGCCGTGGGCGTTTCCCCGGACGACATGGCCAGGGCCATCGATGCCGTCTCCCGCACCGGAGGGTTCGCGGTATGCGACGGGAACGAGCTCTCCACCTTGCCGCTGGAGGTGGCCGGGCTGATGAGCACCTCTCCCGCCCGCGTCGTGGCGCAGAAGGAGAACCAGCTCGTGGACAAGCTGACCGACCTGGGCTGCCGTCTGCCCGCTCCGTTCATGACCCTCTCCTTCCAATCGCTGCTGGTCGTTCCGGAGCTGAAGATAAGCGACCGCGGCCTGTTCGACACCAGGCGCGCGGAGGTCGTTCCGGCGATGCTCTGAACGGCAAACGTTATTTCTTCGCATCGCGGTCGAGGTGCTCAGCGGAGTGGACCTGATGGAGAAGGTGGAGAGCTTCAAGTGCCGTATACTGACCTGGGACGAGATCGCGCGGTGGACCGAGGCGGTCGCCTACGACATAGCTGACAACGGCTTCCGGCCCACGGTGGTGATCGGTCTGACCCGCGGTGGCTGGGTCCCCGCCCGGGTGATATGCGACCACCTGCAGGTGAAGCGGCTTTACGCGGTCAAGACCGAGCATTGGGGCGTCACCGCCAACCATGGAGGTAAGGCGCTGTTGACCCAGGAGCTGAACGCCAGCATCGAGGGCGAATCGGTGCTCATCGTGGACGACATAACCGACACCGGGGAGAGCCTGATGCTGGCCGAGAAGCACCTGATGGACATGGGTCCGAAGGAGGTGCGCACCGCCACGCTATTGCACATCACCCACTCCAAGAAGCAGCCCGATTACTACGAGGTCGAGGTCCCGGAGGAGGACTGGACCTGGTTCATATTCCCCTGGAACCTGCACGAGGACCTGCGGACTCTGCTTCCCAAGACGCTTTACCAGCCGCAGACCGTTCTAGGCATCCAGAAGGGCTTCAAGGAGCAGTTCCAGATAGATGTCCCCGAGGATCTGGTCCGCCGCACCATCAGGCATCTGGCGGCCTCCGGGAAGATCAAGAAGAAGGGGGCCAAGTGGCAGAAG
>JABNAD010000269.1_pt1 | contig 37823 bp, 30 predicted proteins | sample 7240381 | NCBI WGS metagenome assembly JABNAD01 (sample SAMN11332834, study PRJNA596920) | anaerobic digester metagenome | biome: digested sludge; isolation source: digested sewage sludge-derived enrichment culture grown on H2/CO2 | place: Germany: Goettingen
CCTTTACATTAAACCTGACCGCAAACTGAATGTGCAGGATCTGATGAACTTCAAACGCGATTACCTTCAGGGAACGGAACTCGATATGTCGCGGGATATAGGGGCCGGAAACTTCGGTCTGCCTTACCGCTGGCGGCCATTAACCTGGAAATATGAAGGAGAGGAGTATTTTAACGAGCGGGTAACTGTAACGCAGCAGACAGGCTTCTCTTTTATTGCCCAGATGCGCAACTGGCTGCCTGATCATATCGGGGGCATTTTCTGGTTCGGGGTTGATGATGCCGGATCAACTGTTTACATGCCTTTTTATTGCGGGATTCAAAAAGTGCCGCATTGCGTGGCGGAGGGTAACGGAGATATGCTTACCTATTCCGAAACGGCTGCTTTCTGGGTTTTTAACCGGGTTGCCCATTTTGCTTACCTTTTTTATAACCGGGTTATGCCTGATCTTAAAAAACTTCAGCAGGAACTCGAAACCCGTTTCGCCGGAGAAATTCCTGAGATTGACAAAAAAGCACTCGCGCTTTACAAATCAGATCATGAAAAAGGCAGGGAAGTTCTTACCGCATACTCCGCTGAAACAGCTGAATCAACAGTTAGCAGAGGGCGGAAACTTGGCGAATTCCGCCTGGTGAAATACCTTGATGGCAACGTGAAAAAAGAAAAGGACGGTGAATTGCTGCGCAACCCGTGGGGATATCCACTGTCTCCGTCTTTCCCCGGCTATCCGGATAGCTGGAAGCAACAGGTAATTGAAAAAACCGGAGATACACTCAAAACGCCGGCCGGACAGTAAAAGCCGGTATTCTGATTGGTCAGCAGTCCGGAGATTACCGGCATTCACATGCTGATACTCAAGAATTCAAGAATTTATAATGAGAAAGCCCCGTTTTGCAGGGCTTTACTATTCTGATTTTTTAATCTTAAGTATTCTATCTATTTTTCAATTCTGATCCTTGCATCCACGGCTACCAAACCTTTGGAATTACCCAGCAGCGGATTAATATCCATCTCGGCAATTTCGGGGGCCGCTTCGCATAAGGCCGACAGACGTACAATCACATCGGCAAAAGCTGTTTCATTTACACCTTCCTGTCCGCGAACGCCCTGAATGATTTTGTACGATTTCAGACTTCTTATCATATCTGATGCTTCGGCCTCCGAAACGGGTGACAGGGAAGACTGTACATCCTTCAGCACCTCGATAAAAATTCCTCCGAGTCCGCACAGGATCATGTGTCCGAATTTTGGTTCGTATTTTGCACCGGCAAAAATCTGTGTTCCGCTTAGCATTGGCTGAAGCAGAATGGCGGTGGTATCCTTGATGCTGATCATACGGTCAAACTCACGCCCAACGGTTTCAGCATCCTTAACATTCAGTACAACGCCGCCCACATCCGACTTATGAACAGGTCCCACTACCTTCATAACTACAGGATAGCCGAGTTTTTCCGCTGCAGCGACGGCATCTTCACGGTTTGCAACTACCGCTTCTCCGGCCCTGGGAATACCGGCGGCATCCAGTAATCGCTGTACCTTGTCAGGTGCCAGGTACCCGGATGCGGCTTCGTCAACCACCGTGCGTATGGCAGTAATATCAACGGCCGGATGTACAGCAGGAGCCGCAGGTGCGGGAGTGTTGTAAACTTTAGCCAGGGCGTTACCGAATACTACCTCATCAGGAAAGTTAATTCTGCCTAGCGAAAGAAAATACTCAATCTCGTTTTTTACATTGATTACTGAAGGCAGAACCGGATAAATGGGTTTCCGGCAGGTTTTCATCTTCTCGTCCAGTAGTTTGTATACATCGTATACTTCGGTAAGCCCGGGACTGCCAAAGATGACGGCCATGGCATCAATGTTGTCGAATTGATTGTCACAGAAATCTATGATATCTCCAAGATTTCCGGCAGTTCCGGTAGCAAGGAAGTCGATGGGATTGGCGACGGAGGAACCGGGAAGAAGCTTTGCCAGTAGTTCAGGGCTCTCGATGTGGGGCACTTCCAGACCGTTGTTCGAAAGGGCGTCGGTAAGCATTACCGCGGGGCCGCCGGCATGGGTAATAATTGCAATATTCTTACCGGCAAGCGGCTTATGCATAAATACCGAAGCGACGGCTGCCAGCTCTTCGCGACCGTAAACCCTGACGATGCCGGCTTTTCTGAATAGCGCGTCAACGGCAGAATCGCTGCTTGCCAGCGCACCGGTATGGGAGGAAGCCGCCCGGCTTCCAGCGGAAGAACTTCCTGACTTGATGGCGGCTATGCGGCAACCCTTCCGGATAAGGGAAGAAGCATGCTTCAACAGCAGGTCAGGTTTATTGATGCTCTCAACATACATCAGTTTTACCTTGCTGCTGGTTTCCGGATCGAAACTTTCGTCAAGATACTGAAGTACTTCCTCAACGCCCATCTGCGCGCTGTTCCCCACGGAATAAACACTTGAAAAGGAGAGTCCCTTTGGCATTGCCGACTCCATAATGAATACGGCGGTAGCGCCTGAACCCGAGATAAAATCAATACCCTTAGGATCAAGCTTAGGTATAGGCGTGGTAAATACGGAAGTATGATGATGATTCATTACACCGATACAGTTCGGCCCTATCAGGCAGCCGTTCACACTGTTGATGGTATCAACAATCCGTTGTTCGAGCAGGGCGCCCGCTTCACTTTCCTCATGAAAACCAGCCGACAGAATGATAAAAGCGCGGGTGTTTTTCTTTCTGGCCAGCAATTCAACCGTGTCGGGGCAGAATTTGGCGGCGATGGCAAGGATTGCCAGATCGCAGTCAGGCAGTTCTTCGGGATTCCTGTAGCACCTGATTCCCTGGATTTCATCTTCTTTCGGATTAGTTACATAAACTTCTCCGGTATAATGATGCTCCAGAAGGTTTTTCAGGACTTTTCCCCCGGGTTTGGTTGTGTCGTTTGAACCACCGATAACTACGATGCTGCGTGGATTGATAAGTTGCTGGTTGATCATAATATAATGAATTTGTTATTTCCATCTACAGGAAAGCTGGTCTGAGTAAATCTGCTGCGAAGGTATAAAAAGCGGACAACAGGGAAAAACTGAAACAGGGAAACCGGAAATATTTACATTGAAAACTGCCGGAATAATATCCGGAAATTACGCGGGTGTTTATGGAAACATTAACGCAGGAAAGGAATAAATACAGGGGTTTTGGCTTTATATTCCTCCCAATCGGGCCGGCCTTCATATTTCTTTTCCAGCATGGGCACTCCCGACACATAGCGCAACAACCAGGTGATGACCAGAGGACTGGCCACTGTATAAATACCGTCGATCAGGGGCAGGGCCAGAAGCCAGAATCCCCACCAGAGCATGGCTTCCCCGAAGTAATTGGGATGGCGCGTAAGCTTCCAGAGGCCTTTTGTGATTATTTTTCCGGCATTATCCGGATTTTTCCTGAAAACAGCCAGTTGATAATCGCCGATGGCTTCGAAAAGGAATCCGGCAAGGAAAACCAATAAGCCCGAAGCGTGAATAAATCCAGGCACAGCAGGGGAGGGGGTGTTCAGCACATGTAACACGGGCCAGGAGATCACAAGCATAAAAAAGCCCTGAAGCATAAAAACCTGCAGGAAACTGCGGAGTATAAAAAATCTCCATGTCCGGCGCCAGTGCGCGTACCTGAAATCTTCGCCACGCCCAAAGTTCCGTTTAAATATGTGTAATGACAATCTCAGCCCCCAGATCAATACCATCAGGGCAACCAGAATCTGTAAAATACCGGGGGAGCCACTCCTGATTATGCTGAATACGGTCAGCACAATAAATCCCAGCCCCCAGAAGATATCCACAATGGAATTGTCGCGCAAAACCAAAGCCAGCACAAATACCAGACTCATATAAATAAAAACCACCAGGGCCGCATCTGAAAGATAATTAAACATAGCGTCTGTTTTTATAACTCAAATGTAAAGATATTTAAGCGTATTTATGCTGAATAAGTTATCCAATTTGATGTGCGATCTGGCTCAGATTACCTGAAATCTCCGGTCTCCGTCTGTTGAAAAAAGCTATTTCACTGTCTGTGAGGCAAATCCTGTATATAATTTATAATCAAGATATTGTGAGTTTACTTTTGCACATTAATTCTGTAAGAATTGAAATATTCGTTTGGCATTATGTTTATTAACCCTACCTTTGCCACTGAAAAACGAACTGCGATGATTTTCAGATGTATACGTCCGAAAATACCGGGAAAGCCTGAATGCTTTTCTGTTTCCTGATTCCGGAAATCACCGGAAGCATCTTCCTCTTTGCTTTTAACAAGTAAATTTTCTCACTGGTCAGTGATGTTTCCGGTTCCTCAACCTGCAATTTTCTTTTATTTTTTTCCTGCCTGATGATCAGGCAAGTTTTCATTTAATCCGGTTAATTCCGGATAAAGGTCAATAATCATGAATTTGCTGAAAGTTATCCCCAAAGATACCGGAGCGATCATTCCCACGCGCATTTTGCAGCAGACCGCATTCTGGGCAAAGTTTAAAAACAATACGGGCTGGAATCCGGCCCCGTTTGATATTTTTGAGTCAGATCCCGGCCGGCCGGGCTACTGGATTCACCAGGGAGATATTCTGATCCTTTTCCGGGAATTGCAATCGGGAGGGGTGATCGCCTATGCGCCTTATGGACCTGAGATTGTCCCTGAGCAGGAACGTCAGGGTGGCTGGCTCGAAGAACTGTCGGAAGCACTCCGTGAATATCTGCCTGAAGCTTGTTTTGCCATCCGTTTCGACCTCAACTGGCCATCTCCCTGGAACGAACAGCCGGCAAACTCCCAGCCCTGGTATGAATTACCTGACACTCCCATACAGGAGATGCGTATGAATTTTGGTACCAGAAACTGGAATCTCAGAAAATCACCTTCCAATATTTTACCTTCCAATACAGTTATTCTGCCATTGGAGAAAGATCCTGTAGTAATGCTGGGCAAAATGAAACCCAAGACCAGATACAATATCCGCCTGTCGCTAAGGAAGAAAATCAGCGTCAGGTTGTCAGGAGAGCAGGACCTCGATAAGTGGTACTATCTTTATAATCAGACTGTAAAAAGAAATCGCATTGCTGTTGAAGAGAAGGATTATTTTCACCAGGTACTTTCAACCGATGCCGAAGATACTATTTCTCCGGCTGAAATAAAGCTATTGCTGGCAGAGACGAACGGAACGCCTTTGGCCGGCATGTTTCTGGCACTTTCCCAGAACAGGGCAACATATCTTTACGGAGCTTCCGCTTCACATCACCGTGAAATGATGGCCCCATACCTTTTACAATGGAATGCCATGCAATATGCGCAGCAGATGGGCTGCACCGAATATGACCTGTTTGGCATCAGCAGCAACCCTGATCCGGCCAATCCAATGTACGGGCTTTATCGCTTTAAGACAGGATTCGGAGGAAAAGTCCGCCATAGGCTTGGTTGTTGGGATTACCCTTTCAGGCATGATGCCTATGAGCATTTCAGGATGACCGAAATTCTGTCACCGGGTTTTCACCAGTGAAAAAACACAAAAAAAACCGGATATTCATTGAAGTATCCGGCTTGTGTTGTATTGCTTACTGAAGCAGAGAATCCTAATCTTCGAACATCACCGACAGGGCAACCACGCCAGGGCCAACATTGACGCCGAGTACAGGAGATGCATCATTGATAAACTCGGGTTCAAGTCCACAAATCTCCCGCATCTTTTCAGCATACCAGTTGGCAGTGCTGAGGTTGCGGGCGTGAGATATGGAGTAACCCCAGACTTTTCGTTCTTTAGCCATGCTCCTGATCTTTGAAATCACCAGCTCCATGCTTGCCTTCTCTGTAAAAGGTTTGCCGAATGCTTCGGTACGACCTTCATTATTTACAGTTACAATTGGCTTCAGGTTCAGCAACGATCCGATCAATCCCTTGGTATAGCTAACCCGGCCACTTTTCACCATATATTTAATGGTTTTTGATGAAACCAGTATTTTGGTATTGTTTGACCAGGTATCCATTTTCGAAACAATTTCATCGTGGGTAGCCCCGTTTTCGAGCGCTTTTGCCGCCCTAAGCACAATCAGGCCCAATCCGCTTGAAAGACGCTTTGAGTTGAGAACACTGATCTTTTTTCCGCTGTGTTCAGCTACCGCATGAGAGGCTTTGGAACTGTTGCTCCAGGTACCGCTCATGGATGCACTGATATGAATGCCGATTATTGAATCATAATGGCTGGCCAGATAGGAGTACCTGTTAAAGAAATCTTTGTAAGCCGGCTGCGCTGTCGATGGGTAAGCAGGGGCTTTGTCGATCATGGAGTAGAACTGGGCCGGCAGGATTGTCAGCCTGTCGAGGAAATAGTTCTCCCCGAAATGCACACTCAGCGGAACAACCTGTAACTGGTATTTTTCAATCAGTTCCTGTGGAATATCGCAGGTTGAATCGGTGACGATGGCAATCGGAAACTTCGGATTTACTGCGATTTCCTGTTGCATGACCATATCGTCCACCTTTTGGAAGGAGATTGATCCGTATTTGGAAAGCACCTTCATTACCTTGGCCGGATGATCGGTGTGAATATGTACCCGCATCTTCCTGGCGGATCCGGCTACAACCATGGAGTCACCCATATGGGCAATCCCTTTACGCACCATCTGAAGGTCGGGCTTTTTCTTTTCGTCAGTAACAAGCATGGCTTCGGTGCAATAACGGTAGGTAATCACATCATGCGACACAACTTCCGAATCGGCGATCACAACCGTTTCACGTCCTGAAAGCAATTTCCGGAGTTCTCCGGCTTTAACAAATTCAACCATGCCCTGCAGGAAAACTACAAAACCTTTGGCGCCGGCATCCACCACATTGGATTTCTTCAGCACGGCAAGTTGTCCCGTAGTGGCCTGCAATGATTCGAGTGCCTTGAGATAGGCCTGGGCAAGCAGTTCTATAAAATCCTTGATGGAGTCCTTGAGGATGTATATAAATTCAGCCCATTCCCTGATTACGGTAATCATAGTTCCCTCAACGGGATTGGCAATCGCTTCATAGGCATAGGTTACAGCCTTTTTCACCACTTCGGCGAATGTTTCCACACTCACGGTTTCATGCTTTTGAATTTCATTGCTGAACCCGTAAACAAACTGGGCAAAAATAATCCCTGAGTTTCCTCTTGCTCCTGTAAGCGCTGCATCGGCAAGGGCTGCAGCAGTAATCTTAAGATCGGAGGTAGGTATGGGACTATCAACAATCGACCGCATGGTTGAGGCCAGATTGGTTCCGGTATCCGCATCGGCAACCGGAAAAACATTTATTTTGTTTATCAGAACCTGGTTTTCGAAAATCTTCTGCGCCCCGGCAAGAAAACTGTAATAGAGCGTCTTACCATCAAGTTCCGTTAATGATTTGTTGTTCTTATTCAATTTCAATTGGTTTTGTGAATAATGGGTTTTGGCAAATCAGCAAAAGCAGCACAAGAACATGTAGCGAATAAAAAAGTTTGCTGTAGCAGAGATAAATGTTTACCAAAAAATGACGTCAATATCATTGAAATCATCAATTTACCCCCTGTCGTTTGGAAGTGTAAAAATATGCATTTAATCAATTAGCTCATTCAATCAACCTGGCACAGGTAGTTCAATTTAATGAGATTTTAATTCTGAATAAAGAATTGCCGTTGATAATCAGCATTTTACCTTCCAGGCAACCATTATGAGGCTTCCACGTCACTCGAATTTAATCAACCGCAGAGACTATATCAAACTAAAGCGCAACGAGTGCTGATCAGCATTCTATAAGGATATTGTTATTCTGATGGCAGATGAGATTGAGATTGCTTTCATTTCAGTTTTTTGAAATTATCTTCTTTCCCGTCAAGGATGATGGCGTTAAGGTCACTTTCAATATCCCTGAAACTGTGTTTGGGGCCGCATTGGTACATTATGGTAAAGGGATCATCATCCAGGATCATTTTCATGATTTCTTCCGCTGTCGGAGTCTTTCCCAGCCTGCTGTATTCGTAATAGGTCAGTTTGATGAACGCGCTCGACGGGCTGATGCCCCGTCTGTCGAGCAGGTACCCGTTTTCAAGCCGGACAGGATATGCCAGATCACCGCCGGAAAATACATCCTGTGGTGCAGGATAGGCCAGGAGGGATTTCCTGTCTTCCGAAAGGGTTACGGGAACATGAAGAAAGTAATCTCCCCTGGTTTTATAAATAATTGCCTGAGGTGATGTCACCATTTGAGGTTTATCTTTCACATCTCCTGTTTTTGAAGTTTTACTGCTTCGACATGATACAAATGCTGCTGCAGAAATCAAAATAAGGGTCACAAATAAATGACTTTTCATAATATAAGAGATTAACGCAGTAAAGAAAACACATTTTTTCGGCCCTGGAAAGAAAATATCAACAGGTTTTCCATTGGCATAATCTTTGTTAACTAATAAAATGTTCAATTTTCTTGACTACCCTGAATTATTATAATTAATTTTGTCCTTTAGAACAGGACTACATCATTCAACATAAACTAAAAATTCAGCAATGAAAAGGTCAATAACAATTATGGCAGTCTTTTTTTCAGCCTGCCTTACATTGAATGCTCAGGATGCAAAACAGGAAACCCCGGCAGTCAATCCCAATGCTGCGGAAGTTACCTTTAACAAAACCGTTCACGATTACGGAACTTTATTTGTTGGCGGAGACGGAAACTGTGAATTTGAGTTCACCAATACCGGCAAAGAGCCCCTGATTCTTTCAAGCGTCAGGTCGTCCTGTGGCTGTACTGTTCCCAGTTGGCCGAGAGAACCTATTCTCCCCGGGAAAAAAGAAACCATTAAGGTAAAATACGACACCAATCGCGTAGGGCCGATTAACAAGTCTGTTACTGTGCTTTCGAACGCTAAAAACTCACCGGTTGTACTGAGAATTTCAGGTAACATCGTCAAAAAGACCGAGGAAAGCGCAGTTCCCGAAAAAGCAATGACAACGGGTGCCGCTCCTGTTGCGAAATAAATATTGAACATTTCTTTTTTAAGTGGCCGGAATTTCCGGCCATTTCTTTTTTTAGCTGAAAGCCTGGACTGTAAATAATACTCAGGTGTTTCTTTGGAACTCTGAATTTTGCTTCTACCTTTGTTCCGGATTTTGACAAAGACAAGAAGTCAATAAAAACGATAAAACTATGCCTGAAATTTCCGAACGCGGCTGCCTGATGCCCGCATCACCAATTCGAAAACTGGTCCCTTTTGCTGAGGCTGCCAAGAAAAGGGGCGTTAAAGTATACCACCTTAATATCGGTCAACCTGACATTCAAACGCCTGATGTAGCTCTTGAAGCAATCCGCAATTTCGATCAGAAAGTCATAGAATACAGCCACTCTGCAGGTAATGAAAGTTACAGGCGCAAACTGGCCGGCTATTATCAGGGTATCGGGATCGACATCGACCAAAACGATATCATCATTACTACAGGAGGTTCCGAAGCCATCTCTTTTGCTTTTAAAGTATGCCTGAACCCGGGAGATGAAGTGATTATTCCGGAACCTTTCTATACCAATTACAATGCCTTTGCACTGGCGGCCGGCGTCAAAGTTGTACCTATTACTTCTGATATCCACAGCGGTTTTGCGCTCCCTCCGATCAGCGAATTCGAGAAATCAATTACCCCCCGTACCCGGGCAATTATGGTCTGCAACCCGAACAATCCAACGGGGTACCTCTACAGCAGGGAAGAACTTTATCAGTTGAGGGAACTTGTGCTGAAACATGACCTGTATCTCTTTGCTGATGAAGTCTATCGTGAATTCTGCTACGATGGCAATCAGCATTTTTCCGTGATGAATCTGGAAGGACTGGAAGAGCACGCAGTGCTGATGGATTCCGTTTCGAAACGTTACAGCGAATGTGGGGTACGGATCGGCGCCCTGATATCAAAAAATAAAAAACTCATTGCAACAGCCCTCAAATTTGCACAGGCCAGGTTAAGTCCGCCTTCACTCGGCCAGGTGATAGGGGAGGCCTCACTCGATACCCCGCCGGCATATTTCAAAGAGGTGTACGATGAATATATTTCGAGGCGTAACCTTGTGATTGAAAAACTAAATCAGATTCCCGGCGTTTTCGCCCCTATGCCCAAAGGCGCCTTCTACTCGGTGATCAGCCTGCCGGTAGACGATGCCGATAAGTTCTGCCAGTGGTTACTCGAAGAATTTGAATATGAAAAACATACCGTAATGCTGGCGCCTGCTACAGGCTTCTATGCAACGCCGGGATTAGGCAAAAATGAAGCCAGAATCGCCTATGTGCTTAAGAAGGAAGACCTTAGTAACGCAGTTAAGTGCCTGGAAGAGGCCCTGAAGGTTTATCCCGGCAGGAAATAATTACGGCGCATTACAGATACGAAAATCACGCGAAGCGCGTGTATCAAACTGCAAAGACCTGGCTAACTCTGAAAAAGATGTTGTCAGGTCTTTTTGTTTTAATTGCATAAGAACTTCAAATAAGGCAGACCGGATTTCCGGGGATATCAGTGTTTCAAAAGTCCGTTAATTTAAGAATCACGCAAAGACGCAAAGACTTGATTATGTGTGATTTGTTACTTATAAAAAAGTTTTTATAATCCGATGTAAGTCAATTCATTAAAAATTCTCAACGGAGTATTGTGTTAAAAACAAATGGATTGATCATTCAAAATCCGGGTAAAGCAGGTATTTTGTTCTGATTTTTTTGAATTTCTGCAGATCGGTTTCCCATGACTCCCTGATTTTCTTTTCGCTCAATCCTGCCTGTATTTGTCTTCGCAACTCATCGGTTCCGGCAAGTTTGTCGAAAAAGTTGCTAAAAAAGCCTGGCTTACTGCCGAGTGCATTATACATTTCCAGCAGCCATTCAAGCCTGAGACCTCCATTTTCATATATTTCATCTGATCTCTCCCTGAGGTTATATCCATAACAATCAATCCCTTTGTGCGGAGGGTTTTCAGCCACTCCCTTAATCTGAACCGGTTTAAATGTATAGTTTCCGGATTTGAAATCCGGATGACCGATTACGGTAAACGGAGATGTGGTTCCTCGCCCCACACTGACCACCGTACCTTCAAAAAAGCAGAGCGATGGGTAAAGATAAACGGAGCCCATATCGGGAAGGTTGGGTGAAGGCCTTACAGGGAGCCTGTACCTGGATTTATGAGTATATCCCTTACAGGGCACCCATTGCAAGTCACATTCAGTTCCGTTTTTAAGCCATCGCTCACCGTTTACCATGCGCGCGTACTCGGCCATGGTCATGCCATGAACAACGGGCACCGGGTGAAGTCCCACAAATGAACTGAATTCAGGCTTTAAAACAGGCCCATCCACATAAAATCCGTTTGGATTTGGCCGGTCAAGTACAATCAGCGGGATATTGTTTTCGGCACAGGCCTCCATCATATAGGTCATCGTCGAAATGTAGGTATAAAAACGAGCGCCCACATCCTGCAGATCAAAAATGACAATGTCCAGGCCTTCGAGTTCTGCCTTGCCGGGCTTTTTCCTGTCACCATAGAGTGAAATCAGCGGAAGCCCGCTTCTGCTGTCCCAATCATTACTTATTGAAGCGCCCGCTTCGGCATTGCCTCTGAAGCCATGCTCCGGGGTGAATACTTTCACAACCTTGATCCCGGCAGATAACAGGGAGTCAACCAGATGTACTTCTCTGATCAGGGAAGTCTGATTTGCAACTACTCCGACTTGTTGCGCTTTTAGCAGGGGGAAATATTCCTCAGTACGCCAGGCGCCGGGTATCACCGGATTGTTGATGGAACTGCTTTCGGTCAGCCTTCTGAGATCTGGCTGCGCTGAAACAGATACCGAAACTAAAAATGCCAGAATTGCCGGAAGTGCTTTTCTCATGTCAGGGAGGTTAAGTTACAGGAATGTAAGATGAATTCACAAAATTAATGCTAAACCGTTAACTTTGCCATAAACTTTAAGGCCTTGAATTTCGAATATTTTATCAGCCGGCGCATCCGTTCAAAAAAAGGAGACTCTTTTTCGAGGCCCATTATCAAGGTTGCCATTACAGGTATCTCGCTCGGACTTACTGTAATGCTGATCTCCGTGGCCATCCTTCAGGGATTCCAGAAACAGGTCAGGGATAAAGTTGCCGGTTTCGGAGCGCACATCCAGGTTACCGCATTCGATTCGAATAATTCGTTTGAGCCTTCTCCCATATACCTCCAGGATGTCTCAATTGAAGAAATTGCTGATATACCAGGGGTGGCCGGCGTTCATCCGTTCTGCCTCAAAGCCGGAATCATCAAAACAGAAGAAGAAATTCACGGAGTTGTGCTCAAAGGGGTGGAATCTTCCTACGACTGGTCTTTTTTCAGCGAAAAGCTGGTTTCCGGGCATCTGCCTGACCTCAGCACGAATGCGCCTTCAGGGGATGTACTGATTTCTTCCCGGATTGCACGCCTGCTTGGCTTTGTTCCGGGTGACGACCTGCGCATGTACTTTATTATTGACAATACAGCGAGGGGGCGAAAATTCAGGATCAGCGGCATTTACGACACAGGATTGGGGGAGTTTGATGAGATGTATGTTTTTAGCGACAGCAGACATATTCAGCGGCTGAATCAATGGGATAGCTCCATGGTTTCAGGGGTGGAAGTCAGGCTTAATCATTTTTCGGATATCGAAAAGGTCTCGGATCAGATCTATAATACAGTCAGCTATAAACTCAATACTCAAACTATTAAGCAACTTTATCCGCAGATTTTTGACTGGATTGAGATTCAGGATATTAACGTCTTTATAATTCTGGTTTTGATGGCCCTGGTTTCCGGAATAACTATAATTTCCACCCTGTTGATCCTGATCCTTGAACACACCAGGGACATCGGTTTATTGAAAGCACTCGGCGCAGAAACCGGAAGTATCAGGAAAATATTTATTTATGCCACCGGCTACATTGCCGGATATGGCCTGCTTTGGGGCAATGCCGCAGCGCTTGGTCTGATTTTCCTGCAACAAAAGACTGGTTTTATTCCGCTACCCGAAGATTCCTATTTTGTTTCAAGTGTTCCGGTTACCATAGGATTACCTGAAATTCTGATAATAAACCTTGCAACCCTGGCTGTTTGCCTGCTTATGATGCTGATTCCGTCCCTGGTAATCAGGTTTATTGTACCGGTTAAAGCGTTACGTTTCGAATAATATCCGGGAAATAAAAAAAGGCAGGAGCCATTTCAGGATTCCTGCCGTTTGTCATTGATTTAAGGTATTATCAGAGCGACAAAACACCATTCCGGGCATCGCCATGTCCGCTTGAAACAAACCTGTCAGCTTCATCATCATTGAACCAGTTTGAACCATCTGCAACATACCGGAACTGATACTCGCGTCCGGTTTCCAGTTCAACGGTATGGCTGAAAGAACCGTCTTTCAATTGTTTCAGTTCATCAGAATTTTCATTCCAGTTATTGAAGTCACCGACAACATTTACACGGCTGGCATGCTGAACCTGTTCCTTCTGCAATTTAAAACTGACTTTACACACAGGTTTGCTCTTCAGAAATTGTTTCTTGATACTCATTCGATCAGATTTGGTTTTACAATTGGTTTGTGGATTCTCAAAATCCGGGTGCAAAAGTAAATAAATTTTGTTTCGGAAAAGCAGTGTAAATGTTACTAAATTGTTAATTATATGGATGTTAACCGTGTATAAATTACACTAAGGGATGCGGAGATATGGCAACATCGCCGGAATATCATTTCAATGAAAACCTGAAAAATTATTAATTCCGCTTGTGTAAACCGCATTCCCGCGATTCGGGATTTTCCCACCACCACCGGCCGGCGCGTACATCTTCACCCTGCATCACGGCCCTGGTGCAGGGCTGACAGCCAATGCTCGGAAAGCCCTGATCATGCAGTTTGTTATAGGGTACATGATGGTTACGGATATAATCCCAAACCATCTTTTCAGTCCAGTCAATCAGCGGATTAACTTTTATAAGTCCATTGCCTTCATCCCATTCAACAAGTTGCATATCTTTCCTGGTTACCGATTGCTCTCTTCTCAGCCCGCAAATCCATGCATCAAGCCCCGCAAAGGCGCGTTTCAACGGGTGAATCTTCCTGATTTGACAACACAATTTCCGGTTTTCGACGCTTTCGTAAAAAAGATTAATTCCCTTCGACCTTACCATGTCTTCCACCTCCGTGGCATCCGGAAACATGATCTCCAGGTTGATACCATACTTTTTTGAAGTCAGATCAATCAGATCATAAGTTTCAGGGAATAAACGTCCTGTGTCGAGGGTAAATATCCTGACCGGTAATCCGCTTTCAGAAATCATGTGAGTAATCACCTGATCCTCCGCGCCGAGGCTGGTAGAGAAGGCTGTTTCTCCGGCATTCCCCGATAGAAACCAGTGCAGTACTTCTTCAGCGGTTTTTCCGGACAATTGCCGGTTTATTGTGGCGGCTTTCTCCTTTTGTGTCATGCGAATATGTTTTCACTGTTCAAATTCGTAATCTTAAAAATTTCACCCGCTTCCACACCTTTTTTCCCCGCGGCAAGTCTGCATGCTTCATGATAATAATCATGCTCGAAGAAAAGGATGTAATCGTTTTTCAGCGCTTCTTCGAGGAAGCTTTCCTTTTCCGTCATGCTTAACAAAGGTTCAATATCAACCGCAGGCACGTAGGGAATGGGGATGTAGGACAATGCAGGAATAAAATCGCCTGCAAAAACCACTTTCCCTTTGGCGGTGTCGATCACCGGAATCAGTTGACCCCTTGTGTGACCATTGAAAATCCGGAGTGAGATCCCTTCAATCCATTCCCCTTCTTTTTCGATCAGTCTCAGGCGACCTGATTTTTCCAGTGGTTCAAGATTATCGCTGAAGTAAGCGGCGGATTCGCGCTTGTTTGAATTTTTCGACCATGCCCAATGCGTTGAAGAACACCAGTAAACCGCATTTTTAAAAAATTCCTCCACCATTCCGGCCTCATTTACAAAGGTAGCCCCGCCAACATGGTCATCGTGCAGATGAGTGAACAGAATATCCGTAATATCGGCAGGGGAGAGGCCTGCCTTTGCCAGGGGCTTAATCAGGCCGGATTCGCCGAAACGATATTTGTACGTATAGTATTTATCCCCGCGTTTATCTCCCATTCCGGCATCAATAAGGATGTTCCTGCTACCGGTCTGTATCAGCAGACAACGGGTGGTAATCCTTATCAGGTTATCCCTGTCTTCCGGATAAACCTTTGTCCAGAGGCTCTTGGGCACAACCCCGAATGCCACACCGCCATCCATCTTCCAGTAATCCGCTTCTATCGGCGTGAGTTTCATAGAAATCATTTAGAAAAGCAAAAATAGTACATTTGACCCTATCCGTCATTTTTTAAAATGTAACTTCCGGCTGCAATCCCCGGCATATTTATTTATTTTTGTCCGTTAATCCCTGCATCATGAATGTTCACTTTATTGCCATCGGTGGGGCTGCAATGCATAACCTTGCATTAGCCCTTCACAGGAAAGGTTATCAGATTACCGGAAGTGATGACGAAATTTTTGATCCTGCCAGAAGCAGGCTTAAAGCCTCGGGACTGCTTCCTGAAGATACAGGCTGGTTTCCTGAAAAGATTCATGCCGGCATTGATGCCATTATTCTGGGCATGCATGCCAGGGGCGACAACCCGGAGCTGCTGAAGGCCAGGGAGCTTGGGCTGAAAATATTCTCATATCCCGAATATCTTTACGAACAATCTAAAGATAAAACCCGGGTCGTGATCGGCGGAAGCCATGGTAAAACGACCATCACAGCCATGATACTTCATGTGCTGAAACATGCAGGTATTGATACTGATTTCATGGTCGGGGCCCAGCTCGATGGATTTGATGTAATGGTCAGACTTTCGGAAGATGCGCCTTTCATGGTTTTTGAAGGCGATGAATACCTGACCTCTGCCCTTGACCGCCGTCCGAAATTCCACCTTTACAAGCCGGATATCGCGCTCATCAGCGGAATCGCCTGGGATCACGTGAATGTTTTTCCCACATTCGATAATTATGTGGAACAATTCAGGATTTTCGCATCGCAGATCATGCCCGGGGGTAAGCTTATCTATTGCGCCGAAGACAAAACAGTTGCCGATGTTGTTTCCGGGGTTGATGCAGGTATCAAAGCCATGCCCTATTATATTCCTGAATATTCGATCAATGATGGCATTACATTTTTAAATATTGGTAATAATGAAATTCCGCTGAAAATATTTGGCCATCACAACATGCTTAACCTCGAAGGGGCAAGGCTGGTTTGTGAAGCCATGGGCGTCGAAAGCAACATCTTTTATAATGCAATCGGCACATTTGCAGGCGCTTCAAAACGGCTCGAACGCATTGGCAATAACAACACATGTTCAGTGTTCAAGGATTTTGCGCATAGCCCGTCTAAACTGAAGGCAACCATTCAGGCCGTTAAAGATCAATTTCCTGAACGAAAACTGATCGCATGCATGGAGTTGCATACATACAGCAGTTTAAGTTCCGGATTTCTTGAAGAATATGGTTCCTGTATGGACCGCGCCGATATTGCCATCGTTTATTACAGCAGGCATGCCTTGCAAATCAAACAACTTCCTGATCTCTCTCCTGATGATATAAGTAAGGCATTTAAAAAAGATGATATTCAGGTGTTTAACGATAGTGAAAAGCTTGCCAGATATCTGTTCTCTCTGAATACAGACCATACCAACCTGTTGATGATGAGCTCCGGAAATTTTAATGGCATCGACCTGAAACAACTCTCACAGCGTTTCACAGGCGCAAAGGATGAATGAAAAGATAAAACGAATTACACAATCCCGGGTCTCGCCTCCGCTTGAATCTCAACGTGAAAATGGATGCCTTCAATAGTGTTGACCTGAGGGAAGTAAAAATTGCATATCAGCGCAAAGTTTCAGGCAAAAGCAGGATATCAACTCAGGATTCATCAGATAACAAAAAAGGCTGCACGCATGATTCGCATTGTGCAGCCTGAGTCTTAAACCCGAAGAAACAAGCTATCCTTCTTTGGGAAGCTCTGCTTCAATTTCAGGGTTCAGTATGTTGATTTTCAATTCCGGCGCATTCTCCTCATAGTCAATAAGTATCCTGTCGCCTTCATGCAGCCTTGATTTGATTATTTCTTCTGCCAGGGCATCTTCAATATACTTTTGAATGGCCCGCTTGAGCGGACGGGCGCCAAACTGGGCATCCCAGCCTTTCTCCACAATGAAATCCTTGGCAGGAGTGGTTACTTCCATCACATAACCCATTTCGGCTATCCGCTTGAAGAGGTTCTTCAGTTCGATATCAATGATTTTATGGATATCTTCCCGTTCAAGTGAATCGAAGATAATTACATCATCAATACGGTTGAGGAATTCAGGTGCGAAGGAGCGCTTGAGCGCATTTTCGATTACCCCCTGCGCAAAGGCTGAACTTCCGCTCAGTTTGGCAGAAGTTGCAAATCCAACACCCTGGCCGAAATCCTTCAGTTGCCTTGAACCGATGTTGGAAGTCATGATCACTATGGTATTTTTAAAATCAACCCTTCGTCCAAGGCTGTCGGTAAGTACTCCGTCGTCAAGCACCTGAAGCAGAATATGGAATATATCCGGATGTGCTTTTTCTATTTCATCCAAAAGCACGATTGAATAGGGTTTTCTTCTGACTTTTTCCGTCAGTTGTCCGCCTTCTTCATAACCAACATATCCCGGAGGCGCTCCCACCAGACGCGAAACGGCGAATTTCTCCATATATTCACTCATATCAATCCTGATAAGGGTGTCTTCAGAGTCGAAGAGATACTTGGCGAGCACTTTTGCCAGATGGGTCTTGCCAACCCCTGTCGGACCAAGAAAAATAAAGGTTCCTATAGGTTTGTTCGGGTCTTTGAGGCCGGCCCTGTTCCGCCTGATTGCTTTGACAACTTTCTTAATCGCCTCATTCTGACCAATCACTGCTCCGGCAAGATCATCTTCCATGTGCAACAGCCTGTCGCTTTCATTCTGGGCTATCCGCTGCACCGGTACACCGGTCATCATGGCAACCACCTCGGCAACATTGTCCTCGGTCACTTCAATCCGGTGGATCTTTGAATCCTCTTCCCAGCGGCGCTTGGCAGACTCCAGTTCAATCAGCAACTTACGCTCCGAATCGCGGAATTTGGCGGCTTCTTCAAACTTCTGGCTGTGAATGGCCTTGTTCTTAAGCAATTTAACCTCTTCGATACGCGTTTCCAGGTCAAGGATTTCTACCGGCACCTGCATGTTGGTGATGTGTACCCTGGCCCCGGCTTCGTCAAGCGCGTCTATTGCCTTGTCGGGCAGGTATCTGTCAGAGAGATAACGGTTGGTAAGCGAAACACAGGCTTTTATGGCCTCCTGAGAATACTTCACCAGGTGGTGGTCCTCATATTTCTCCTTGATATTGTTAAGGATTTCAACCGTTTCTTCAATCGAGGCAGGATCAACCAGAATCTTCTGAAACCTCCGTTCAAGTGCGCCGTCTTTTTCAATATACTGACGGTATTCATCCAGCGTGGTAGCTCCAATGCACTGGATTTCGCCCCGTGCAAGGGCTGGTTTGAACATGTTGGAGGCATCGAGCGATCCGGAAGCGTTACCAGCGCCGACGATGGTATGAATTTCATCGATAAAAAGGATAATGTCCCGGTTTTTCTCAAGTTCATTCAGCACGGCTTTCATCCGCTCTTCGAACTGACCCCGGTATTTGGTCCCGGCAACCAACGAGGCAAGGTCAAGGGTGAAAATCCGCTTGTTGAAAAGTACCCGCGAGACCTTGCGGGCGATGATCCGCAGTGCAAGTCCTTCGGCAATGGCTGACTTTCCGACACCAGGTTCTCCGATAAGAATGGGATTATTTTTCTTACGGCGGCTGAGAATCTGGGCAATCCGTTCCAGTTCCTTTTCCCTTCCGACAATCGGGTCAAGCCTGCCTTCTTCAGCCGCTTTTGTCAGATCCCTGCCAAAATTGTCCAGGACAGGGGTTTTTGATTTTGAGTCAGCCACTTTCTTGGCACCTCCGTAACCCCGGCCTTCTTCGGCATCATCATCAGAGGAACTGCCCGGTAATTCTGAAGTGGGCTCCTCAAATGTTTTGCGCTCATCATTGCTCATGATAGATTTAAGCTCATCCCTGACAGAATCATAATCAACACCATACTTGCCCAATGTAGTGGTAACCAGGTTGTCTTCGTCTTTTAAAATGGCAAGCAGGAGATGTTCCGTTCCGATCAACTCACTATTGAACATTTTTGCTTCCAGGTAAGTGAGTTTGAGCGCTCTTTCTGCCTGTTTTACCAGTGGCAGGTTCTCTGCCGATTTGTCACGGGCAACAGTTTTTCCAATGGCCTTCTCAATAGTGCGGCGCACTTCATTGGTGTCAACACCCAATAAGTTAAGAATCTGGATTGCCATGCCTTCACCTTCACGGATAATACCGAGAAGCAAATGCTCAACACCAATATAATCGTTTCCGAGACGCAGGGATTCTTCCCGGCTATATGTCAGTACATCCTTCACCCGCTGTGAAAATTTAGCTTCCATTGCTATCAGTCGTATTTAAAATCCTTTTTGGCTTCTGCACTTAAAGGACTTGGTTTTCAATTCTGTTAAATAACAAAAATTATTTCCGGAAGTTTCCGTTATGTCTTCAAAATTACTGCTAAAATCCTTGCAAAGCAAGCAATATCAAACATAAAGCAACAACAAAACCACCAGATTCCGGATAGGATGATCAAATACAATGCCGTTTTTATTTATGAACAAATCATTGTTGGTAATATAAGGGGAATTTCGGCGATTCCCGTGTGCTTCGGAAGTAAAAAAAATGTACCTTCGTATCCCTTTTCAAAGGGTATTGTTTCGTTAATCTGGAATATGCTAAATGATGGAAAATCAAGCTGGTGAAGAAAAAATTGTCAAAGTAAACATTGAGAACCAAATGAAATCAGCCTACATCGATTATTCGATGTCGGTGATTGTTTCAAGGGCTTTGCCCGATGTCCGCGACGGACTTAAACCGGTTCACCGCAGGGTATTGTTCGGAATGCTCGACCTCGGTGTTCTGTCGAACCGGCCCTATAAAAAAAGTGCAAGAATAGTAGGGGAAGTGCTTGGTAAGTATCATCCCCATGGCGACAGCTCTGTGTATGATGCCATGGTAAGGATGGCGCAGGACTGGTCGTTACGTTATCCCCTGGTAGACGGACAGGGAAACTTCGGATCCATTGACGGTGACAGCCCGGCTGCCATGCGTTATACCGAAGCAAGACTCAGAAAAATAGCTGAGGAAATGCTGTCAGATATCAACAAGGATACTGTTGATTTCCAGCTGAACTTTGATGATTCACTTGAAGAGCCTACCGTACTTCCGGCACGCATACCCAACCTCCTTGTAAACGGTGCATCCGGCATCGCCGTGGGTATGGCCACCAATATGCCTCCCCATAACCTGAGCGAAGTGGTGGATGGCGTAATAGCATACATCGACAACCACGAGATTACCATTCCCGAGCTGATGAAATTCATCAAAGCACCGGACTTTCCAACCGGGGGCTTTATATATGGTTACGAGGGCGTAAAAGACGCGTATGAAACCGGCCGGGGAAGAATTATCATGCGTGGCGAAAGCAAAATCGAAACCGACAGTCACGGAAGAGAAAGTATCATCGTTACTTCAATACCTTATCAGGTCAACAAAGCGGAAATGATCCGGAAGACCGCTGACCTGATTAATGACAAGAAAATTGAAGGGATATCCGATATCCGCGACGAATCGGACCGCAACGGTCTGCGCGTGGTATATGAACTGAAACGGGACGCGATCACCAACGTAGTCCTTAATAAATTATACCAGCTTACCCAGTTGCAGACATCCTTCAGCGTGAACAACATCTGTCTGGTGAAAGGCCGGCCAATGCTGCTGAACCTTAAGCAACTGATTCAGTATTTTGTGGAGCACCGTCACGAAGTGGTTATCCGCCGTACCAGGTATGAGCTGAATGAAGCTGAAAAACGGGCCCATATTCTTGAAGGACTGTTGATTGCCCTCGATCATCTGGATGAAGTCATCACGCTCATCCGGTCTTCGCGTACCCCCGAAGAAGCCAGAAACGGACTCATGGAAAATTTCAACCTGACCGAAATTCAGGCCAGGGCAATTCTGGATATGCGCCTCCAGCGCCTTACCGGCCTTGAAAGGGACAAAATCCGTGAAGAGTACAACGAACTGCTGAAAATGATTGAATATTACAGGAGTGTACTCGAAAACGAGGGCCTCCGTATGGAAATCATTAAAAATGAATTACTTGAAATCAAAGCCAATTATGGCGATGAAGCGCGTACCGAAATCGTTTACTCAGCCAGCGACTTCAGGATCGAAGATACAATAGCCGATGAAAATGTGGTCATCACCATTTCGCACATGGGCTATATAAAACGGACCCCGCTAAGCGAATACAGAAGACAAAACAGGGGCGGCCGCGGAGCCAAGGGATCAGATATCAGAGACGAGGACTTTCTGGAATACCTCTATGTTGCTACAATGCATAACTATATGCTGTTTTTCACTGAAAAAGGCAAGGTATTCTGGATGAGGGTTTTTGAAATACCGGAAGGTACCAAAACTTCAAAAGGCCGGGCAATTCAGAACCTTATCAACATTGAACCCGATGACAAAGTCAGGGCCTTTATCAATCTGAAGAGTATCAAGGACGAAGAGTATATCAACAATAACTTCATTATACTCTGTACCCGAAAAGGTATTATCAAGAAAACTTCTCTTGAAGCTTATTCCCGCCCCAGACAGAACGGCATCAATGCCATCACCATCCGCGACGACGATCAGCTGCTTGAAGCAAGGCTTACCAATGGAAACAACGAAGTGCTGATGGCATTAAAGTCAGGACGTGCCATACGGTTTAACGAAAATACCGTTCGCCCCATGGGCCGGAATGCTTCCGGGGTCAAAGGCATTACCCTTGCCAATGAACAGGACGAGGTTGTAGGTATGATCTGCCCTGAAAATGACCTGTCAGATATTTTGGTGGTTAGTGAGAATGGCTATGGAAAGCGCTCTAAATTAGATGATTACAGAATTACCAATAGGGGAGGGAAGGGCGTAAAAACCATCAATATCACCGAGAAAACAGGCCTGCTGATTTCTATAGACTCCGTCACCGACAACGATGACCTGATGATCATCAACCGTTCCGGACTGATTATCAGGCTGGCTGTTGCCGACCTGAGGGTTATGGGCCGGGCCACACAGGGCGTACGCCTGATAAACCTGAGGGATAACGATTCAATTGCTGCTGTCACCAAAGTTGAAGTTGAAAAGGAGGAAGATGAAATTTCTGAAGATCAGCAGGTTCCGCTTGAGGATACAGAAACTTCATACGATGTCTTCCCGGTAGAGGACAGTGAGGAAGAAACCGGTGAAGATGACGAGCAGCAGGATGAAGCTGACGAGAATGGCCCGGATATTGTGTAGTTGAAATAAACCTGATATCTTTGCAAGAAGTATTGCATGGATAAAACCTATTAAACAAGAAAAAAATGAAAAAAATCTCATTGATTTTCCTCATGCTGATTGCGGCTTCGTTCGTTTTTGGCCAGAAACCACTGCGTACAACTGCTTTTAACAATCTCCGGAAAGGGGAGCTTGACAAAGCAATGCAGAACATTGAGCCTACCATCTCAGATCCCACAACGATGAACGATCCTAAAACCTGGTTCTATCGTGGCAATATTTACCTGCAGATTCACATGAGCGAAAATCCTGCCTATAAGGCGCTGGATAGTGATGCCCTGAACAAGGCTTATGAATCCTACAAGAAGTCAATTGAACTGGATACAAAAAAGGAGTATTACACCGAAACCATCCAGAATATGCTGATCATCAGCGAGCAACTATACAACGAAGGGGTGATCAGATTTACCGCCGATCCTCCTCAGTACCTGGCAGCTATGAAAAGCTTTGAATCAGCCGTAGAAGTGAATAAAACCTTTGGAAATACAGATACCCTGGCAATGTTCAATACTGCACTTGCCGCTGAAAATGCAAAGGAATTCGGCAAAGCAAAGCATTATTATAACAAGGTTAAAGAAATGAATTATCCGCAGCCGCTGCTCTATAACTCGCTTGCATCCATCAGCATGGAAGAAGGTGATACCACCGCAGCCATCGCTGTTTTGGCCGAAGGACGCCGTAAATATCCGGATAACTTTAATCTGCTGATCGCTGAAACAAACATCTACCTCAGCTCAAATCAGCACGACAAAGCCATGGCCAATCTTCAGGAAGCCGTTAAAACTGACCCGTCAAATCCTACAATCCATTATGCTGTAGGTGTCAACTACGCGCTGATGAACAATGTAGGAGAGGCTGAGAAGGCTTACATTAAAGCAGTTGAGCTTAAACCTGATTATTTTGAGGCAAATTATAACCTTGGCGCGCTTTACGTGAACCAGGCTGCACAGATTATTGATGAAGCCAACAAACTTCCGTTATCAGCCACAAAAGAATATGACGAGCTCAAGAAACAGGCAGATGATATTCTGGGCAAATCAATCCCATATCTGGAAACAGCCTCAAGTCTTGATCCCTCAGACAAGAATACACTTTTATCACTGAAAGAAATATATACACGACTTCAGATGTACGAAAAAATGAAAGCCGTGAATGATAAAATCAGCGAACTGGAATAATTCTTTAAACGTATTGCACTGGAACTGCTCATCTGACCGATGGGCAGTTTTTTTATTCTCCAAACATCCGCATGTAGGAGGATCAGAAAACTAGTATTTGACATAATATAAATTATATAACTTTTGTTTATTAATTTTTCAAACCCATATCTGTTTATTTAAACGATTTATACAGCCATGAGCCGGCATAGTCAGATTCAGGCGATTGTAATGAGGATATCAACAGGGAAAAAATGAAAATCGTTCAAACGCGTATGCTTTTTCACTGTGAAAAAAAATCCTGAAGATTAAAGCAAAACTTCGTAATTTGTGACAGATTGAACTGTTTGACAAAAGATTTGTTTTTTGACTGTTTTCAGTAAAGATTCAGGTTTTTACCGGGATTATAATTTCCGGTTTACGAAACGATTCAGGCTTGTTAACAATTATAATTCCTGTTTAAGATGAAACAAAAACAACCCGGTATTGTAAAAACTGATCCCTGGCTTTTGCCTGTGATACATGACGTGGAACAGCGAATCTTAAGGTTCCACTCTAAACTTGAAAGTATTGAAAATGTGCATGATAGCCTGAATAAGTTTGCCGATGCCTACAAATACCTGGGGATTAATTATGATCATAAGGCCAGGGGTTGGTATTACCGTGAATGGGCGCCTGCCGCACATCAGTTATATTTGGCAGGGGATTTTAACAATTGGGACCCCCGCTCCCATCCCCTGAAGCGGATCGAAAACGGGATTTGGGAGATTTTTCTTGATTTTAAGACTTATAAAGACAGTTTTGTTCACGGTTCTAAAGTGAAAGTCTGGGTGGAATCGTTAAACGGATTTCTTCCAAGAATTCCGGCTTATATTAAACGCGTTGTTCAGGATGAGGATACGCGGAATTTTTCAGGTCAGCTCTGGTTTTCTGATTTTGACTGGCAGGGAGATTCTTTCAGGATCCCCAAAGATGAAAAGCTTTTTATTTACGAGTGTCATGTGGGTATGGCACAGGAAAAGGAAGGCCTGGGCACTTACCTTGAATTTGCTGAAAAGATCCTGCCATGGATCAAACAAGGCGGTTACAATGCCATTCAGATGATGGCGGTACAGGAACATCCCTATTACGGTTCATTTGGATATCATGTGGCCAATTTTTTTGCACCGGCTTCCCGCTTCGGTACCCCCGAAGATCTGAAATCGCTTATCCGCCGGGCACACAGCATGGGAATTGCAGTAATTATGGATATTGTGCATTCCCATACGGTTAAAAATGTTAATGAAGGCCTGAACATGTTCGACGGAACGGATAGCCAGTATTTCCATCCCGGCCCCCGCGGCATTCATCCTGATTGGGACTCCCTGCTTTTTGATTACGGCAAAACCGAGGTGATACAGTTTTTGCTTTCAAATGTTAAATACTGGCTGAAAGAATTTCATTTCGACGGATTCAGATTCGACGGGGTTGGCTCCATGATGTACTTCCATCATGGAAACGGGCTTATAGATTCACCGGAAAAATATTTCAGGGAGGGCGTTGAATGGGATGCCATCACCTACCTGCAACTTGCCAATAAGCTTATTCATTCAATCAATCCGGGAGCGGTGACCATTGCTGAAGATGTTACAGGAATGCCCGGACTGGCAGCCGCCATCAAAGAAGGCGGAATAGGTTTCGATTACCGCCTTGGAATGGGAATCCCTGATTTCTGGATCAGGCTGCTGAAAGAGCATAAGGATGAAGACTGGAATATCCACGAGATGTGGCACGTGATGACGAACCGTTTGCCCGGTGTTAAAACCGTTGCTTATGCCGAATCGCATGATCAGGCCCTGGTTGGGGATAAAACACTGGCATTCTGGCTGATGGATCAGGAAATGTACTGGCATATGCATGTAAACGATCCACACCTGGTTGTTGACCGTGGAATAGCATTACATAAAATGATCAGGCTTTTTACCATTGCGTTGGGCGGACAAGCTTACCTGAATTTTATGGGTAATGAGTTCGGACATCCGGAATGGATTGATTTTCCGAGGGAAGGCAATAACTGGAGCTACTATTATGCCAGACGGCAATGGTCGCTGGTCCATAATCCGGAACTGAAATACAAATTCCTGGCAAACTTTGACCAGGCTATGGTCAGTACCATTAAAAACTATAATGTACTGAATGAGGAATACGGTACGCAATTGCAGATGGATGAACTGAACAAGACAATTGTCTTTTCAAGAGGAAAACTGGTCTTCGTATTTAATTTTCACCCAACTGCCAGTATCCCCGATTATGCATTTCAGGTACCTGAACCAGGGAATTACAAAATCATACTCAATTCCGACAGCAGTATCTTCGGTGGGCATAACCGGATCAGCGAAGCGTTGATCTACCCGGCTAAGCTCAATAAAACAAACGGATTCCCGGAACTCAGAATCTACAATACAAACCGGACAGCGGTGGTGCTATTAAGAGAATAATCTGATTTAATTTACTGATAATCTGTATGATACGATAAACATCTATAAAGTGTCAGTATTTTACAAAAAATTAACAATTAAATCACTGATCGGATTATTTACTTGCGTATTATTGTAAACTTTTTTTTAACCTGAATTTTATATATGGAAAAGAAACGTTTGGTAGTAAGTTATAATAATGTTTCTCCGGAAGTGCTGGAAGCAATCAGGCTGAAATATCCGCTTGGTTATTCCAATCATGTGATTAAGGTCAAGACCCGGGGTGACGAATTTTTTTATGCAATCACCGTTGATACTGCTGATGCAAGTTATCTTGTAAAAGTTCCTGTGAAAATTGATACCAAAGGTAACATCAACGATGATGACAATCTGGAGGACATCAATAACGAAAAGGAAAGTGAAGACAATTTTCCCGATAATGACCCGAATGCAGAAAGTGATGAATAAACGACAGGCAGCGCAGGCTGCCTTTTTTATTTTTCAATCATCAGATCGGGCCGGATAGTCCGCTTTCCCTGGATTCCCTCTTATCTTGTCAGGTTTCAGCCCTCCCCTGCCCTACCCGTATTAGCTTTATTATATAATTGATATTCAATGTATTAAATCAAATACAGTGCTTTGGCTTTCCCCTCAGGATTAACTATATCCGGAAAGAATTCCCGGCAACATCGGCTTTCAACATGCCGGAAGAGTCTTTTATCCTTTTTGGCTTGATTGCGGTTCAATGTGTATAACCTGTTTTACCGGAACTTCCAACTGACACTTCATCAAAAAATGGTCTTATCTGTCTGGAGTAATTGTCATAAGCCGGCTTTTAACAATTTCTTCATAATCTTACGGCCGCAACTGATAAAACCTGGTGTGGCTTCATGTAACTGAATCTCGATGATATCGAACAGTTCCCTGGCCAGTTCGGGAAAGATTGACGTTACCCTGTGCAGGATAACCATGCTGTACATCTTGACTGCCACGCTCTCTTTTGGGGATTGCAGCCATTTGAAGCAGACATCGGCCAGAGGGCCAAGGTTTTCAACCGGTAAATCCGATCTTGAGAGCATTCTGAGCCCGTGCCGCTTTAAGCCGTCACTTCTGAACGAAGAAACTGCGGCGGCCAATATTTCTATCCTGCCGATAAGGAAATCCGGACAGGATTCGGCACAGTAATCCGCCACCCAGGCAGCGCGGCGGCTCAGCGGATCCTGATTGAGCATCATGATTTCCCAGAGATTATTGAATAACCGGGGTTTTGACATGATAATTCCGATAACCATGTCAGTGTTTGCTCTTGACTGTTCTCTCAGTAAAAGTTCTTCAATGCTGAAGTTTTTCTTGTTCACATTTCTGCGGTTTCGGTCGGCAAAAGTAACACCTGCGGCTTCGACAACAAAAAAAACAGAAGGGGAAACTACCCTTTCGGATTGTTTCCCCTTCGTCGGTGCTGAAGCCGTGGCTTAAGCATGACCTCAGGTTACTGTTTCGGCGCTTTGTCTTTGCACTCCCCGTGAGGTTTACTCCAACTTACCTTTCCAGGGCTTCGCTGCTTGCGCAGGATCTTCTGAAACGGACTTCGGTTTTTGTTCTTTCCGGCTTACCCGGCATCCCTTGCGGTTTGCTGTTTAAGACCTGAGAGCCTTTGGTAGCGGAAGTCAGTTTCCTTGCGGACTTTTCAACCGTACCTCCCGGAGTTTCTCACCGTATCGCTGGCCTGATGTTACAAAGATACTAAATTCACCCCCCCTTGTCAAGTGATTTTGAATGTTTTATATCAACACAAAATGAACGGGGTTTATCAACAATTGTTAATAACTCAGATTGGTATAAAAGGTTTTTTTTCTTCAATTATTGAATCAAGGATAACTCCGGTCTGCCTTTTCTGATATCTTTAATCGCACATATTACCCTGGCACCAGCCCTTAAGTTATCCCTGTACTCCGGTGGAACAATGACCTCCACCTCGTTGTCGAAGATATCCCTGACTACAATCGTCCGGTTGACTGAATTTCCGGATGTTCTGAAACCTGCCCATAATACAGCAAAAAAACCGGTTGTGCCCGGTTTGTAGTACGGGTGTTCCGGTTCAAGATAAACCCTTCCCGTGCAATTTATTTTATCTACCCTGCAACGTACCGCTGAGTCCGGTTGAAGATTGAATTGCTGATAGTACCTGTACAACAGCATGTGTCTGATCCCGAAAGGATCTTCCATAACCATATATGCTTCGCCATCGGCAAGAATCACCTGTTTCAGATATCTGAAAATATAGGTTTTCCCTTCTTCCAATTTGTGCTTCAGGTCGTAATATCCCGGGATAATCATATCAACTGGATGTACTTAAGCGGCTGGCTTTAATAATTCCTTTAATGGTAAGCAGTTTTTTCAAAAGAAACTCCAGGTGTTTTTTATCCCGGATACTGACTTTAATGATCCCGTCGAAACGCCCACCCTTGCTATCCAGCGAGATGGTACGGACATCCATTTTAAGTTCATTCGAAATCATGGTGGTGATTGTATTCAGTATCCCCAACTGATCAAATCCGCTGATTTTAATGGTTGCCAGGAAATAGGTTCCTTCCGCAGGCGTTGACCATTGCGCTTCCATTGTACGATAAGGATACCTGGATTTCATCCTTGCCGCATTCGGGCAGTTGGTACGGTGGATTTTTATCCCATCGCCAACGGTTATGAACCCGAATATCTCGTCTCCCATTACAGGATTGCAGCACCGGGCCAGCTTGTATCCCTCAATTTCGGAGCTCTCGTTGACAATGATGACATTTTCCGATGTCCTGTTCGGTGAACGTGATTCAGGCTTTGCCGGCAATCTCGGCTCTGTCTTTTCATCGGAATCCTTCGCCTCTTTCGGATTAACAATCAGTATCTCTTTCAGCTGGGATGGTTCTATCCTGTCTTCGGCGAGCTGCTGATACAGATCCAGAGGACCGGAAAGCCTGAAATGAGCTACCAGCCTGTTGATGGCCTCATCCGCATTGCTGATTTTCAGTTGCGTAAGTTTTCGCCTGAAGATTTCTTTGCCTGCTTCAGCCTGTTTGAACTCGGCCTCTTTCAGATATCTTTTGATTTTATTTTTAGCCCTTGATGTTGCCACCCATCCAAGCCAGTCAATATTCGGATTCTGATTCTTGGATGTGATGATTTCGACCATGTCGCCGCTCTTCAACTGATGACGGATGGGGACTATCTTATTGTTTACTTTTCCGCCGGAACACTTTGATCCGATGTTGGTATGAACTTCGAATGCAAAATCGAGCACAGTGCTTCCGGCTTTCAGCTTTTTCAGGTCCCCTTCGGGCGTAAAAACATAGATCATATCGCTGCTTGAGGCAGGCTTTTGCCCTTTCGATAGCTCAGCATCCGCCTCCAGCGGATTCTCCAGTATTTTTCTGATTGAACTCAGCCATTCACTGGTCTCCACCTCACCGCGCTGTCCTTTATACCTCCAATGGGCAGCATTTCCCAGCTCGGCTTCCTCATCCATTCTCCGCGTCCGGATCTGAACCTCCACCCAACGCTTTGAAGGTCCCAGCACAGTAATATGAAGGGATTCATAACCATTTGGTCTCGGGACGGTAATCCAGTCGCGGAGCCTTTTGGGCTCAGGGATATAAATATTGGTCACTGCTGAATAGGCTTTCCAGCAATCAGCCTTTTCATTGGCAGCAGCGCTGTTCAATATAATCCTGATGGCAAAAAGATCATACACTTCTTCAAAGCTGACCTCCTGTTTAACGATTTTCGCATAAACCGAGGAGACAGCTTTTGTTCTCTTTTTAATTGTAAAATCCAGCCCCAGGCGGTTCAATTCCGCAGTAACCGGTTCAAGAAACGAATTTAAAAAGTCGCGATCTTTGGTTTCCGCTTTCCTGATCCTGGATTCAATATCTTCATAGACGGCAAGGTTAATGTACTGCAATGAGAGCTCGTCGAGTTCGGATTTTATACGGTAAAGCCCAAGCCGGTGGGCCAACGGGGCATACAGATTGGATGTTTCAGCCGAGACAAGCTTTTGCAATGGTTCAGAAAGGGAACTGATTGTGCGCATATATTGCAGACGATCGGCCAATTGCAGTAACACTACCCTTACATCTGAAGAAAGGGACAACAGAAGGCTGATGAAGTTTTCAGCGTTGCCCGGAAGCCTTTCGGTTGGCAGTTCCCTGATCCTTTTCAGGCTATCGTTGATAATGCGGGCTTCATCGAGTTTATTTTTCCTGTAAAATTCCTGCACATTGGTTTCCGCAGGAGAAATGCCATTAAGCAGAGAAGCAATCACAGAAACAAACCCCAGACCCATTTCACCTGCAACGATGCACGCGACATCCACTGCATGGCAGAAATACGGCTCTCTGTTATCGAGAAGTTTCCGGCCGTGAACCTCAAGCATCATGGTAAATGCCTGTCTTATAGTGCCGGTGTTCTCCTTTTTCAGAAAAGCATGGCATTCAGTGACCAGTTTACGGTACTTTTGCCGGATAAGTTTTCTTTCTTCAATGTCAACTGCCAGGTTCATGATCGGGAATTGAGGATACAAAAATAAGCCTAATGATTGTTGGTAATTCTTTGTCCATAAAAAAAGCGCCCTGAATATCGGGGCGCTCTTTCCTTAAACCGTTAACTTTATTTTAGCGGGGAGTCAGTTCCTTTTGGCCCCTGTTTGGGTTTCTGCTGAGGTTCTGCAATGGAATCGCGCATCCTGGTATCAGCCTGAATGTTCTGAAACTTATAATAGTCCATGATTCCAAGATTTCCGGAACGGAAAGAATCGGCGATGGCTTTGGGAATTTCTGCTTCTGCTTCAATCACCTTTGCACGGGCTTCCTGGGCTTTTGCTTTCATTTCCTGCTCATTGGCCACAGCCATTGCCCGGCGTTCTTCGGCTTTTGCCTGGGCGATATTCTTATCCGCATTGGCCTGATCCATCTGAAGTTGCGCTCCGATATTCTTACCTACATCAATATCTGCTATATCAATAGACAGAATCTCAAATGCAGTTCCGGAATCAAGGCCTTTGGACAATACCACCTTCGAGATGGAATCGGGATTCTCCAGCACTGATTTGTGCGAATCTGCGGAACCGATTGAGGAAACCACGCCTTCACCAACCCGGGCAAGGATCGTTTCTTCGCCCGCACCGCCGACCAGTTGTCTGATATTGGCCCTCACGGTAACCCTTGCTTTGGCAATCAGCTGAATACCATCCTTGGCAACAGCGGCAACGGGCGGGGTATTGATCACTTTCGGGTTTACCGACATCTGTACGGCCTCAAACACATCGCGGCCGGCAAGATCAATAGCAGTAGCTGCTTTGAAATTCAGCGGAATATTAGCCTTATCAGCCGAAATCAGCGCATTGACAACAAGCTTAACCCTGCCACCTGCAAGGTAATGCGCTTCGAGCTCATCGCGGGTAATCGTCAATCCCGCTTTGGTGGCATTGATCATTGCTGTTACAATCACTGAGGGCGGCACTTTTCTCCAGCGCATAAATACTAGTTGTATCAGCGAGATTCTTACCCCTGAAAGCAAGGCAGAAAACCACAACCCGACCGGGATGAAGTACAATATAATCCAAAGCCCGAACAGCGAAGCAATTCCAATGGCTACAATTACTACAAATGATGATTCCATGTTTGTTGGTTATTTTCGTTTAACAAATATTTTATTGTCAGCAAGATGTGTCACAACAATTTCAGATTCCTGGTCAATAAATTCACCATTTGTGTGCACCTCGTAATACTCGTCATTAATCAACGCTTTTCCCCCGGGTGTAAGGCGTGAAACAGATATGCCTGCGTCACCGGCTGATACCTTTGTGGTGTCAATTTCGTTTACCTTGCCGCTGATTTCGGTTTTCAGCATGATTCTGTTCCATGTCTTTGATTTGAGGGCAAGATAAATCGTCAGTATTGTAAAAAAAATGGTCCCTAATAGCACAAAATGCCCGGTCGGAGACCCGAATACATTATACGACTCCCATACGGAAAAGATAATCAGGGCAAAACCTGCAATTCCAACAACCGTTGTTCCGGGTATTACCAGTACTTCAAGCAACAGGAACAGCAGTCCTGCAATTATTAGAATTATGATAAGTGTGAGTGACATTACAGGCCGGGTTGATTATGGTATTACAAATGTATGTAAGATCCGGGACTAATCACAATGGTTTGAAATATTTGTTTGCTTCAGGAATGTAATCCTGAATAGCTTTAATTCTCTTTTGGTTCGAAGGGTGAGTACTGAGAAATTCGGGAGGCGCCTGGCCCGGGATGGCGGCCATATCCTGCCAGAATGACAATGTGCGTGCCGGATCGTACCCGGCCATGGCCATAAAGACCATGCCCAGCTTGTCAGCTTCATATTCATGGGTTCTGGAATATGCAAGGACTCCCAATTGCGAACCAACGCCGTAAACAGAATTGAAAATATCCCGTGTAAGTGTCGGTTGCTGCTGTAATGCAACGTCCAATGATATGCCGCCAAGCACTACGGCCAGTTGCTGACTCATGCGTTCACCTCCATGATTTGCGACAGCATGGGCAATTTCGTGCCCCATTACTACAGCTATTCCGGCCTCATCCTTCACATAAGGAAGGATACCGGTATAAAAAACCACTTTTCCACCAGGCATACACCAGGCATTGACATCGGGACTCTCCACGAGCCTGAACTCCCATGCAAAATTGCTGATTTTATCAGCCATTCCGTTCTCGCGAAGATACGTTTCAACGGCCGCAGAAATCCGCTGACCGACAGTGGCTATCTGCAAGGCCTGCTTATTGTTTGCAGGCAACGGAGGATTTTGCGTGAGAAACTCTTGATAACTGGTCAGACTCATCTGCGTCAGCATGTTGTCGGGCACAACATTAAATTGTTTCCGTCCGGTAATCGGAACCTTAGAACATGATCCGGTCACCAGAATCAGGATTACAAAAAGGATTTTTATTACATTCTTCATAAGCGCATTATTCAATTGAAACAGTTAAACCTCTGTTTATCATTTCATTATACAAAGGTTTGAGTTCGGTGAACGTACCTGTTACCACACCGCATTTGCCTTTGTAATGTACAATAAGTGTAATCTGCTCGGCCTGAACAGTATCTAAGGCACAAACTTCAATCAGGGCTTCAATAACGAAATCAAATGTATTGAAATCATCATTAAAAAGGACAAGTTCATACGTGTCGGTGGTTTGTGATTGATCCTGCTGGTGTATACCGGTTTTTTCCTTTACCATATAGACTCCCCTTTTTGTTTGTATTTCGGTTATAAAATTACGTAAAAAACATGGTATGCTGAATAGATTTTTCAAATTATCCCAGGTTTCTTCGGTTTTGTTTTGTTGTAATTTTGTCACGATCACAGATCAAATTTGCAAAGTGCTGTTTATGCTTAATCCTGATTTTCACTTACTAACCGAAGAACTCAAAAAATGTATTTCAGGTAAGCTGCCTGCTGCTGCAGCCCATGAGGTAATGTCGCCTGCCCATAGGAAGGATCTGCTCAGGCAAAATCCCCATAAGCTGAATGCCAGACTCAGCGGGGTATTGTTATTGCTCTCACCCGGTGCAGATAATGAGCCGCTGATCACATTTATCAAGAGAATGGAATATGATGGCGTTCATAGCGGACAGATTGCATTCCCGGGCGGGAAATATGAACCTGGCGACATTGATCTGGCTTATACAGCGATTCGTGAAGCAGAAGAGGAGATTGGCATCAAACCAAAGGCCGTTGAGCTGCTTGGATCGTTAAGTGAACTATTTGTTCCTCCCAGCAATTTCATCATTCAGCCTTTTCTCGCCAGAACCAGTTATATCAGCGGTTTCATTCCCTCCCCCACCGAAGTTGCCGGTATTTTTTCCGTGCCGGTGACACACTTTTTCAGTCCCGGAGTGAAAGACAATTATGAAATCAAATACCGGAATGGCAGCTATCTGCAGGTTCCGGGATATAAATTTCAGGAGCACCTGATATGGGGAGCCACTGCAATGATCCTGAATGAATTACTTGAACTGATCCTTTATACAGGCCTTTATCCCGTGACCAGCAACTAGACCTTTCCGGGAATGCCTGCTTCCTTCCGGAATTAACCGGATTTTTATATTCTGCATTTCTATGAATGCTGACAGGGTAACTGTATAATGGATTATATATGCAGCAATTAATATAAAAAAGACCGCCAATCCATTGAATATTAATATATTGAAATATCTAATTATAAGTTCCCCAAAAAAAAGGCCCTATGTTTTTCATTTTTTTCGTATATTAGCACTTTCGACTGATTCATTTACCCGGCCCTGCCTTTCAAGGAATTTATTGCCTTTGTGCTCACCTGCCGGAAAATAATAAAGAATATGTCAGAATTATATGAATACAAGGCTTATACGGCCAGAAATTTCCGGTCGCTGCCCCAGATCACGCAACTGCCCGAATCTTTGAAAAAGGAGATGGAGATAGTGGCCATGGTATTGCCCTTTAAATCGAACAGCTATGTTGTAAACGAGTTGATAGACTGGGAAAACGTACCTGATGACCCGATTTTCCGCCTGACGTTTCCCGACAGGGAAATGCTTTCTGATCATCACTTTAACAAGGTTAAGGCTGCGTATGAATCGCAGGCCGGAAAAAGTCAACTGGAGGCGATTATTCATGAAATCAGGATGGAGCTTAATCCACATCCCGCCGGCCAGCTTGCACTGAATATTCCTGTGATTAATGGCGAGAAGCTAGAAGGGATTCAGCATAAATACCGGGAAACCGTTCTGTTTTTTCCTTCCCAGGGCCAAACCTGTCATGCCTACTGTACATTTTGTTTCAGATGGCCGCAGTTTACCGGCATGGAAGGAATGAAGATCGCTTCGGCCGAAAGCAGGCAGCTTGCTGATTATCTCCGGAATCATACAGAAGTGACCAATGTATTGTTTACCGGAGGAGATCCGCTGGTAATGAAAAGCTCCATTCTTGAAAAGTATATTTCACCGTTGCTGGGCCCGGGATTCGAGCACATACATACCATCAGGATCGGCTCAAAAGCCCTGGCATACTGGCCTTACCGGTTCACAGCAGGTCAGGAAGGTGATGACTTGCTGCGATTGTTCGAGAAAGTTGCGAAAGCCGGAAAACAACTTGCCTTTATGGCTCACTTCAATCATCCGGTAGAGTTGAGTACAAAAGCCGTAAAACATGCCATAAAGCTGATCAGGTCATCTGGGGCAGAAATCAGGACTCAATCACCTATCCTGAGGCATATTAACGATTCGGTAAAAGTCTGGGCAAAAATGTGGCGGAATCAGGCCCGTCTTGGCTGTATTCCCTATTACATGTTTATGGCCAGGGATACCGGCGCCAGGGCATATTTCAACGTTTCCATCGAAAACGCCTATGAAATTTACAGGGAAGCATACAGCAAAGTGAGTGGAATGTCAAAAACAGTCCGGGGGCCGGTAATGTCTGCTTCACCGGGGAAAGTACACGTGCTGGGAATAAGTGAAATTGCCGGTGAAAAGATTTTTATTCTGCAGTTTATTCAGGGGCGTAATCCTGATTGGGTAAGGAGGCCATTTTTTGCCGGATTTGATGCGGATGCATCCTGGCTGACTGACCTGTATCCGGCATTCGGAGAGGAAAAATTTTTCTGGCAGGATAATTACGAGCAACTTACCAGGATAAAAATGCATCAGGCTGTAAAACAGGAAGATGATTGAGCGTTTGTTGTTCTGTAATCCAATCGGTCAGGAGAAATTACCCTACTGAATCTGCATCATTTTCATAAAATGCTTCGCCTCCCGGGTACCACAGTTTTTCCCTGGCAACCTGCAACGGAAAAGTATAATAATGCATCACGGCCGTGGTGCAAAGTTCCCCGTTATGATCAGACAAGCTGGTATCAATCACTGCAATATTCCGGTTCATATCCGATAACCGTGCTTTCAGGGTCAGTTCACCCTTATCGGTGTATACGGGTTTACTCAGTTTAACTTCCATCCGTGAAGTAACCCCTGAAGTCTTTAATTTGACAAAAACAAGCCAGCTGGCGATCTCATCCAGCAGTGTTGCCTGAATGCCTCCGTGCAGCACATTTTTCCAACCCTGAAATTGCGGTTTCGGCATCCAGCGGGCAACAATATACTCCCCCTCTTCGGTAAACTTCAGTTGCAATCCGGCAGGATTATCTGGGGAACAACCAAAACAATTATATCCCTCCAATTTGACAAAAGGGTTCAGTATTTTCTTCATTGACATACTTTTCGCTTATTTAATTTTCCCTTTTAAATAGGAAACGCTGCTCAATACCTTTCCATTTTCATCATACTCAATCCATTTGCCGTCCTTTTCGCCTTCCAGATACTGACCGGAAAGTTTCACATTCCCATTTTCGAAATACTCAACAGAGGGCCCATGATTTCTGTTATTTACAAAAACATCAACGCTTCGGATCAATCCACCCGGATAAAATGTTTTTTGTTCTCCTTCAAGAGCGCCTTTTACATAATTATATTCTGCGATCAGGTTACCCTGCATATCATACCATTTCGAAGGCCCGTCCTTCACTCCGTCCTTATAAATCGCTTCCTCAGATTTCTTATCCATTGTATTTTCATAATAAGCGATCTGCAGGCCATCCAGTTTTCCCAGGCGATAGTTATTCTCTGATAAGGGGAGCCCCGATGTACTGAATGTCCGGTAAGTGCCATCGGCAAGGCCATTAACGAAATACTGCTCAGACACCAGTGTTGAGCGTTTCGACAGTTCAAGAAAAATTCCGTCCTTCAACCCGCGTTTATAACTCTCCACCTTAAAAAGCATCTTCGTATCCGAAAAATAGATGATCCAGGTTCCATCCTTCTGGTTATCCGTATAACGGCCCTTAGATGTATAAGCGCCCTCGGTTTCAATCCACAGGCCCTGTTTAAAACCTTTCATATCAGTGATATTCTGAGCAGTAAGTGCAAGCGGGAGCAATCCGGAAAAGATAAAGGTGAAAATCCTGAGGGCATGTCTGAATGATTTCATAACTTCTATTTTTGAACAAAGTTATAAAACCTTCAATAAAAACGGGAATATCAGATGGCGATTGCCTTCAGATCATAAAGTTCTGCGCCGGTGATTTTTACTCGGGCAATCAATCCGGGGTATAGTATGCCTTCCGGGTCATCAATCAACACTTCATTATCCACTTCGGGAGAATCAAATTCCGACCTGCCTGACCAGTATCCATTTTCTTTTCTGTCAACGATAACCTCAATCTCACTGCCGATGAGTGCTGTATTCCGCTTTGCGGAAATATCCTGTTGCAGCAGCATGATCTGCTCAGCCCGCCTGGCTTTCACAGCGGGGCGAACATCGTCTTTTAACCGGAAAGCGGGAGTATTTTCTTCGTGTGAATAGGTGAAAACGCCCAGACGCTCAAACTCATTTTCAGTGATAAAGCTTTTGAGTTCGTTGAATTCTTCATTGGTTTCGCCCGGATATCCGACTATAAAACTGCTGCGGATGGCAATTCCCGGAACCCTTTGCCTGATGATCCGGATCAGGTTTCTGGTTCCCTGGCCATCCAGGCCTCTTTTCATGGATTTGAGAATCC
>JABNAD010000270.1_pt1 | contig 37767 bp, 36 predicted proteins | sample 7240381 | NCBI WGS metagenome assembly JABNAD01 (sample SAMN11332834, study PRJNA596920) | anaerobic digester metagenome | biome: digested sludge; isolation source: digested sewage sludge-derived enrichment culture grown on H2/CO2 | place: Germany: Goettingen
GTGGACAAATTTCGCCGTCAACCGAATTTTCCGTTGACAAAAACTGTTAAACCCTCTTAAACCCATTCATAAACCACTTGACAAAATTCTGATAAAATTCTACTATTGGTCTGGTGGTCAGACCACTAACCTGTTGCCATTATATGTCTTTCGTAAATCTTTGTCAAGTAATAAAATAACGTTTTCAGAAAATATTTATTTTGATCGGGTTGTCCTCACAAGCACCGTACCGACCAATTGTTAATCTGTTGTTCGCTGCGGAATCGGACAGGCTTTGCCGTGTCCGCTCCGATGCGTACAACACGATCTAACAATTGTCGGTACTACTTTAGCTGTTTTGACAAACTGTGCAGAAATTATTTAATTACCAACTATTGATCTTTTTGAATTTTAAAAGCGGCTGTGGTAAAATGGTGTATTATTATGTTTATAAAAAATCGAATGAAATGAAGTGACTTTGAGATGTTTAAAGAAATAGCCCATACGAAAATCTATTTGCAGATCCTCGAGCAGATTAAAGAAAATATTATCCGGGGAAATTTAAAAAGCGGCGACCGCCTGCCCTCGGAACGGCAATGGGCGGAGCAGCTGGGGGTATCCCGGGCGACGATCCGGGAGGCGATTCGGGCGCTGGAGATGATCGGTCTGGTGGTCTGTCAGCAGGGTGAAGGCAATTTTATTGCCGAAAATTTTGAAGATACCCTGACCCAGCCGCTGACGATTATGTTCTGGCTCAGCAACGGTCAACTCAGCGAAGTGCAGGAGCTGCGGCGGGCCCTGGAAACGGAGGCGGCCAAGCTGGCGGCGAAAAAAATGACACCGGAACGGTTTGCCAGTCTGGAAAAAATTTGTGATGCCATCGAAACCGAAACCGACGAAACGGTTCGGGCCGAACTGGACAAGCGCTTCCACTACGAAATCGCCCTGGCTTCGGAAAACCGGATGATCCGCAATGTTCTGCAGTCCTCGGCAACCCTGATTGAAGCCCTGATCAAGGATATCCGGATTGCCATTCTCGATGATCCCGACCGGGGACCGGTGATTGACACCCAGCACCGCCATATCTTAAACGCCCTGAAAGCAAAGGAGCCCTTAAACGCCGCCTTTGCCATGTCCCAGCATATGGATCTGATTGACGGCTTTGTGGCCGGGCTGGAAATTGATGAACACTGATTTAATGGTTTAAACGAAAAAAAAGCCGGATGGGGTTTGCCATCCGGCTTTTTTATCGTTTTTTTGACTATACCAATGCTTCAAATTTATGCAGAAAGTCGCGCAGGACCGTTTCAATGACCGCGCAACCACCCACTGTATCAGATTCGATGTTCAGTGGCATAATCGGGTCATGGAGGGACATCCGCAGCAGGCACCAGCCGTTTCCGGCGGCCTCGTCACAGCTGACCCGGACCCCTTCATAGTTGGGATCGACCACCGTCCAGCCGGGTTGGCTGGCAGCGAAGGCGGCAAACTCCGTCAACACGTTTTCGCCATAGGCTTTAAATTCACCCGTCATAATTTTTAAGCGGATTTCCTTAGCTTCCACCGGTTCTTTTAAACCGGCCAGAAACGAACTGATTGGTTGGCCAGCCTTAAATAACTGGGCAAACTTGATCAGCGCCATGGTCACCAGATAGGCCCCGTCATCAAGAAAATAGTTTTCTTTAATAGCCCCGTGGCCACTGGTTTCCATTGCCAGATGGGTTTCGATCCCCTCGTTATTTAAGCGGATGGCTTCATTAATGACGTTTTTATAGCCCCGCTTAAAGCGATGATGGTGGCCACCATGGCTTTCAATAAAGGCCGTTAGCCCGGTGGAGGTAATCGAATCGGTAACAATTGTCGAGCCGGGATAGTCGGATAAAAGCATGCTGGCAATAAAGGCGATAAAGCCATTACGGTTGATGGCGTTACCTTTTTCATCAATAATCGCCGCCCGATCGACATCGGTATCAAAGATGATCCCCAGATCGGCCTGATTATCCAGCACTGCTTTGGTGATATGGGCAATGGCTACGGCATCCTCGGGGTTGGGCACGTGGTTGGGGAAATGGCCATCAGGCTCCAGATACTGGCTGCCAGTGGTGTCAGCGCCCAGCGGCTTAAGCACCTGGCTGGCAAAAAATCCGCCCGCCCCGTTACCGGCATCAACCACAATTTTGGCGCCTGCCAGGGGCTGCTCGCTGCCAGTTTTGGCCCGGATGATGTTTAAAATATTCTGGGAATAGGTCGGCAGAAAATCATAATCCCGGGCCTGTCCGCCGGGGGTAAACGATGTTTCAACGGTCTCAGCCAGCGTCAGAATGGCTGTGATATCTTCTTTATTGAGGCCGCCCTCTTTGGTGAAAAACTTCAGTCCGTTGCGGTTAAAGGGCAGATGACTGGCGGTGACCATTACCGCCCCATCGGCCTCGATAACCGGATCGAGGGTGGTCATAAACATCGCCGGGGTGGTACTGATGCCGCATTGATAGACCTGGTGTCCCCGACTGACCAGCCCCAATGCCACCGCCTGGGCGATGTGAGGCCCGGACAGTCGACTGTCACGGCCGACGGCAAAGGTCAGCGGGGTTTTCCCCAGCTTTTGCTCAAGCCAGGTAGCAAAAGCAAAGGCAATTTTCATGGCCATGTCCTGGGTAAAATTAACGGCCTCGCCGGGAATCCCCTCCAGGGCCACCCCCCGGACATCGGAACCGTTTTGTAATTTTTTAATATCTTTAATTTCCATGTTGTTCTCCTGGTTATCAATCACCCGTATCAATCGGGCCTTTTAGCCAACCAAAGAGGCGCACATGACGGCTTTGATGGTATGCATCCGATTCTCGGCCTCATCAAAAACCTTGGAATACTTGCTGCGGAAGACCTCATCGGTGACTTCCATTTCAGCCAGCCCAAACTTCTCTTTAACTTCCCGGGCCACCGATGTTTCCTGGTCATGGAAGGCCGGTAAACAATGCAGGAAGATCACTTCGTCATTGCCGGTGGCCTTAATCATGTCCATGTTCACCTGGTAGGGCGATAACAGTTTGATCCGCTCAGCCATCTGATCTTCTTCGCCCATGGAAACCCAGACATCGGTATAAATGGCGTCAGCGCCCTTCACACCGGTGCTTATATCAGCGGTCAGGGTGATGGTTCCCCCGGTTTCTTCACAAAGGGTCTTCATTTCAGCGACCAAGGCTTCTTCCGGAAATAATGATTCCGGCGCTACCGCCACAAAATGCATTCCCAGTTTGGCACAACCGATCATCAGGGCGTTACCCATGTTGTTTCGGGCATCGCCGACATAGACCAGACGTTTGCCTTTAACACTGCCGAAATTTTCCTGAATGGTCAGCATATCGGCCAGCACCTGAGTGGGGTGATCCAGATCAGTTAAGCCGTTCCAGACTGGGACGCCGGAATGTTTGGCCAGCATTTCAACCGTCTCTTGTTCAAAGCCCCGGAACTCAATGCCATCATAAAAACGACCCAGCACGATGGCGGTATCCTCAATCGATTCCTTTTTACCCATCTGACTATTGGTCAAAAAGGTGACATTGGCCCCTTCATCAAAGGCGGCCACTTCAAAGGCGCAACGGGTCCGGGTTGAGGTTTTTTCAAATATCAGCACAATGTTCTTGCCTTTAAGCAGTTCGCCCACCACCCCTGATTTTTTCTTGGCTTTGAGTTCGGCGGCGTAGTCAATCAGATACTGGATCTCCGCCGGGCTAAAATCTTTTAATGTCAATAAATGACGTCCTTTTAAATTCATCATGTTTCCTCCGTTTATCGCTTGTTAAGCTTATTTTATAAATTAATTTTCGAAATCAAAACCCGTCCCGATACAAGGGCATGGTCATGCAGCGGGGGCCGCCCCGGCCACGAACCAGCTCAGAGGCTTCAATCCCAATCACTTCAATGCCATTTTGGGTGAGCACCTCATTGGAGCGCTCATTTCGGGCGTAGGCCACGATCACCCCCGGGGCAATCGCCAGGGTGTTGGTGCTGTCGTTCCATTGTTCCCGGGCAGCAGCCACCGGGTTGCCGCCGCCACTTTCAATCAGGTTAATGGCTGGTAAACCAAGCACTGCTTTGAGGGCTTCTTTGAGACTGTCCTGCTTTTGATACTGCAGATAGCCGTCTTTTCCCGGCGTCATAATGACGGTTTCGACCTGTTCCAGAATCCCCGGGTAAACAATGAATTTATCGACGTCCACCATTGTAAAGACGGTATCCAGATGCATAAAGGCTCGGTTGCTGGGAATTTTTACGGCCAGCACCTTTGTGATCCCAAGCTCGGCAGCAAAGAGGTTTTTGGCCAGTTCTTCCACCCCCTGAACCTCGGTCCGTTCACTGCAGCCCACCGCCACTACCGTCGGGCTTAAAATCAGGATGTCGCCGCCTTCCACCGAAAAGAAGTTGGTATCCTGGTAAAAGGTTTTATTGTCACAGTTTTTAAACAGCGGATGATGCTCATAAATCGCTGCCAGATAGCGACTTTCCCGTTTGCGGGTGCGGGTGGCCATGGCCGAAATCACCATTCCGTCATGAATGGTCACCGCCGGGTCGCGCATGAAATATAAATTCGGCAGCGGGTTTAAATAAAAGGCATAAGGTTCCGGGCCTTTTAAATAATCGGTCAAGACCAGATGCCGTTCCAGATGATCAAGCTGCTTTTGCAGCACTCCCGCAATCAACGCATCGCCCAGAGCATTGCTGTCGAGAGACATCAGGTATTCATTTAAAAACCCATCGATATAGTTGCCCGATGAGGGATTTTTATCAATCACTTCAGCTATGATGCTTTCCCGGACTGAGGTGTCTTTTAGTATATCTTTTAGCAGATCCTCAACATAGAAGACTTCGGACCCCCGTTTTCTTAAGATAGCCGCAAAGGCATCGTGTTCCTCCTGCATCCGCTTAAGCCAGGGGATATCTTCAAATAAAAGTTCTTTTAGCGAATCCGGGACAATCCGTTCCAGTTCTTTACCTGGCCGGTGGAGCAACACCTTTTTGAGCATGCCAATTTCCGATTCGATTTTCAGGTTCTTATCATTCATTTTTTTATCTCCAAAATTTTCAATACCCGGTTATTATACCATCGGTTTGCTAAAAAACCTACTAGAATTACGCAAGATTGTTGCAACAAAAAAAGAAGAACCGGAGTTCTTCCCTTTATGTGAATCGTTTATCTTGTCGTTATGAAACCAACAGTGCCCCATCCGCTTCATTCTCATCTAGTAATACAATTTTCACACTCTGAGTTAAGAGATCGGAATAACTAAACGATAATTTCTGTTCTTTCCGTTGATCCTCTTGAACCCGGACGGTAAAAATACTGGGATAAGTGCTTTCAATTACCCCTTCTTTTTGGTAGAGTTTTTTCTTGCTTTTATGTGCTTCAAGTTTGACTCGTCTGCCCAGATAATTTTCCACCTCGCGTCTAATGTCCATAATCGTAGCTTTTGGCATGAACTTCACCTCTCTGTGGTTTTCTCTACGTCAGTATACCACAGATTTAAGGAAAAGTAAAATTTTTTATTATAACAAGACCTGGTTTTATTGTCAATATGTAAATTTGATTTTCGTTTACATATTGTTTAACGTTTACATTTTTTCATTGCTAAATTTTTTCCCGGGCCTTAGCGATGTTTTTTCTTCTGAGCATCGGGGTTGGGGTCCGGGTGTTCATTAAATACCGAGTACATTTCCCGACCGTAACGCAGGGCATCGACAATCCGCATCGGGTTATGGAGCCAGATGGCATCTTCCAGCTTGGTCAGAACTTCAAAAGATTCAAAGCCCCAGGTACATAAAACCGGCAGCATTTCGGCTCTGATCGCGGTTTCATAATCGACAGTGGAATCCCCGACGTAAATACATTGCTGGGGTGTCAGCCCCATTTTGGCCACCAACTCCAGGGACACCGCCGGATTGGGTTTTCGCAGGGCATCTTTGGTAAAGCCCCGGACATCCACATAATCATACTGCCCTAGCAGGGCTTTAACCAATGTTTTGGCCTCAAGATCAGGCTTGTTGGTACAAACCGCCCAGGGGATATCATTGGCCTTAAGATAATCAAGCAGTTTGGTAATCCCCGGGTAGGGTTTGGTTTTTTTTAAATAGTTGGCGGAATACTCCGACCGTACCATCTCTGTCAACTTGTCAACAAAGGCTTCATCATCCCGATACTTTTCCGGCAAGGCATCCCGGGTCAGATTTCTAAGCCCTCTGCCAATAAACCGTTTTCCCACTTCATAGGAATGGGTGGGAAATTGATGATATTTCATAATCCCATTGACCGAATCGATCAGATCCTCCAGTGAATTGACCAGGGTACCGTCTAAATCAAAAACAATTCCTTTATACTTATGCATGACGTCCTCCTCTTCTGCGATTGCATGTTTTTTAATATTATACCCCATTTTAACAATAAATTTTGTTTTTTTAACAGCTTTGGATTATAATAAGATTATTCTTATCTCTGGAGGTAATATTTTGGGTTATAAGGAAGAGAATTATCAAAATCTCAGTAAATCTTTAATCAAAAAACTTGAAAAACGAAATTTTGAAGGCTACTATTGCCAAACTGCCAGTGAGGCCCTGGAACTGGCCCTGTCACTGATTCCCGAAGGTGCCAGCGTCACCCATGGCGGTTCCGAATCGATCAAGGAAATTGGCTTACTCGATGCGGTTAAAAATGGCAACTATCAATATATTGACCGCAGCCTGGCTAAAACCCACCAGGAAAAAAGAGAGGTGGTGGCCCAGGGCGTACTGGCCCACACCTTTCTGACCGGTACCAATGCCATCACTATGTCTGGTGAACTGGTTAATATCGACGGACTCAGCAACCGGGTGGCCCTGATGTGCTTTGGCCCGGAACAGGTGATTGTTATCGCTGGCATCAACAAGGTGGTGGCCAATGTCGACGCCGCCATTTATCGGGCCCAGAACGTGGCGGCACCGATCAACGCCATCCGATTAAACGCCAAAACCCCCTGTTATGAGACCGGCAACTGTGCCAATTGCCATAGTGATGACTGCATGTGTGTCAATATCGTGACTACCCGTCACAGCCGCATTCCCGGCCGGATCAAGGTGATTCTGGTGGGCCAGAACTTGGGCTACTGAGATGCAGCATCAAGCCAATCCCATTGTTTGTTTAAATGAGGCCTTTGCGGTCTATCCCCATACCTTAAAAAAAGAACCGCGGGTGGCTTATGCCGGTACCCGGGGTTCTTATGGTGAAGAAGCCAGCCTGTCTTTCTTTAAACATGACTGTGAACTGTTTGCCTACAAGACCTTTGAAGATGTGTTTGTCGCTCTCAGCCAGGGGTCCATTGATTACGGAGTGCTACCAATTGAAAACTCCTCCACCGGATCAATTGCAGCCGTTTATGATCTGCTGTCCCGCTACCAGTATTATATCGTCGGCGAGCAGGAAATTAAGGCCAGGCACTGTCTACTGGCCCCCAAGGGCGCCAGTTTGGAGCGCATTCGCGAGGTTTATTCCCACCCCCAGGGTTTTTCCCAATCCGAGGAATTCTTAAAGGATTATCCCGACTGGAAATGCATTCCTTATTTCAATACCGCCATTGCCGCCGAGTACGTGGCCAGCCAGAACGACCCGACCATGGCAGCCATTGCCAGTAAACGGGCCGGGGAAATCTATCACCTGGAAGTGTTGGCCGAGAACATCAACTTTTCCCAGACCAACGTCACCCGGTTTGTGATAATTTCACGGCAGATTGAACTGTTTGAAAACCCCACCCGGGTCAGCATCGCCTTTCATCTGCCCCATCGTCCCGGGGCGCTCTATGAAATCATCGGGATCTTTTCGGTGTTTTCACTCAACCTCTGTAAGATCGAATCCCGGCCACTGTTAAAAGAGAACTGGGAATACCTGTTTTTTGTCGATTTCACCGGCAATATCTCCCAAAACACTCTGGTCAACCTACTGCCGATTATTCAGGAAAAGGCCGAATATTTTCAGTTTCTGGGCTATTATCCCCAGTATGAAGAAAAATAGGATTATTTCATTGCAAAAAACAACAAACCCCGATCAAGCATCACACCTGTTTGATCGGGGTTTATTTTATTTCTTTGTCAGTTCAATCCCAGTATCATGGCCATTGAGATTAAACACTTCACCAACACCGGCCTTAACCGTAATCGTATCAGCCAGGGTTTCGGTTTTGATAAAATCAGTATAGATTTCAATCGCCCGATCCATGGCTTCGTCACTGCTGTAGGTAATGTCAATCCGATCCATCACTTCGTAGCCGTTGGCTTTTCGCAACTGCTGAATCCGGGAGACAAACTCCCGGGCACAGCCTTCATCGAGTAGCTCCTGTGTGAGGCTGGTATCAAGAATAATAAACTTATTGTTAAACATCTGGACATTGAAGCCTTCTTTGGCGGAAATCCGGATGTCGATAAAATCTTTGCGCAGTTCAATGCTTTCGCCATCCAGTTCAATCACAAAGCTGCCATCAGCTTCCAGCTTAGCCACCACCTCACTGGCGGGTGCCGAGGCCAGGGCCTTGCCCAGCAGCTTGACATTCTTACCGAGAATCGGGCCAGCGACCTTAAAGTCGGGTTTTAAGGCATAGTTCATGAAGTCACCCAGATTATCTTCAAAGACGACGTTTTTAATATTTAGTTCCTCTTCAATCAGGACGCAAAGATCGCCCAGGGTTTCCCGGTACTTGCCATCGACAATGATCTTGGATAGCGGTTGGCGAACCTTGATCTGGGCTTCTTCCCGGGCACCACGACCGAGGCTGACCAGTTCCCGTACCAGATCCATCGGTTCTTCGATGGCATCCTGAATCAGCGCTTCATTGACGGTCGGGTAATCCGCCAGATGGACGGATACGCCATCGGTCAGCTTCTGATACAGTTCTTCGGTGATGTATGGGGCAAAGGGGGCACAGAGACGGACCACCCCTTCCAGCACTTCCCAGGTGGTGTTGTAAACGGCTTTTTTATCCTCCGTCAGTTCGGTTCCCCAGAACCGGCGACGGTTGCGGCGGATATACCAGTTGGATAAATCTTCGTTAACAAAATTCTGGATTTTTTTGACCGCTTTGGTCAGGTCAAAGACGTCCATTTCTTCCCGGACTTCTTTAACCAGACGGTTGTATTTAGAAAGAATCCAGGCATCAATTTCGGGACGATTGGCATAGGGCACAAAGAATTCTCTTGGATCGATGCTATCGGTATTGGCATACAGGGCAAAGAAATGGTAGGTATTTTTTAAGGTATTAAAAAATTTACTTTGCACCTCTTTAATCCCCTTGACATCAAAACGAGTTGGCGTCCAGGCTGGCGAGACATAAAGCAGATACCAACGCAGGGCGTCGGCTCCATATTCAGAAAACATTTCAAAGGGATCAACCGTATTGCCCCGGGATTTGGACATTTTCTGGCCGTCGGCATCGAGGATCAGGTCATTGACTAGCACTTTTTTATAGGGCGCTTTACCGGTGACAAAGGAAGAAATCGCCAGTAATGAATAGAACCAACCCCGGGTCTGGTCAATCCCTTCACAGATAAAATCAGCCGGGAATTGTTCTTCCCACAGTTCTTTGTTTTCAAAGGGATAGTGATGTTGGGCAAAAGGCATCGAGCCGGAATCAAACCAGCAGTCGATAACGTCTTTGACCCGGGTCATCGTTTTGCCGCAATCCGGGCAGGTGAAATGAACATCATCCACATAAGGGCGGTGCAGCTCAATGCTTTCGTCAATCCCCTCAATGGCCCGTTCCACCAGTTCTTTTCGGGAACCGACGGTTTCCAGCTTACCGCACGCATCACAGCGCCACACCGGCAGCGGCGTTCCCCAGTAGCGACTTCTTGAGATCGCCCAGTCATTGAGGTTTTCCAGCCAGTTGCCAAAACGTTTTTCGCCGACAAAATCCGGGTACCACTCGACGCCATTATTATTTGCGATCAGGGTATCTTTGATCTTGGTCATTTCGATATACCAGCTCGGTTTGGCATAATATAAAAGCGGAGTTTTACAGCGCCAGCAATGGGGATAATTATGGAGCACCTTTTCTTTTTTGAACAGCTTGCCTTCGGCTTTTAACCATTTGATGATATCGAGATCGGCATCGATGACAAATTGTCCCTTCCAGGGGGTGTCGGTATATTTGCCGTCCTCGGCCACCGGCTGCAGCACCGGCAGATGGTAGGCACGGCCAACCTTGTAGTCATCTTCCCCAAAAGCCGGGGCGATATGAACAATCCCGGTACCGTCTTCGGTGGTGACATAGTCGGCACAGGTGACAAAAAAAGCTTTTTTGTCGGGCGTCACAAAGGGCATCAGCTGATCATACTCAACGTACTCCAAGTCTTTTCCCTTCATTTCTTCAATGATTTCGTAGTCATCGCCCAGGAGTTTGGGCGCCAGCACCTTGGCACAGATATACACGTCATCATTGCTGCGGGCTTTGATGTAATCGGCCTCGGGATGAACGGCCAGTGCCACATTGGCCGCCAGCGTCCAGGGGGTAGTGGTCCAGACTAAAAAGTATTCGTTGGCATCCTTGCGTTTAAAGGCCGCAACAACGGTGTTGCTTTTGATTTCCTGATATCCCTGAGCGACCTCATGGGAGGCCAGACCAGTACCACAGCGGGGGCAATAGGGCATGATCTTATGCCCTTCATAGAGAAACCCTTCTTTATTGAATTTATCGAGAATCCACCAGACCGATTCAATATAATTGTTATCCAGGGTGATGTAAGGGTTTTCCATGTCAATGAAATAACCCATTTTGCGGCTCATTTCCTTCCATTGACCTTCGTAATTAAAGACCGACTCCTTACATTTTTCGTTGAACTTATCGATGCCATAGGCTTCAATTTCCGGTTTGCTGGACAGCCCCAGCTGTTTTTCCACTTCGATTTCCACCGGCAGACCATGGGTATCCCAGCCGCCTTTACGCAGCACCCGATAGCCATCCATGACCTTATATTTACAGACCGTATCTTTCAGTGTCCGGGCCAGCACGTGGTGGATTCCGGGACGGCCGTTAGCCGTTGGGGGACCCTCATAAAAAACAAAGTCCTGTTTCCCCGCCCGGTTATCAATACTCTGCTGCAACAGATTCATCGCTTCCCATTGTTTTGAGATTGCATCTTCTCTGTCGCCAATTTTTCCTTCTATTAATGTTTTAAACTGCGCCATATTTCTACCTCCATTAAGTCTCTCTTAGTTTACATAACTGCATTGCTTAATCTGTGTTTATTTTCTGCGCTTAAGTAATACGCTTTGGGATCACGCAATCCGTAATCGCACCAAGACTCGCCAAACACAAAAAACGCCCCCTGAAAAATCCAAGGGACGAAAAATCGCGGTACCACCCAAGTTGGCAAAAACTGCCCACTCCATGAAGTTAACGATTCCCCGGGATTTCCTAAGCTTAATTAACCAATGGCCGACTTAAGTCTTCAGAAATCCTGTTCAAAGGTGATCTCTCTGAGGTATCTTTTGACAATCTTTCACCGAAGTGATCATCTCTCTGTTAAAGCATTCCCCACAGCGTCCTTATCCTGACATTTATTTTTTTAGTTAGTTGAATACAATAGTTAATAACGATTTAAAAGTAAAAAGGTCTGTTTTATATTCTATCCAATATCCTTAATAAAATCAAGTTTTTTGAAATGTTTATTCAAAAAATTAAGAATATGGGTTATAATAAGGGCGAACTATTCATTCGTTACACAGATCATTGGGAAACAAAACGATTTGACTACCGCCGTTTCCAATTGATCTGTCCATTTCCAAAAAGGAGTCATTATGAAAACACGTTATATTATTCTTTCGGTTGTCCTAATTGGGGTTCTGATTGCTGGCGCCGTCTTTATGATCCCAAAGCTGATGAATGACGAAAAAACGACCGATCAAAAAACAACCGCTGAAGAAACAACAACGACCAAACAACCTGACCAAATTAAAAATAATCTGCCGGATACTACCGCTACCACTGCGATTGTGGTGCCCCAGGACATGCAAACGGTCATTTCCGAAAATCAGGCCGATCTCTATGTTGATGAAGCCGGTCTACTGGCGGGCAATTATCCCATCCAGATGGTTCCGCTGTATGGCGTAACCAGCGTTTCCGAATCGAACCAGATCACCACCGCCGCAGGCAAACCAGGCTGGAAAGCGGCCTATGTTTCGGATTTTTCCACTGATGAAATCCTTAGTTTTTACCAGAGTCTGCTGGCTGTCGCCCCGGATTATAGCGAGGAAACCGTTTCTGAATCCACCAATCTGAAGGGAACTGTCAGCGGCTATACCATCAGCCTGACCATTTCCCCCAACAATCCGGATAAAACTGACCTTCCCGGCGTGAGTGCTGTTGGTATCTTTATTGAGCAGGTTTGATGGGTTCAGATTTTTAAAAAAATCAGGTCATTCAAACCCTTGTATTCTAAAAATAATATGGGATAATTCTATACTAAGCCAAGGGTTTTCTGCGGCTTAGTATTTTTTATCGGCAATTGCAAAAACACCTGGCCGCTGTGGCCTGTTTTCACCCATCATGATTGCGCAATCTTGATCCATTTTGCAAATGCCTGGCATTTTTTAGAAAACGAGGAAAGAAAATGAACGAACAAACCAGAAAAATCACCTACACTGCCCTGATGATGGCCCTGACTTTCATCATGACCTCCCTGATCAAGATTCCCCTGCCGACCGGTTACATCCATCCCGGTGATGGGGCGGTACTGTTATCTGCCTATATCCTGGGGCCCTGGGGCGGTCTGATTGCTGCCGCCATCGGCTCGGCCAGCGCTGACTATTTTGGCGGTTACGGAGCCTATGTGCTGCCGACTTTTATTGCCAAAGGCTCAATGGCCTTTATTTTTGGCTATCTGATGAAGCGTTTCCCTGACAAAAATATCCTCCTTGGGATGTTCCCGGCAGTGATTGCCATGACGGCCGTTTACTACGTTTCTGAAGTGATTATGTACGGCAATATTGCCGGTCCGCTGGTCAACGTCCCGTTTAGCCTGTTGCAGGGCGTATTTGGGGTTGTCCTGGTCACCATTTTACACAAACCACTGGAACGCTTTCGCCTGACCCCGGTCAAGTTTTAATCATCTAAAAAAGACCCCTTGGGTCTTTTTTTATTTGCTCAGAGTTAGCAGACGGTTTACATATAACCCTTCATGGTATCCAGATATTCTTCGGCATTGTCCCGGATGCTCTGGATTTCTTCCGGCTTCAGTTCCCGAACCACCTTAGCTGGGCTGCCCATGATGAGTGAGTTGGGCGGAAAGACCTTGCCTTGAGTCACCAGTGAACCGGCACCGACAATGGAGTTATCGCCGATTTTGGCTCCGTTAAGAATAATCGCCCCCATCCCCACTAAGACATTATCCCCGATTTCGCAGCCGTGAATAATGGCATTGTGACCAATGCTCACGCCAGCACCGATGACTGTGGGATAACCTGGAGCCACGTGCACCACCGTACCATCCTGAATATTGGTGCGATCGCCAATGGTAATACTGTCCACATCCCCCCGGATGACTGCCTGAAACCACACCGAGATAAAATTACCCAGCTTTACTTTACCCACTACATCGGCACTTTTTGCAATAAAAACGGTTTTACCCAACATCATTCTGTTCACCCCACCTTAATCTACTTCGAATTATTATGACTACATGATACTATTTTCAGGACTTTTTGTAAAGTTTTTCCAAGATCCCCCAATTTATGATAAAATATCAGCAAAACAAAAACACAAAGGACGAGTCAATGAATATAGCCAGTATTGAGAACTTAAAAAAAACCTATGGGGTCAAAACCCTTTTTCATGATATTTCTTTTTCCATCGCCGACACTGACAAGATCGGGGTGATTGGGGTCAACGGCTCAGGTAAAACCTCGCTGCTTAAGATTATTGGAAGCCTCGACAGCCCCGACGCTGGTGCAGTTAAATTTTTTGGCACCAAGCGGGTCGAAATCCTGCCCCAGGATCCCGATCTTAACCCGGATACCACGGTGCTTTCCCAGGTCTTTTGCGCCAACTCGCCGGAAATGAACCTGGTCCGGGATTATGAGTCCACCCTGGCCGCCCTGGAAGATTCCCCGGAAGATGCCCCCCTGCAAAAGCGGCTGCTGTCGTTATCTCAGCGTATTGATGACGAAAATCTCTGGAATCTAAAATCCCAGGTCGAAACAATCCTCTCCCAGCTGGGTATTCACGACTACCATAAAAAAATCAAGCAGCTTTCCGGTGGCCAGCGCAAACGGGTAGCGATGGCCTCGGCCCTGCTGACACCTTGTGATTTGCTGATTCTCGATGAGCCGACCAATCACCTCGACAATGACACCATTGCCTGGCTGGAAAACTACCTGTTAAACCGCAAAGGGGCGCTGCTGATGGTAACTCATGACCGTTATTTTCTGGATCGGGTGGTGAACCGCACCATTGAACTGGACAAAGGTCAGCTCTATGAGTATACCGGCAATTATTCAGACTTTTTAGAACAGAAAGCGAACCGCCGGGAAGCTCAAAACGCCATTGAAGCCAAACGTCAAAACCTCTACCGCCGGGAACTGGCCTGGATCCGCCGGGGGGCCCGGGCCCGAACCACCAAACAGAAAGCCCGAATTCAACGGTTTGAAGAAATTAAAGACCAGGCCACCGATCTGTCCGAAAATCAAATGGAAATCTCGGTGGGCTTTTCACGGCTGGGTAAAAAAGTCATTGAAATCGAGCATTTATGCAAATCCTTTGGCCCCCAGAAAATTATCAGCGATTTTTCGATGATCCTCGGTCCCAGTGAACGGATTGGGATCATCGGTAAAAACGGATATGGCAAATCGACCCTGCTCAATCTTTTGGCCGGAAAACTTAAGCCGGATAGCGGCACCATCACCCTGGGGGATACAGTTAAACTCGGTTATTTTTCCCAGGAATCCGAGGATATGGATCTGAGCCTCCGGGCCATTGATTATATCCGGGAAAAAGCCGAAGTCATGGAAAATTCCCGGGGTGAAACGGTCACCGCCGCTCAAATGATGGAGCTTTTTCTGTTTGATAAAAACAGCCAATGGGTGTATATCTCCGAACTCTCCGGCGGCGAACGACGGCGGCTCTATCTGCTGGGCATCCTGATGATGGCTCCAAATGTATTGCTGTTTGATGAACCCACTAACGATCTGGACATTGACACCCTGACGATTCTGGAAGCCTACCTGGACGAGTTTCAGGGCTCGGTACTGACCGTTTCCCATGACCGTTATTTTCTGGATCGTACCTGTGAACAGATTTTATCTTTTGACGGTAAAGGCCAGATCACCAGCCAAACCGGGAATTATTCGGACTATATCAAAAAACATCCCCTGACTGGCCTGGGTACCAAAGACAATAGCCCGGAACAGCCGGAGAAAAAAACCGCCGCCCCGGCCAGTGAAAAACCGAAAACCCGCAAGCCCGGCCTGACCTATAAGGAAAAACGGGAGCAGGAAGCCCTGCTGCTGGATCTCGAAGCCAAGGATCAACGACTGGATTTTGTCACTCAGAAGCTGTCAGAAACCACCAGGGATTACACCGTCTTAGAGGAACTGGCCAACGAAAAGGCCGTACTGGAAGACGAATTGCTGGCCATCATGGATCGGCTGGAAACCCTGGAAACCCTGGAAAAATAACAAAAGCGCCTCATGGGCGCTTTTTGCTTGTCTTTTTACTATTTATCGGACTTCCCTTTCAACCGGGCAACGGCTTCCCGGGCGGTGTCCCATTCGTTATAATAGAGGGTTTCGTCTTTCATAATCTCCTGTTTTTCATGGCCTTTTCCAGCCAGCACCAACACATCTCCCGGACCGCACAGGGTAGCACCATAATAGATCCCTTCCTGCCGGACTTCAACCGTGGCAACCTGATCGGTTTTCTCCCGAACCCCCGCCACCACCGCATTGATAATATCCATCGGGTTTTCACTGGCAGGGTTGTCCGAGGTGACCACCACCATATCGGCATAGGCGCCAGCGATCCGGCCCATGATTGGCCGTTTTTCCTTGTCCCGGTCGCCATTGCAGCCAAAGACCAGAACAATCCGACCAGGAAATATTTTTCGCACCGACTGGAGCAATTTCTCCAGCGAATCGGGCGAATGGGCGTAATCAATGACCACATCAAAGGGGGCTTCCACATCGAGAATTTCCATCCGGCCGGAAACCCCCGGCATCGTCGCCAGGGCCTCCCGAATCACGCTCATCGGCACCGCTTCTTCCACAGCAACAATGATCGCCGCCAGGGCATTATAAACCATGAACTCACCGGGAATATTTAAAAACAGTTTTTCCTCTGCCACTGGAGTAACCAGTGTAAACGCCGTTCCCGTCGTTCCCAAAACCAGATCTTTGGCATAATAATCACTCCCTGGTTTTAAGCCATAGGTAATCACTGGCGTCGCCGATTTTTGTGCCAGCAGTTCGCAGAGCTTCTGCCCCCATGGATCATCGCCATTGACAATGCTGGCCTTGTTTTGCTTAAAAAAAAGTTTGGCTTTCGCCTCAAAATAATTTTCAAAGGTCTTATGATAATCCAGATGATCCTGGGTCAGATTGGTAAAAATACCGTAATCAAAATCCACCCCATTGACCCGATCCAGAGCCAGACCATGGGAAGAAACTTCCATAAACAGGTGACTGCAGCCGCCATCCTTCATTTCCTTGATGATCTCCTGGACTTCCAGCGATTCCGGGGTCGTCCGGCCTCGATTATCAACCACCTGGTCGCCAATCAGATTATGGATGGTGCCAATCAAACCGCATTTCTTACCTTCGCTTTCAAAAATATGCTTAAGCATATAGGTCAGTGAGGTTTTGCCATTGGTTCCGGTAATCCCGGTCACTAGCATCGACTGCGATGGCTTCCCGTAAAAGCAGCTTCCCAGGCTTCCCAGCGCATAGCGGGAATCGGCGACTTTAATGTAGCAGACCTCCGGCTGATACTCGGGCAGATCATTTTGATAAACCACGGCAACCGCACCGCCATCGATGGCATTACCGATATAGCGATGACCATCTGTGACGTAGCCGGGAATGGCCACAAACAGACTGCCGGGGACAACTTCCCGGGAATTATAGCAAATTTTTTCTATCTCACAGTCCGGTAGACTGTTTCTTACTTCGATTATTTTTAGTTCGTTTAACAATAGTTCCAGTTTCATTGGTTTTCCTCTCTTGTTTATCATCCGTAAAACTCATTTATTATTATACTGTTTTCCCTTTTGTCTGTCTACACCTGTATGACTGCCGGGAGTCAACCCTTTGGCACAATAGTCTGCGGCAACACAAAATAAAAAGAGAGACACGTTTTTCGTATCTCCCGAGTAAGTCAATCAAATCCGCATTTTTACATTTTAAACATATTGGCACAGGATGCCACGACACATTCCACTCCAAAATCGTCCTTAGTCACTTCCTGTCCCGGCTCGATCACGGCCACCCGGTGATCCCATTTAAGCGACAGAAACATTTCCAGGATTTCCACATCACCCTGGGTGATTACAAAATCCAGTTTCAGCACCTGGCTTAGGTGGCGGGCACAATGAATCCACTCATCCAGATCATAGGCACCTGAATCAATCATCATCAGGGACTTGTAGTTTTTAAACATAATTTCCATGATCATTTCAGCCCGCTTGGGCCCATATTTGTTGATGGCATAATGATATTCTTCTTTTAAAGACTTTTTCCCCATCATCCAACCGCGGGTGATAAAGTAGGTTTCACCCCGGATCGATTTGAGTTTCTCCTTATTATGAAGCAGAATCTGGATACAATCCTCAGAGCGCAACAGCGCCAATCTGGCATGGTCACTACGCAATCCGATCAGGGCTTTGCCGCAATTCCCGTAGCTGAGCAGAATGGTGTCGTATTCCTGATGATTGTTAATCTCTTTCTGCAGTTCCTGATTTAGCATATCCGGGTTGTTATGAAGTTCTGCACTCATCCAAATGGTGTCATAATTGATGCCGGTATTTTTCATCGCCAAGCTCATCTCGTCCTGAATCATTCCACACGCAATTAATAAGATACTTTCTTTCATCCCATACCTCAGTTATTCATAACTAATCGAAGGAAGCGACTGCCTCCAACCCTGAATCGTCACCGGTAAAGTACATAAGACCCCATCCAATGGGGTGATCTTTTTCATCCATCAGCTTCTGTTCCACCACCAGCACCGGATCACCTTCCATGATATCCAGCACCTGACTAACTTCGCCGGTTGCTGCCATGGCCCGAATCTTCAGCTTTTTGGTCATCGCAAAAATGGAGTTCTTTTTGGCCACCATTTCGGGAAAGGTCGCATAGCGAATTTCTTTCTCGACAATCGGAATGCCCCGGTAATACGGAATATACTTAACATCAAAGGCCTTTACCACCCCATCGCTGACAAATACCCGTTTGACCACGATGACATGTTTGTTTTCGGGGATTTCCAGGTTAAAGCCCACCTCATAGCTGGGCTTCACGACGTTGACTTCAATCAGTCGGATTTCCTCACCTTTTTTTTCAGTCGTCATCATTTCATCAAAATGAAGGGTGTACGAATCCAGATTCGGCTCACAAACATAGTTTCCTTTACCTGGTATGGAGTAAATATACCCTTCATTGACAAGTACAGCCAACCCTTTTCTGACCGTCATGCGACTGACATTAAATTCTTCACAGAGAAGATTCTCAGATTGTATGGCATCACCCGGTTTAATTTCTTCACTGGTTATTCTATTTTTTATTGCATCGACTATTTTTAAATATTCGGGGGATCCCATTTCTCTACCACCTTGGTCTATTTTCTATTTATTGTTTTTTTCCGGTTTTTTCAATCATCCATAATTTGCATTTCTCGACCCCAGTCATCACATCTTTAGTGGCAAAATCGGCACCAACTATCTGAGCTGCCTTTTCATCAATGACAGCACCACCGATAATGACCCGGTAATCATCCCGGATGCCCCGGTTAACCAATTCACAGACTACCGCCCGCATTTCATAAATGGTTTCCTGCTGCATACCACTCATGCCGATGATATCCGGTTTGACGGTTTCAATAGCTTCGATGACCTGATACAGCGATACATCCGTCCCTAAATCAATGAGTTCGAATCCGGCAGTTCTGGCAAAGGAACCAAAAATATTTTTGCCAATATCGTGACAATCTCCAAACACCGAAAAAAGCAATAGTCGCCCGATCTTATTTTTAGGGGTTACCTTAGTAACTTCTTTTAATTCTTCCAGCTCCATCACTTCCTGAAAAATGATCCCGGCAAAAATCAAATCCGCAATAAAATAATCACTGGTTTCGTATAATTTACCAACCCGTTCCATTCCGGTTTGGAGCCAATTAAAAATGTCAATTGGTTTAAACCCTTTTCGAATAGCAATCCGTACCAGTTCCAGGGTTCGATCCTCATATAATCCTTCGATGGATCTTACAATGCTATGTTTCATAATTTAAGTTCCACTCCCTTAAAGGTGTAAATTGAATACCACCACCACGTTTATCAACCTGGCTTTATCTAAATGATCACACCTGGAATTTCTAGTTTAATATTTTTCAAAGTTCTTTTAATTATAACCTAAATTATTTTTTTTGATAATGGTATAATTGATATTTATCATACAAATTTTTATTTCTTTAAGTTTAGAGGCCTTTGCTCTTCTCTTAATGAAGAGCAAAAGTTACTAAACTGTCAACTTTTATGCCGCTGATTTTTTAGCATAGGTAAAATGATAGCAAGCAGGAATGATAACGGCCCCACCAATAATATTTCCCAAGGTTACTGGAAGAATATTGTTCAGAAAAGCCTGAGCCCAGGTTACATCTGCGCCGCAGAAGATCCCCATGGGAATAAAAAACATGTTGGCCACACTATGCTCAAAACCAGACAAAACGAAGAGCATGATGGGGAACCAGATCGCAAAGATCTTACCGATGATATCTTTGGCCCCGGATTGCATCCAGACCGCCAGGCAAACCAGCATATTACAGAAAATCGCCCGGATGATCACTGGCATTAAAGGAATCGCGCATTTCGCTTCGGCAATCCCGATGGCTTTGGCCGTCATGGCCTCACCATAAAGACCACTTTGGGACATCAACCAGGCCAATAAAACCGACCCGATCAGGTTGGCCATCCAGACCACCCCCCAATTACGGAGCATTGCACCAACCGTAATTTCTTTTTTGAAAAGTGATAAGGTCATCAGGTTGTTTCCAGTAAACAGTTCTGCACCACAAATAACCACCAGCATCAGGCCCACCGGGAAAACCCCAGCCCCAATATACTTGGCAAAGGTCGCTTCAAAACCAGTACCGGCACCCGATGTAATAACCGTAAAACCATAAGCCCCAAAACCAATAAAGACACCAGCAAAAATACCCAAAACGAGCATTTTACTGATTGGTAGCTTGGCTTTATTATTACATCCGTTCACCATGTTCTCGCAGATTTCTGCGGGACTAAAAAAATTATTCACCCTCTCCTCCTAAACATAAAGTTTTCCGATTTTGATGAAATCGTTTGTCGAAATTATACCATACTTATATCGACCTGTATATACAAATATCTACAAATCTTATAAATTTAGCGCTAATAAAGATGTCTCTATTTGATCAAAAGTCATCCTATTTCTCTTCCGTGTAAATAAAAAAAGGATAAAGATCCGAGCTAACGCTCCCCTTTATCCTCGTATTTTTATTTTATTTTGGGGTTATTAAGGCTTAGACCCATCCCTGACAGATTTTAACGCCTTCTGCTGCATTGGTGGTAAATTGATCAGCACCCACATATTCACAGGATTCTTTCGTAACCGGATTTCCGCCAATGATCACTTTAGCATCGATGCCAGCAGCTTTGAGCGCATCGACCGTTTCTTTCATCGAATCGATCGCTAATGTTAAGACTCCACTCATACCAATGATCGCCGGATTGCAATCTTTGGCTTTTTCGACAAAGATTTCTGGAGCCACATCAATCCCCAGGTCAATCACTTCAAATCCTGCCGCTTCCGACATACTCTTAAAGATATTTTTTCCGATATCGTGTAAGTCACCATGAACCGTTCCGATAACGATCGTTCCAGCAACTGCTGAATCATCACCGCCTAAAACCGGTTTTAGCACATTGATAGCTTCGGTTAACAATTCGCCAGCAAAGATCAGATCGCCAACAAAATATTCGCCTTTTTCAAACAGATCACCAACCAGTGCCATACCACCCTGACAGGCAGCAACGGCTTCCTGTGCTTCTGCTTCAGAAGGATTCGTCGCCACAAAATCATTGAGCAGATCCATTACATCTTCTTCTTCTAAATCTCCAACTGCCTGTGTTAATACCTTTAAATCCAGCATTTTAATACCCCTTCTTTAAAAAAATCATCTCATAAAAAACTTGTGTGACATGTGTGTACATGTTTAGTCGTATGATACACCTTTAACATCCGATTGTCAAGTAAACGCTTCCAATTCTGACGGGTAAATTTTAACCAAAAAAAATCGCCGATAAACAGCGATTGCGGTTGTCGAAAAACTCCCGTACCGACCAATTGTTAATCTGTTGTACGCTGCGGAATCGGACAGGCGATGCCGTGTCCGCTCCGATGCGTACAACATGATGTAACAATTGTCGGTACTAGGTTATCTTTTTTGACAGTCTGAATCGCTGATAAACAGCGATTTTTCATTTTTTCTATTTTGTTTTCTGCCAGCTTCCCCGATAACGGAGAATCCGGGTGGTATTTAAAATAGTCAGGATGGCGGCACCAACATCGGCAAAAATTGCCAGATACATCTCACCCATGCCAAAGAAGGTCAAAGTCAGTACCGTAATTTTAATCCCCAGAGCCAGAACAATATTCTGAATCATAATCCGGCGAGTATATTTGGCAACGTCCACCGACTTGACAATATCCATGGGATCATCCTTCATCAGAATGATGTCGGCTGCCTCAATGGCGGCGTCTGAACCCAGGGCCCCCATGGCGATCCCCGCATCAGCCATCGCCAGCACCGGGGCATCGTTCATGCCGTCGCCGACAAAGATGGTTTTACCCTCCGGATTGTCAGCCTTGATTCGCTCAAAGGCCGTCACCTTATCCTGGGGCAGGCAATCGCCCATCACTTCATCAAGCTGCAGCTGCTGACCGATCTGGTTGGCAACCTGGGCATTATCCCCACTGAGCATCACGGTTTTTTTGACGCCCAGTTTTTTGAGCTGTTGCAAGGTGGCAAAGATATTATCTTTGACTTTGTCCCCCAATACCAGGTACCCAGCCAGTTGCTTATTGATGGCAATATAGACAATGGTACCCGCCTCATCATTTTCGGCCAGTTCAATCTGATGATCGATCAGAAGACTCTTATTTCCGGCCAGGATTACCTGATTGTCCACTTCCACCCGGGTACCTTTGCCGGGAATTTCGGCATAATTTTTTAACCGGGTTTCATCAACAATAATTTGGGCATGGGCCGTAATTGCCTTCCCAATGGGGTGGTTGGAATAGTGTTCCCCGGCAGCTGCGGCCGCTAACACTTCTGCTTCGCTAAAGCCTGGAGCCGCTACAGTTTTGATGACCTTGAATTCACCCTGAGTCAGGGTTCCGGTTTTGTCAAAGACAAAGACATCCGCTTGATAAAGAACATCCAGATAATTTCCACCCTTAATCAGAACCCCTTCCTTGGAAGCCCGGCCAATCCCACCAAAATAACTGATCGGAATCGATAATACCAGGGCACAGGGACAAGACACCACCAGAAAGATCAGGCTCTGGTAAAACCAGGTTTCCCAGGACGCACCAGGAATCAGAAGCGGCGGAATAATGGCCATAGCAATTGCTGAAAAGACCACAATCGGGGTATAATAATGAGAAAACCGGGTGATGAATTTTTCGGTTTTACCTTTTTTATCACTGGCTTCTTCAATCAGGTGCATAATTTTCATGGCCGTGGAGTTTTCGTAGTCTTTCGTCACCCGCATCTTCAGCACCGCATTACCATTGATCATCCCGCTGAGGATTTCATCCCCCTTTTCGACCTTCCGGGGATAGGATTCACCCGTCAGCGGCGAGGTATCCAAATGGGAAATCCCATCCATGATGATCCCATCGGCAGGGATTTTTTCGCCGGGTTTGATCACCAGCACATCACCCACCTTTACTCGTTTGGCATCAATAACTACCTCCCCTTCGGGGCCAACCCGATTGGCAGTAATGGCATTAAAGCTGATCGTTTCGGCAATCGAACGGCGGGCATTGTCGACAGCCCGATCCTGGAAATATTCGCCGATGCCGAAAAAGATCATAACCCCAGCAGCTTCCGGCCATTCGGTTAAAACCAGGGCCCCAAAGGTGGCGATGGTCATCAGAAAATTTTCATCAAATATCTGACCTTGTCCGATGTTACGAAAGGCCAACAGAATCACCCGATACCCGGCCAATAAATAGGCCCCCAGAAAAATCCCAATCGTGACCACTTCCAGATTTGCGGGCAGAAAAGCCTGAAACACAAAACCCAGAATAAACAATCCAATGGCCGTAATCAGTTCCAGTTTCTGCCGTTTATCCATATCGCCCAGAGCTCCTGCGTGGGAATGCCCTGCGGATTGAGATATCTCACCCGGATGATGGGTATGTTCGTGACCATGCCCATCACAACCACAGGGCTCGGCTGCTGCCGTTGATTTGCGATTTTTGGAAACCACAACATGGGGCTCCAGCGAATGCACCAGTTTGACAATGGCATCATAGGTTTCGTCCTGAGCAAATCCCTCCCCTTCATCAATCACCAATGATCCGGTGGCCAGAGACAGACTGGCTGCCTGAACATTTGGCATTTTACCAACCAATTTTTCAATTTTTCCGGCACAATTGGCACAGTTAAGTCCTTCTAAAAATAGCTTCATGCTGATAACCTCTTTTCAATACTCCTAATGATGGCTTAAATGGGTGATGGTTAAGAGGACAATCACTTCCACGTGCGCATCATCCAGATGATAAAATTTCATTTGACCTTCTTTTCGATAACTAATGATCCGTTTGTCTTTAAGAATTCGCAATTGATGAGATACCGCCGTTCGGGTGACATCCACCAGGTTGACAATATCATTCACACACAACTCGCCATTTTCAAACAGCGCCGAGACGATTTTTATGCGGGTTGGATCACCCAGTACCTTAAAAAATTCAGCCACCTCAAACAAGGTTTCCTCGGTATGATCGTTTTTCAAAACTTTACTCATTGTATCTCCTTAATATGTGAACACTTGCTCACTTATTAACATCATAATAGCACATTTTGGTGCCCGAATCAAGCCTTATTTTCAAACACTTTTCGTCTCAATAAAGATTGACAATTGTCAAAAATAATGATAATTTGAACACATACAATATTTCAGCTGATTTCAACGCAAAAGGATAAAGGTCGCAATAAATGAGTGATGCCAAAGGATTATTGGACGAACGATTGATCCGTATTGAAAAAGCCGTAAATCTGGAAAAACCAGACCGGATCCCTATTTTTGCCTTAAACAGCCCGGAAGTGGCGGTAGACTATTGTGGTCAACACCTTAAAACAGCCACCTGGAATCTGGAGATTCTCCGAGAATGTCTGCCCGTTTACTATCAGGATATGAAGGTCGATGCCGCCTTTGCGGCTTTTTTGCGCTGTCCGGGAATGTACACCATCATCGAATCTCAGAATTTCGTGCCCAATAAGGATGGCTTTATGCAGCATCCTGAAGTCTGCGGAATGCTGCCCAGTGAGTATGAAGAGCTGATCAAGGATCCCTTTAAAACCCTGGTAGAAAAGGTTCTGCCCCGGCAGTACAAAGCCTTTGCAAAACCCGGAATGCTGGGCGGACTCAACCTGGCCAAAGGCGCCCTTAGTTATCTGCGCCACAGCCAAATTCTAAAGGAAATTGATGCCCATTGCCGTGATACAGCGGAAGTTCCAATTATTTCTGACAATATGATCGAAGCCCCCTTTGATTTTCTGGCCGATCAGCTCCGCAGTTTTATGGGCATTTCGGTGGATATGCACCGCTGCCCCGAACTGGTGGAGCAGGCCTGTGAAGCTCTGCTGCCGCTGATGCTACGCTGGGGGGTGACCAGCTATTCCGGTCCGCCAAAAAGAATCCCTGCTATTTTTATGCCCTTGCACATGCCCGCTTTTTTAAGTCCCCAGCAGTTTGAGCGTTTTTACTGGCCGACCTTCTCCCGATTGGTCAATACCCTCACTGGGATGGGTTATACCGTCGCCTTATTTATTGAGGGGAATTGGTCGAAGTTTTATGATCACCTGGCCAGTCTCCCCCCCCATGTGATCGGAATTTTTGAATACGGCGACATGCAGACGATTAAAGAAAAGGTCGGTAAAACCATGTGCGTCATGGGCAATTATCCCATTGAAGTCCTGAAATCCCACTCCACCGCAGAATGTATCGATATTGCAAAAAAGATGATCGATGCCGGTGCACCCGGCGGCGGCTATATCTTTACCACCGGTAAAGCAATTATCCGGGGCAAAGGCCTGGATCTTAAGAAACTCCAGGCGGTTCATCAATATGTAGTCGATCACGGAAAGTACTAGCGAGGTATGATATGGAAACCATTGACTCTGAATATCTGAACTATTTTAAAACCCATATGGCCCAACATCCAGAATTAACCGAAGCGGATGAAAGCATTATGGCGGATCCCTGGGACATTAATGAAGATGTCCTGTTGGGTTATGTATTATCCCTATTGATCTAACTCGATACGAATCAGAGCGCCAGTTAAGGATTTGCTCCAGACAACAAAAAAAGCAGAGATGAGTCAGCCATCCCTGCTTTTTTTGTGATACACCGAACTTTCCCCCGGATCTAAAAAGATCGGAGCAATTCGATTTCTTTTTGATAATCCTGCGCCACTTCCTGGGGCGTTTCCAGAAAAAAAGGCAGGTCTTTTAGTTGGGGGTGGATGACAATCTGCTTAAAGGCATTAATCCCCAGGGTTCCCAAACCAATTTTTTGATGACGGTCTTTGTTGCTGTTAAACGGCATCATGCTATCATTTAAATGCAGACATTTGAGATAGTTCAAACCGATGATCCGCTCAAAATCTTCCAGCACCCCCTCCAGATTTCCGACCACATCATATCCTCCTGAGTAAACATGACAGGTATCCAGACAGACCCCCATTTTATCTTTTAATGCCACCTGATCGATGATCATTTTCAATTCCTCAAAGCTTCGGCCAATTTCGGTGCCTTTGCCGGACATGGTTTCCAACACCACGGTGGCCTTCTGCTCGGGCCACATTTCCTCATTGAGAATCTGGGTGATCCAGCTAATGCCTTGCTCCACCCCCTGTCCGGTGTGGCTGCCGGGGTGAAAATTATAAAGCTCACAGGGCAGCTCTTCCAGTCGCAGCAAATCTTCTTTAAATACCATCCGGGCAAATTCCCGGGTCTTCGGAGTTGCCGAACACATATTTAAAGTGTAGGGTGCATGAGCCAATAGATCACCAAACTGGTGCGCTGCCATAATCTGCCGGAGTCCGGCCACATCCTCCGGGTCGAGTGCTTTGGCCTTACCACCCCGGGGATTTCGGGTAAAAAACTGGAAGGTATTGGCATTAATTTTTACGGCTTCCTGACCCGCCTTCGTAAATCCACCCGCAATTGACAGGTGAGGTCCGATTATTAACATTTTTTCTCCTCGTTCGCTGGTCTCAATTTAACTATTAGTCTTAATTTTTATCCCAAAGCCACATCCAGAATCATCATCAGGGTGAAACCAAACATGACGCCGATGGTAGCAATATCGCCTTCATGACCCAGCCGAGCTTCCGGAATCAACTCTTCTGCCACCACATAGATCATGGCACCAGCGGCAAAGGCCAGGGCAAAGGGCAGCATCGGGGCGATAAAGACTACTGCGGCTGCCCCAATCACCGCTGCAACGGGCTCCACCATACCAGAGAATTGACCAATCAAAAAGGCCTTGCGTCGGCTCATTTTTTCTCGCCGCAGGGGAATCGATACCGCTGCTCCTTCCGGGAAATTCTGCAGACCGATCCCCAAAGCCAGCGATACGGCCCCGGCCAGGGTCATTGCCGGAGAACCGGAAGCCAGACCACCAAAAGCCACCCCCACCGCCAGACCTTCGGGAATATTATGGAAAGTAATTGCTAAAACCAGCAATACACTGCGTTGCCAGGAGGTTTTAATCCCCTCCCGGTGATTGGTACCAGGATGAACATGAGGCAGCAGGCGATCCACCAGCCAAAGGAAAAAACCGCCCCCCAGAAAACCCAGAGACACAATCACATAAGCTGGCAAGGGACTTCCCTCGGCCATCTCAATGGCTGGGGCCAACAGCGACCAGAAGCTGGCAGCAATCATCACCCCGGCGGCAAAACCCAACATGGCATTTAATACCTTAATGTTAATTTCTTTGAAAAAGAAGACCAGAGATGCCCCTAAAGCGGTGACAAACCAGGTGAACAATCCGGCAAATAGAGCCAGCAAAACTGGCGGATATTCCAATAAAAAGTCCATTTACTCGCTTCACTTCCTTTCGTTACAGTGGATAATTTAAATCATTCTAATTTATTATTAAGTATACTATAAAATGGCATCAAAAATCCATTCTTTCTTTTAAAACGGTTTCGCCCAAATTTCTTGTCTGGTTTTGCAAATAAACCTTGTTTATTTGGCTTCCCGCTCCTATAATTAATTTATCAGTCGGCACCGGCTGAAATAACGCTGAAGAAGGTAATAACAATGAAAAAAAGTGAATTAATTACAGTCTTTAACACGGTTCAGGAAAAGTTTGAAGATGCCATTACCGAAGAATTTTTTCTGCAACGACTCAAACCGTATGCTGATGAAGATGGTTTTGTCGATTACCACAAACTGGCAATGTTCGCCCACAACGAATCGCTGGCTTCTGCAAAAGGTTTCTTTTTTGAAGTCCTTTCAGAAATTTTAGTCGACGACGATGATGTGGTGCTCGAAGAAGATCTTGACGAAATCACCAGCGACACCCCCGAAGTAACTCCAGAATAAGAACTGAGTAATTTTCTACTGCAGTCTTTATCCGCAGTTATTAAATTATCCTGATTTCCCTTAATGCCCAGGCAGAAATACTTTTCTGTCCGGGCATTTTTTTTACTAAACACGAATCAGCTTGGCCGTGATCCCCGGTCATTCGCCGAAGGATACCCCCAGACTTTTAGCCACCTGAATCAACTCCGAATCAACGCCCACTTGTTTATTGTTGCCGATCACCTCTTCCAACGGGGCACTGGTCATCTTGCCATCCTGGAGCGCCACCATATTTCCAAACTTACCCTCAGCAATCAGCTCCACCGCTGCCACCCCATAACGGGTCGACAGGAGTCGATCATAAGCCGAGGTAATGCCCCCCCGCTGAAGATGACCCAAAACCGTACTGCGAATTTCGTGATCAGTTATTCGTGCTTCCAAAGCTATGGCCAGCTTATTGCCAATGCCTCCGAGACGCACCGGATCCGGAGAGTCACTGACAATTTTGGCAACCGTCAGCTCCCCACCCTTTTCCATGGCCCCTTCGGACACCACAATGATGCTAAAGGGCAGGCCCCGCTGGCTGCGCTCATTCATTTTTGTGACAATGGCATCCAGCGAAAAGGGTATTTCCGGTATCAGAATCACATCGGCAGAACCGGCAATCCCGGCATGGAGGGCAATCCAGCCGGCATTTCGACCCATTACTTCCAGAACCATAATCCGATGGTGGGACTCTGCTGTTGTATGCAGCTTATCCAGGGCATCCACCACCACATCAACCGCTGAATTAAAGCCAAAGGTCACATCCGTTTTAGATAAATCATTGTCAATGGTTTTAGGCACCCCAATAACCTTGACCCCTTTCCGGGCAAAATCCCGGGCACTGGTCAGGGTACCGTCCCCGCCGAGAACCACCAGAACATCCACCCCTTCTTTCTTCATATTTTCTACCGCCACATCGGACACATCTTTTCTTACACACTGGCCATTTTCTTCCACCTGATAGTTAAAAAGATTATCCTTATTTGAGCTGTAAAGGATGGTTCCTCCTTTGTGGAGAATTCCCGATACGCTATGGGCATCCAATTTGATAAAGTCATTATTGTATAACCCCCGGTACCCAAACTTATAACCAATCACCTCGTAACCGTAATTGGCGATCGCCGCTTTGGTTACTGCCCGAATTACGGCATTCAAACCGGGACAGTCGCCACCACCTGTTAGAATTCCAATTTTTTTTACCTGATTGTTCATTGTTTTGCTCCATTTCCTGGGTAAATAAATTTAATCTGCCCAAACCAGCAGTCTTTCGCTTTAGTCAACCAGCCCGATGCATGATCGGGATCTTTATGCAACTCTAAAATAGCATTGATCCCTTCGATTGTTATCATCTCATACTGATATTATATCGGAGCAACCAAAAAATTACAAAGATTATCGGGAATAATTGCATAATTTTTGTTCCATACTAAACAAAAAACCATCCACTGATTGGGATGGTTTTTTATATAAATTCAACGGGCAAAAATTCTGCAAATTAGACTGATACCAAAAGCAATCAAAGAAAAAATGACGGCAATCATTAAAAATGAGGTCATCAGAACATTGTATCTCAGTATATCAACAGCCAGTATGGATTGAAACAAACCAATGGCATTGAGAATCAGCAAGACCAAAAATATAAAAACCAGGCCCTTGAAGGCACCCTTGATATCCGCCGGACTCAGGGAGATATGGGAAGAGATACAAATCGCTAAAAACAAAAACAGGTAAAAGCGACCGTTTTTAAAATTCTCGCTGGAGAAAATTAACTTCAGCAATTCCCCATAAGCACTGAACAGCTCACTAAATGAGGCCACGCTCAAGGTTTCAACCGCCAGACTCTGGGTCACCACTCCCATAAAACTTTCCAGAACCTGGGGTAGCAACAGCGCCAGCAATGCCATGATTACCAGCAGTCCACCAAAAATCGGGGCAATACCAATAAAAAAATTCCCCACCTGATGGTAGATATTTTTAGGATTATAGACATGATTCACATACCCCATCACCCCATCCCGATCCGGTCGCTGAAACAATTTGATGGCGGTGATTTTATGACCAAAAAGCAGCGCCATCAGGGCGTGGCTGAGCTCGTGAACAGGGGTTCCAACAATCCCGGTGACCATGATGGCATTTCTGCCCAAGCCCTTGTGAAAATTGCGGTTGGATTGTGTTTCCAATATTCCCAGCAGTAGTCCGGCGAGGATAATGACCCCAGTAAAATAAAGGGTTTCCAGACCGGTTTTAGCAAACAGATCGATAATAAACATCGTTTTTCCTTTTGATTATGATTTTTTTGCCCCCGTCCCCCTGCCAGGAAGACGGAGATTTTAACCATTATACCGAAAAAAGATTTAGAATTTCATTAGACGTATCCCTCATCGGCTTTTCTGGAATTTTATTGTGTATCTGTGATTATTACAGTCTTTCTAGGGTATACATTAGAGCAGCATAGAACAATAACTGTTATTTGTGAAAAACTCATTCGAAATGAAAAAGAAAGGATAAACAAAATGAAAAAAAACAGAGTTTTACTTGTTTTCTTTGTATTATTGTCAGTACTTCTACTTGCCGGTTGCGGTGGCAGCAATAATACTGCCAAAACCGATGATGGTACTGGCAACGACGAAAAAAGTGCCAACCTCGATGAAAGCCTCAGTGGCGCAGCGCTTCTCAAAAGCCTGAACTTCAATTTTCCTGATTCACTTAAAATGACCACAAAAACAGTTATGACCGACAATTTAAGTACCACTTCCACCACCTATACCAAAGGGGACAATTTCCGGATGGAAATGGAAATGCCGGAGATCGGCAAACAGATCACCATCTATAATGCCGCAGAAGGGATAACCTACCAGTATACCGAAGGACAGACAACGGGATTTTCATTTAAGGATCAGGAAATGACCACTGATCTGGGCGATCTGAACCTGGATGAAGGCGTCACCAGCATTGACGACATCACCGACATTTTCCCGGATAACGTGGTAGCCCGGGTAGAAACCCTGAACGGTGAAAAAGTGATCTATATTGAAACCACCGAAAACGACCCTGAAAACGGGGTAATGGATATGCATATGTGGTTTTCAACTAAATATGGCGTACCGCTGAAAACCGAAATTCTCAGCAATGGCACGGTGGTTATGAGCTCGATCGTCACCGATATTTCCGCCGATAACATTGCCGACAGTCAGTTTACCCCGCCATCAAACGTTGTCTTCACTGATTTTTCATCGATGAACCTGGATGATCTCACGACTATCCCCGAACCCTGATCGAGACTGTATCCATCACACCGCAAAAGGCCTGGGCACATGCTCAGGCCTTTATTCGTCTAACGATCAGGGACAGCGAATAAAATATCGAACCCACAAACAGTCTGAACAGAAGAGGTTATTGAAATAACAGTCGTATTTGGTATCTTCCACCAGACTACAACCACTGCGGAGATCGCAGTCAATGCAGGAAGGATACTGATTGTTGTAAACCGTGTTCCAGAAGTTCATTGTGAAGTTCTTTTTAAAAAAAGCTTTACTTTTTGTAAGGATTCAGGTAAAATGATCAAGCAGTAAAAAGTGATCTCGTAGCTCAGCTGGCAGAGCACTACCTTGACATGGTAGGGGTCGTTGGTTCAAGTCCAATCGGGATCACCATTTTTCCTATAAGAAAGCCATTTCTTATGGAGTAATCTAGTTAAAAACTACCATTTTAACCGAATTTTAACCGATAGAAATGACATTTGTTTTTTGAGGTGGATCATACAAGGCGTCGATTAAAGACGCTGTTTTTATTTTTTGCTGTTCCAGCACGTGGGTATAGGTACCCAATGTCTGACTTACGTTGCTGTGGCCAAAAAGTTCCTGTACCGTTTTTGCCGGTTCGCCCAGTTCAAATAAGCGGGTTGCATAAGTGTGCCGCAAATCATGAAAAGTCTTGTCAGTAATACCAATACTGGCATAGACTTTTTTTAGTTCCTGTAAAACGTTGGAAGAATCAAGCGGTGTATTCACAGGCGTTTTTAAAACTTCACAGAAAATATTATTAAATTGGGAGTTTTGAAAACAAATTTTGAGAGTGTGTTTAATTTTAAGCAGTTTTATCATACTCCATAATGGTCAGCTCACTGGCCAGTGCTTCAGCTTTATCGACGAGAATATCCAATTTTTCAGCGACAGAAGATGAAAAGTATTCTTCACCACACTGATCGCATTTATAACAGGGAACATTCTTAATAATGATGATGCAGTTTTTTAGGTTGGCAAAATAGGTGGTGGTCGCTGTTTCCATTGTGCCATTTTTACAGGTTAAACATTTCATTGTTCGAACTCCTTTCTTGTCTTCATATCCGACATCCATTTATCCGGATCCGGATAATAGGCCGTTACGATTTTTGCAGATTCCCCATTACTGGCAATTACGATATGCAGTGGGGTGTCTGGTGCAATGTAACCTAAGATTAAACAGCTTGGTGTCGGGAAATCATCTGGATAGTCTTCAATAATTGAACCTGACATAACGGCAATCCGTATATGCTTTGGTCGGATATTGCGCTGTTTGCATCGTTCAATAACGTGTTGAGTAAAAAAGACAACGTCTTTTTCATATAGTCCTCTTAAATCTTCAATTTTCATATTGTTACAACCTTATATCTGCTAATTGAAAAATATCATTTTCAGCTTCTGAAGTCTGCAATATCATCTTAAATTTCATAAATTTTGAGCTTCTCCCTGATTTTTTTAATGGAATCGATTAAAAAAATCGTTTGTCCCAATTCCATTTCATCAATTCCTTTATCAAGTGCCTTAAACAGTTCTTGTTCAAATAAATTTTGTTTGGGTTCTTTTACTGGTGAGGTCATACAAATTAACGCCTTTCCATTGTTTACCTGGCCAGCAAAATGCCCGCTGCCAGGAAATGTATCTCGTTTTAAACTAACGCATTATCACCAACGCGATTAAAAAGTCGTTTCTGCTGTCAGGGTAAAGTAATTCCGTTTAATATAAAATTCATTATAGCTGATGGGCATGTTATCTTCCATGGAAATGATATTTTGAGATACCAGAAAACAACAGTCGTCATGATCAAGCTGCAGGTTTTCCCGAACTTCCAGAGGGGGGTGAACGATATCGATGTTGAGAATTTTTTTATGCTGGAACTGCAGTTTCCCCTTTTCCATCAGCCCATGAAAATTAGCAAAGTTGATCACGTCTTCCACAATCGGATTTCCCTTCTGATAGGGTAGAAAAATGGACGCATATTGGATCACCTCTTCTTTTATTTTGGTGGCTTTCTGAATTTTAATGACCTTTTCAAAGGAGCCGATCTTCAGTTCCCGCATCAGTTTGCGACCCGGGGTAATAACGCCCACACTGACCAGTTTGACTTCTTCCACTTCCCCCTTCAGGCTGTCGATTTCATCAAAATAGAACTGGTACTGATTGGCCGTGGGTTCACATACATAGTTCCCCTTGCCGGGAATGGTGTAGATATATTTTTCATTTACCAACAAGGCCAGACTTTTGCGCAGAGTGGTTCGGCTGACATCAAACTGCTCAGCCATTTCGTTTTCCGATGGTAATAGATCTCCGGGTTTTAAGATACCTTTTTCAATTTTTCCTTTGATATCATTGACAATATCAAGATATAGAATTTTTCTCATTGCCCATCACCCATTCACTTCAAAAGCCATTGCTTGCAGATACTGACCCCTTCGATGGCATCGCTGGAGTAGTCATCGGCACCTACATATTTGGCATAATCAGTTCCCGCCAGAGCACCTCCTAAAATGATTTTCAGATCTTCCCGGAGCCCCTGGACAACGATTTCATCAATGACTTCCTTGATGTTCTCTACTACTGAGGTGAGAATTCCGCTGATTCCCAGAATAGCGGGCTTTTCTTTACGGATAATTTCGATAAACCGTTCCGTGGAAACATCAGTTCCCATGTCAATGACTTCAAACCCTTCAGCTCGGAGCATACTGATAAAGATGTTTTTTCCAACATCGTGGATGTCGTCAAAAACCGTACCCACCACGATTTTGCCCAGACTCTTGCCATTAATGAGCTGGGTACTGTCCATGCCCATCATGCTCAGCAGGTTGGATACCAGTTCCCCGGCCATAATCAGATCGGCGATATAGTACTCCCCTTCTTCATAACGAACCGCCACCCGCTGCAGAGCAAAATTCAGTTGATTGGCAATTGCTTTTTTGTCTTTTCCGCTCTCCAGTTCTGCAGCCACCAGGGCCATCGCCCGTTTCTCGTCAATTGCTTCTACTGCGGCAATAATTTTTGTCTCCATTTTTCCCACCTGTATATTAAAACTAAGATTTGTGATCGTTTACCCGGTCTTTTTCAGACTGGCCTGCTATTTCATGTGTCTCATTTTATCACGGAATCCGACTTTTGTCTTTAGCTGACCTTGATATTTTTTAATGGCTTTTTAATGGTTTCAAGTGTATAATCAGGACGAAAACATTTACATCATAATTTGAATTTTAAAGATAGAGGTCGATATGAACGGTTATACAAAAACGCAATTACAAGAAAATCAAAAATATCTGGAGCTGTTGTCTCAAAATTTTCCTAATATTACCAGTGCCGTAGGCGAGGTAGTCAATCTCAAAGCGATCCTCAACCTGCCCAAGGGAACCGAACATTTTCTTACCGATATTCATGGTGAACACGAAGCCTTCAATCACGTCATGCAAAACGCTTCCGGTGCCATTAAGCGCAAAGTTCATCAGGAACTGGGCAACACCATTGCCTTTGAAGAACTGGAAGAGCTATCTACCCTGATTTACTATCCCGAAGAAAAAATTGATCTGATAAAAAAAGAACGGAGCCGGGAATCTCTGGATAATTGGTATAAACTGACCATTTACCGGCTGGTAAAGGTGTGCCGGGCGGCGGCTTCAAAATATACCCGTTCCAAGGTTCGCAAAGCCCTCCCCAAAGATTTTGCCTATATCATGGAAGAACTGCTTCAGGAGGACGAACACCGTTTTAATAAACGGGAGTATTACCATGAGATTATTGAGAGCCTGGTTAATCTGGAACGAGCCCAACACTTTATCGTGGAGATTTCCGGGGTGATCAAACGGCTGACGATTGATCACCTTCATATTATTGGCGATATTTATGACCGGGGGGCCGGTCCTGACGAGGTCATGGATACTCTGATGCGCCATCATTCACTGGATATGCAGTGGGGCAACCACGACATTCTCTGGATGGGCGCTGCTGCCGGTAACGCAGCCTGTATCGCCAACGCCGTCCGAATCGCCCTGCGTTATGCCAACATGGATGTTCTGGAAAACGGCTACGGCATTAACCTGTTACCACTGGCTTCATTTGCCAACCGGGTTTATGGTGACGATCCCTGTACCAAGTTTACTCCCAAAATTTCTGATAGCCACACCGTCTCCGATCAGGAAACAGCACTAATGGCCAAAATGCACAAGGCCATTGCCATGATCCAATTCAAGCTGGAAGAAACCATGATCGACAACCACCCCGAGTACAACATGGCCAAACGGCAACTGTTACGCCGCATTGACTTTGACAATGGCACCGTCGATGTCGAGGGGGTTGTTTACCAGCTTAATGATACCAACTTCCCCACCCTGAATCCGTCCGACCCCTGTACCCTGACTGAAGAAGAAACGCTGGTAATGGATCGTCTTGTTTACGCTTTTCTACACAGTGAAAAGCTTCAGAAACATATCCGTTTTATGTATGCCAAGGGCAGTATGTACAAGGTCTTTAATGATAACCTGCTTTTTCACGCCTGTGTCTTACTAAATGAAGACGGCAGTTTTAAAGCCAAAGAGATCGCCGGGAAAACCTATATCGGCAAAAGTCTGATGGACAAGTTCGACCAGATGGCTCGTGAAGCCTATTTTGGCAAAACTGATCAGGATGAAAACCCCACCCGCACCGACTTTTTGTGGTTCTTATGGTGCCATGAGGATTCACCCCTCTTTGGCAAAGACAAAATGGCCACCTTTGAACGTTATTTCATCGATGACAAAGTACCCCATAAAGAACATCATGCACCCTTCTACCTGTTAATTGACGACGATGAAGAGCTGGCCCGAAAAATTCTGATCGAATTCGGGGTTGACCCGGATCATGGTCACCTGATCAACGGCCATATTCCGGTGAAAGCCACCTCTGGCGAAAGCCCGATCCGGGCCAAGGGGAAACAACTGGTCATTGACGGTGGTTTTGCCCGGGCCTACCAGAAAACCACCGGCATCGCTGGCTATACCCTGACCTACAATTCCTATGGGCTGATTCTGATCAGCCACGATCCTTTTGAATCCGTAGAAAAGGCCATTTCTGATGGGGTCGATATCAAATCAACCCTGATGGTGGTGGAAAAAACCACCGAACGAAAACGGGTTCGCGACACCGATACCGGCAAAGCCATCATGGCTCAAGTGGAAGATCTGGAAATGCTGATCACTGCCTACCGCAAAGGCCTGATTAAGGAAAAACAATACTAAAAGTGAACCCCTAAAAAAAGAATCTCCACCAGACTTTGGCAGAGATTCTTTTTCTATTTTCAGCCTTAATTAAGCTGCTTTTTTAGCATAAGTAAAATGATAGCAAACAGGGATGATAATAGCTCCGCCAATAATATTTCCCAGGGTTACCGGAATAATATTGTTGAGGAATGCCTGAGCCCAAGTCACGTCTGCGCCACATAAAATGCCCATGGGAATAAAGAACATGTTGGCCACGCTATGTTCAAAACCGGACAAAACGAAGAGCATGATGGGGAACCAGATCGCAAAGATCTTACCGATGATATCTTTGGCCCCGGATTGCATCCAGACCGCCAAACAAACCAGCATGTTACAGAAAATCGCCCGGATAATCACTGGCATTAAAGGAATCGCACATTTTGCTTCGGCAATGCCAATAGCTTTTGCTGTCATCGCTTCACCATAGAGTCCGCTTTGTGACATTAAATAAGCCAGTAAAACAGATCCCACCAGATTGGCTGCCCAGACCACACCCCAGTTACGCAGCATTGCGCCGACGGTAATTTCTTTTTTGAAAAGTGATAAAGTCATCAGGTTGTTACCGGTAAACAGCTCGGCACCACAAATTACTACCAACATCAGGCCAACCGGGAAAACCCCCGCCCCGATGTACTTGGCAAAGGTCGCTTCAAAACCGGTACCAGCACCAGATGTAATAACTGTAAAGCCATAGGCGCCAAATCCGATAAAAACGCCAGCAAAAATACCCAATACGATCATTTTTCCAATTGACAATTTGGCCTTATTGTTACAGCCTTTTACCATATTATCGCAGATTTCTGCGGGACTAAAAAAATTCATATTCGTTCTCCTCTTTCAAAGTTTAAAATTTCAAGGACTCTTTCAGGATTAGTTTATCGTTTTCACACTTAACTGTTTATGAATAATGAATTAAGAGGAATCCCGAAGGATCCCTCGATTTTCTGCTGAATTTTAACTGTTTCTAGAATAAACCAGCAATTACGCCGTTTTCATCAACATCAATTTTTTCGGCCGCTGGTATTTTAGGAAGACCAGGCATTTTCATGATTTCTCCGGTCAGCGCGACAATAAAGCCAGCACCGGCTGAGATATTAACCTGACGTACTGTGATTCTAAAACCAGTTGGACGACCCA
>JABNAD010000251.1_pt1 | contig 37764 bp, 30 predicted proteins | sample 7240381 | NCBI WGS metagenome assembly JABNAD01 (sample SAMN11332834, study PRJNA596920) | anaerobic digester metagenome | biome: digested sludge; isolation source: digested sewage sludge-derived enrichment culture grown on H2/CO2 | place: Germany: Goettingen
CGGATTCATTAGACGGCAGTAACTTTAAGAGCCGTTTGAGATGAAAGTTTTTTATATTTTTAAGGAAGGAGCCATCTGGCGACTGACGCGACGAAGGCGCAGCACAGCGGAGCCTTAGGAACCGTTTAAGACGAATGTATTTTAGAAAGAAAAATGGCAGACCATAAAGAAACCCCAACCAGATTAAAATCCGGTCGGGGTTTCTTTAAAAAAGGGAAAGGAGGGGGCATAATCTACAGTGTCTTCCAAATATTCTTCTGGTATTCCAGGATTGCGCGATCGCTGGAAAATAGGCCGGAGTATGCTACGTTGCAAAGAGACATTTCAAACCATTTGTTTTTATCCTGATAGAGCTTATTGATTTGATCCTGAGCATTGGCATAAGAGTCAAAGTCTTTTAGAACAAAATAGGTGTCATTATACAAGAGCAGGGAATCGTAAATGCTTTGGAAACTAGCCAGGTGACCAAAGGTACCGTCAATCAGTTGATGCATGATTTTTTGAATTCGCTCATCATTCTCATAAATTTGGACTGAACTGTAACCGCCGTTCTTTTGATAATGAGAAACCTCATCAGCGGACAAGCCAAAGGTGATAATATTGTCATCACCGACGGCCTCATGAATTTCAATGTTGGCACCATCCATGGTACCCAAGGTAACAGCGCCATTCATCATAAATTTCATATTGCCGGTGCCAGATGCTTCTTTTCCAGCGGTCGATATCTGCTCGGAAATATTGGCGGCAGGATAAATAATTTCACCTAAAGAAACGTTGAAATTTGCCAGAAAGACAACTTTGATTTGATCTCGGATAGCTTTATCATGATTGACAAGGTTGGCTATGGCGTTAATCAGTTTGATGACTTCCTTGGCAAAATAGTATCCCGGGGCGGCTTTGCCAGCAAAGATAAAGGTACGGGGGACGATTTCCAAATAGGGGTTTGCTTTTAAATGATTATACAAATGGAGGATCTGCAAAGCGTTCAGAAGCTGTCGTTTGTATTCATGAATGCGCTTGACCTGGATGTCAAAAATCGATTCGGGATTTACATCGATATGATTGTGCATTTTGATATGGTTGGATAAATGAATTTTATTTTCCAGTTTGATGTGATTGAACCGCTCAACAAACGAGGCATCGTTTTTAAAATTCATCAGATTTTCAAGGGCATAAAGATTATTGATCCAGTCGGTACCAATGGATTCAGTAATCAAATCCCGGAGACCGGTGTTACTGTTGATCAGGAAACGACGGGGCGTTACCCCGTTGGTAACGGAATGGAAACGTTCGGGAAAGAGCTTGTAATAACCGTTAAAGGTTTCTTCTTTTAAGATTTTACTGTGAAGGGCAGCAACACCATTAACGGAGTGACAACAGATAATGGCCAGATTGGCCATGTTGATTTGACCGTCCTGAATGATTGATAATGAACTGATTTGCAGTTCATTAAGTCCCGATTTTATTCTTAAATCTTCCTGGAATTGGCGGTTAATTTCTTCAATAATCATATAGATCCGCGGCAGTAGAAACTTCATCATGTCCACCGGCCATTTTTCCAGAGCCTCCGGCAGCACGGTGTGATTGGTGAAGGTCAGTGAGTTGACCGTAATCTTCCAGGCATCGTCCCAGCTTAATCCTTCTTCGTCCATAAAAATGCGCATCATTTCCGGGCCGCAGAGGGCGGGATGGGTATCATTGATGTGTATACAGATTTTTTCGGCAAAATCATCCAAACAATTGTTGTTATATCGTTTAAAACGTGTGATCATCCGTTTTAAACCGGCACAGACAAAAAAGTACTCCTGTTTCAACCGCAATTGTTTACCATCAAACTTGTTATCATTGGGGTACAAAATTTGAGTAATTGCCTCCGCCTCGGATTTATGACGGACAGCATCAAGAAATTGCCCCTCATTGAAACTGGGCAGGTCGAACTCTTCAATCGGTTCCGCACTCCACAACCGTAGCGAATTGACGGTATTATTGTGGTATCCTTTAATGGGGATATCGTAGGGGACGGCTAAGATTGGTTCGTAGTTTTCATGAACAAAGGTCAGCACCCCATTGACTTTTTCAGAATGAAGATTGCCATAGAACTTTACAACAACGGACTCATTGGGTTTTCTGATTTCAAAGGGATAACCGTGTCGTAGCCAATTATCGGCCACTTCAACCTGTTCACCATTGATAATTTTCTGTTCGAAAAGACCGTGCTTATAATGGATGCCATTGCCATGAAAGGGAAATCCCAGGGTGGCCGAAGACTCTAAAAAGCAGGCCATTAATCGTCCCAATCCACCATTTCCTAAACCCGGATCAGTTTCCTGACTAAGAATCGTTTCATAATCAAGGCCCAGTTCAGCCATGGCAGTTTTGACCGTATACTCCATGTCCAGACTGTTGACATAGGCTTTCAGTAGCCGGCCAATCAAAAACTCAATGGAAAACAGATAAACCCGCTTGTGGGGGATTTCATCGTATTGAGACCGGGTTTTCGCCCATTGGGAAGCTGTTTTATCCATGACAATTTCGGCCAAAGCCTGGTACTGGTCAAGGACGGATGACTCGGAAAGATATTCGCCGGATACTTCTTCAATCTTTTTTGTATAGGCAGATTTAAATGCGGCGATTTCTTCAAGGCGTTGTGATGGTTTCATGAGTATTCCTTTCGTGTAATAAACTAGTATTTTAAAGTTCGCAATTTAATCGATTTTATTTATGGAGAAGGTAAATCTTTATTTTAATACCCTTTATCATCAGAAAAAAACAAAAAAAGATTACGGCTACCCGCAATCTTTTTTGTTTATATGAGCTGACAGGAGTGGGGTGTGACCATTACAATGACAGATGAAAGTGGCTGGAGGACGATGGGGTTCAATGCAACGGCCTCGCCGGAAATCAGGTCTAAACCTTCGCAGCCGGCAAAATCCGGGTGTTTAAACAAGTGAACGGCTCGCGTATTGCGGTTAAACAGGCAAAAACAGAGGGCATCTTCATCTCGTCGTTCAAAAACGAAAAGATCATCACTGGCCTCATAGGGTTTCCAGGTGCCGTTTTGAAAGACCGAATGCTCGGCTCGTAGCTTGGTGATCATTCGATACCAGGCGAGGAGATCGGGGTCCTCATTCCCCCAGGGGTAGGTACGTCGGTTATAGGGATCTTCAAAACCTTGAACCCCGGCTTCATCTCCGTAATACAAACAGGGAACTCCCGGAAAGGTAAATTGAATCAAACTAAGTAGTTTTAATCGTTTTACGGCCAAGGCATACTGGGCATCATCCAGACGATAGGTTTTATGGCTGTGGTTTCCTAAAAATTTGTAGGCTTCACCGAGGACGTTAAGAATTCTTCGGCGGTCATGGCTGCCAATCAGGTTCATGTTTCCCATAAATTGTTCTCGGGGATAGTGTTCATAAAGTGACATCATGATCCGGGCGGCGAGTCCGGAGCTTTTTTCCCCAAGGATGAAGTCGATAAAGGTTTCCCGGAAGGGATAGTTCATGACAGCGTCCAATTCATAACCGGAAAAATAGGTGCGCAGCTCATCATAGGCCACTTTGCGGGAGGCATCCTCCCAGACTTCACCAATCAGAACGCTGTCAGGGTTTTCCTCCAGCATGGCTGCTTTGAGACCCTTGATAAACGGATCAGGCAGTTCATCAGCCACATCCAAGCGCCAGCCAGAAGCGCCAGCCTTCATCCAGTGGCGGATCACACTATCCTTGTTCTTATAGATAAAGGCCTGAAAATTGGGATGCATTTCGTCAGTATTTGGCATCGCATCAACGCCCCACCAGCATGAGTAGGTATCGGGATAATCAGAAAAGATATACCAGGGATAATAGTCTGATTCTTTTGACTGAAAAGCTCCCACATCAGGATAATTTCCATAACGATTGAAGTATAAGCTGTCATCACCGGTATGGCTGAAAACCCCATCCAGAATGATGGCGATACCACGTTTTTGACACTCGGAAGCCAGCCTTTCAAAGCTTTCCTGGGTGCCTAAAGCGGGATCAATGGTCATATAATCACCAGTGTCATAACGGTGATTACTACGGGATTTAAAAATAGGATTCAAATACAAAATGGTGATGTTCAGGCTTTGCAGATAGTCCAGTTTTTCGGTGATCCCTTCCAGGGTGCCGCCAAAAAAATCCCAGTATTTGATACCACCGTCTTTTTCCCGGAAATAGTGGGGGGTATCGCTCCAATTGGGATGGAGAATCGCATCCCGATGGAAATTGTTCAGATCAAAGTCGGCACCTCGATGGAAACGATCGGGAAAAATCTGGTACATGATCCCTTGGGTATACCAGGCTGGAGACTGTCGCTGCGGGTCATAAACCGTAATTTGAAACGACGGCGGTTTTGTTTCATAAATCCGCCCTTCACCCCCCAAGTGATCGTGTTGGGTGCCATAGGCATAGGCTCGGCCCCGGGAGAAAAAGCTGAAGTCATACCAGAAGATGCCGGGAATTGTGGGCATATCCAGAGTGATCTCCCAATAATTGATATCCCGGGATTTGATCATCGGGTGGGTTACTTCCTGGTTATCAAAAAAGGTTCGCAGTTTTAATTTTTCAATTTCAGTGGCATAAACCCGCAGTGTGACGGCATTGCCAATTGGCAGTGCGCCAAAGGGCGATCGAAAGGCCAGTTCCCATGAATGATGACGAAATTTCATAATATTATCACTCCATTAATTTATTATAATATGAAAGATAAATGTCAGCTGATTGTTTCCAGTCAAAATGGGTGTTATAGGCGTTTTTCACCAGTTTTTTATAGGCAGCGGGAGAATTATGATACAGGGATACGGCATGTTGAATAGTAAAAAGCATGTCGTGGGCGTTGTAGGTTGCAAAGCTGAAACCATTACCTTTCTTTGTCTTGGGGTTAAAATAGGTGACGGTATCTTTGAGGCCGCCAGTTTCCCGAACGATGGGGACAGCGCCATAACGCATGGCAATCATCTGAGAGAGTCCGCAGGGCTCAAATTTGGAGGGCATCAGAAAGAAATCACTGGCAGCATAGATCTTTCGGGACAGATTGTCATCAAAGTCAATGATGGTGACCATTTTATCAGGGTAGTTGTAGGCGATACTCCGGAACAGATTTTCATAAATGGCATCACCGGTTCCCAGAATAACAAGCTGGAGATCCAGCTGTAAAATTTCATGGATGACGTTGGATACCAGATCCAATCCTTTTTGTTCAACCAGACGGGTGATCATCGAGACCATAGGGACATCTCCCCGGACGGGCAGGTCGAAATATTCCTGCAATGCTTTCTTGTTTTCCACTTTCTTTTTCTCCGGGTTATCATAGGGAACAAACAAAGCTGGATCGGTTTTGGAATCGTAAATGGATTCGTCAATGCCATTGAGAATCCCGACGACCTGCTGGTCAAGGTGACGAATCACGCCATCCAGGCCTTCACCATAATAGGGGTCTTTCAGTTCGGCAGCATAGGTAGGACTGACGGTGGTGATCAGATCGGCAGCGTACAGCGCCCCTTTCATCAGATTGATTTTTCCATAAAACTCCAAATCTGAGGGTAGAAAGCCCAGGTGCAGATAGGGGCTGATATCATGAAAGCCGTAAACCCCCTGATAACGGATGTTATGAATCGTGAAAACCACCTTTGTATTGGGAAAAGCCCGGCGGTACTGATGCTTGAGCAGGTAGGCCACAGCAGCAGTCTGCCAGTCATTGCAGTGAACAATATCCGGAGTAAAATCAAGCAGTGGCAGGGAGTCCAGCACCGCTCGGCAAAAAAAGCTGAATCGTTCACCGTCATCATAATAACCGTATAGCGAGGGGCGTTTGAAAAAGGCTTCATTATCGATAAAATAAAAGGTAACGCCTTCGTGCTCAGCAGTCAAAAGCCCGCAATAGTGGAGAGTATCGGACATCCACATCTGAAAGTGTTTAAGGGGCTTTATTTTTTGACGCAGTTCTTCGGGAATGGTGCTGTAATATGGCAGGATTACCTGGGTTTTAACATCGTCAGGAAAGGATTTTGGCAGAGCGCCCAGCACATCTCCCAATCCACCACTTTTTGAAAAAGGATATGCTTCAGAAGTGACAAATAGGACGTTTAACATTTATATTACCGTGCCTTTCTTTAAAACAATGGGAGCATGGGGTTTGCCAACTAAGGTGGTGTGATCGCTGATTTTGGTGTCCTTGTCCATGACCACATAATTCAGATTAACATTTCGCCCGATATCACACCGTTGCATGATGATACTATTCTGGATATGTGAACCAACATTCATTTTAGTGTCCCGGAAGATAATGCTGTGAGTAATGTTTCCTTCAATGATGCAGCCGCTGCCGACAATCGAATTGGACACCTGGGCGGGATCTTCATAGAGGGTGGGATGGTTATCTTTGATCTTGGTATGGATGGAATTTTTGCCCAGGAAAAGTTCCTGCATAATCTCATATTCCAGCAGATCCATACTGGTTTTCATATAGTTCTCCAGGCAGTTCACCCGTTTGATATAACCGGTATGCTGAGCGCCAAAAACCCTGAGGGTATCGATATTGTATTTGATCATATCCAGCAAATCCCAGTCACCGGTACGTTCACTGAGATCCAGTAATTCCATCAGAATGGATTTTTTGATAAAAAACATCTCTGTAAAAAAATGTCCGGTGGTATGTTCCCGTTTGAAATGGAGACCGCTGACCCGGTTTTTGGCAAATTCCAGATAGAGGTCGTTATCCTTGAGATGATAAAGGGGATCATCTTTCTTAAAAATCAGGGTGATGTCACTGTCATTTTTTAAATGGATATCATAGGCATTTCGAAAATCGAAGGTAGTGACCAGATTGGGGGTAGCAATCAGCACATGTTTGGCCCCAGTGGCATCCAGAAAGCCCCGGTTATTTTGAAGATTACGGAGATTAACCTTAATCAGCCGTCCGATATGGTAGTTGTTTGATCCCGAAAGGATTGAGAGATCCTGAGTTTTTCGGCTCAGGGACCACTCTTTACCAGTCCCTAGATGATCGACCAGGGAGCTGTATTTATGAGACCCGATGACGCCGATATGGGATAAACCAGAATTGACCATATTGGAAAGGGTAAAGTCAATGAGGTGATAACGTCCGCCGAAAGGCAAGGTGCTCAGGCTGCGATGGGAAAGAAAATCCTTTAGGGAGTCATCCTCGCCATCGACATTTAAGATAAGTCCAGCAACATTTTTCATTTGTTCTCAATCCTTTCAGTTATTGATGACATGTATTTCCGGAGCGGGTTCGGTGGGGTCCGTAATATAGCGGGCATCGCCTTTAATTCTAGCCCGGGCCCCAACGATGCAATTCTCTAAAATGGCACCATCCTCAATGATGGCTCCGGTATGCACAATGACATTTTTCAAGCTGGTTTTTTTATGAATCACCACATCATGGGACAAAATGGAGTTCTCAACTTTTCCAAAAATAATGCATCCATCACAGATCAGACTGTTGCTGATCTTGGCTTGAGGGCCAATAAATTGGGGATGGCGACTGGTGTTATTGGAGAAGATCCGAAAATTACGATCGCTGAGATCAAAATCGCAGTTGCAATCCAAAAGATCCATATTGGCATCATAATAGCTTTGGACGGTGCCCACATCCCGCCAGTAACCGGAGTAAGGGTAGGCAAAAATCCGTTTGCCACTTTCGTGGAGCATGGGAATTACGTTATGGCCAAAGTCGTGCTCCGATTCCCGGTTTCCGGCATCGTCAAGCAGCGCTTTTTTTAATTCTTTCCAGGTAAAAATATAGATGCCCATGGAGGCTTTGTTACTTTTAGGACGTTCTGGTTTTTCCTGAAACTCCTTAATGCAATGATCCTCATCGGTGTTGACAATACCGAAGCGGTGAGCATCTTCCCAGGGAACGTCCATCACGGCAATGGTCAGGTCGGCTTCTTTCTGTTTGTGAAAGGCCAGCATCTTGGAATAGTCCATCTTGTAAATATGATCACCGGACAGAATCAGCACATATTCGGGATCGAAGCGGTCAATAAAATCCAGATTTTGATAAATGGCATCGGCGGTTCCTGAATACCAACGGCCCCCTTTCTGCCCCATATAGGGGGGCAGGATGTGGACGCCACCCTGAACCTGATCCAGGGCCCAGGCTGAGCCATCACCAATATAATTATTGAGGATATAGGGGCGGTACTGGGTCAAAACACCGACCACATCGATATCCGAATTCATACAGTTGCTAAGCGGAAAATCAATAATTCGATATTTTCCGCCGAATAAAACAGCAGGTTTGGCGTTATTGAAAGTCAGTGAGCCTAACCGGCTGCCTTGACCGCCCGCCAAGAGCATTGCGACACATTCAGTATTCAAAGTGATACCTCCTTAAATGATTTTCCAGATTTCTCGTTGATAGTCGGCAATTGAACGATCGCTTGAGAAAATCCCGGAATTTGCTACGTTGCTGATAGACATTTTAGTCCAAATGGTCGGATTGCGGAAGAGGTGATCGACCTGATTTTGGGCATCGGCGTAGGCACTGAAATCTTTTAGAACAAAGTAGCCATCGTTGTACAACAGCAGTGAATCATAGATCGCCTGGAAGCTGAGCCCATGTCCCAGGGTGCCGTCAATCAGTTGGTGAAGAACCTGCTGAATCCGGGGATCCTGTTCAAAGATGTCGATGGAGCGATAACCGCCGTACTTTTGATAGTGATGTACCTCATCGGCAGACAGACCAAAGGTGACAATATTACTGGGACCAACGGCTTCAAGAATTTCGATATTGGCGCCATCCATCGTACCCAGCGTGATGGCGCCATTCATCATAAATTTCATATTTCCGGTGCCGGAGGCTTCTTTGCCAGCCGTTGAAATCTGTTCGGAAATATTGGCCGCCGGATAGATGATCTCGGCCAGGGAAACATTGAAGTTGGCCAGGAATACGACCTTCAATTTGTCATGGAGGGTCGGATCGGCATTGACCAGCTCGGCAATGGCGGTGATCAGTTTTATCACTTCTTTGGCATAGTAATAGCCGGGGGCCGCTTTGCCGGCAAAGATAAAGGTTCGGGGGGCCATTTCCAGGTTGGGGTTTTCCTTGAGTCGATTATACAGATAGAGGACATGGAGGGCGTTTAACAATTGTCGCTTATATTCATGAATTCGCTTAACCTGGATGTCAAAAATTGAGTGGGGATCGACGTTGACATTGTTGTGGCTGGTCATATAATTGGCCAGCCGGATCTTATTAGCCAATTTGACATCCTCAAACTTTTCATAAAAAACCGGATCGCTTATATAGTTGAGCAGTTTCTTCAGATGGAAGAGGTTATGTTCCCAGGCTGAGCCAATCGATTCAGTAATCAGCGTTTTCAGTTCCGGATTGCTGTTCATTAGAAAGCGTCGGGGTGAGACGCCATTGGTGACCGAGTAGAACCGGTTGGGAAAAACCTGGTAATAACCGTTGAAGGTTTCTTCCCGGAGGATTTTACTGTGCAGGGCGGCCACACCATTTACCGAATGACTCGATACGATCGCCAGACTGGCCATATGGACGTAGTTATCCCGAATAATGGAAAGGCTGTGGTTACGCTCCAGATCGTAGGGAAATTCGTTATCTAGCTCCAGCAGAAAGCGGCGGTTGATTTCTTCAATGATCATATAAATTCGCGGGAGGAGATCTTTCATCATATCTACTGGCCATTTTTCCAGAGCTTCTGGCAGCACCGTATGGTTGGTAAAGCTTAAAGCCGCGACGGTAATTTTCCAGGAGTCATCCCAACCTAAGCCCTCTTCATCCATGAGTACCCGCATCAGTTCAGGGCCGCATAGCGCCGGGTGAGTATCATTAATATGGATACAAATTTTGTCGCTGAAGCCATCCATCGAATTGTTGTTGGAACGTTTGAAATCCACAACAATTCGCTTGATCCCGGCACAGACAAAAAAGTATTCCTGTTTGAGGCGCAACAGTTTGCCGTCGAAACCATTGTCATTGGGATAGAGGATCTGGCTGATCGCTTCGGCTTCCGATTTGTGTCGGACGGCGTTTAGAAAATGGCCCTGATTAAAGCAGGGGAGGTCAAAGGCTTCCAGCGGCTCAGCGCTCCACAGTCGCAGCGAATTCACGGTTTCATTGCGGTAGCCCTTAATCGGAACATCATAGGGAACAGCCATAATCGGTTCGTAGTTTTCGTGGACAAAGGTCAGATTGCCATTAATGTTTTCGGAATGAATCTGGCCGTAGTATTTAACAATCACCGACTTATCGGGATTGCGGATTTCAAAGGGATAACCGTTTTTAAGCCAGTTGTCGGCCACTTCGATCTGTTCGCCATTGATAATGCGTTGTTCGAACAGCCCGTATTTATAACGGATGCCATTACCGTGGGCGGGCATTCCCATGGCTGAAGAAGAATCCAGATAGCAGGCCATTAATCGTCCCAGACCGCCATTGCCCAGCCCGGGGTCAGACTCCTGGGCAAGAATGGCTTCATAATCCAGCCCCATTTCCACTGAGCACTCCTGAACCAGGTCTTCCACCCCTAAATTACTGAGATAGGACTTCATCAGCCGTCCAATCAAAAATTCAATGGAAAAAAAGTAAACTTGCTTGGATTCATTTTTATTATAGAGGGTGTTGGTTTTAGCCCATTGTGAGGTGATGCTTTCCATCACCATTTCAGCCAGGGCCTGGTATTGTTTAAGCAGCGACGCTTCAGCCAGACAATTTCCTGAAACTTCTTCGATTTTCTTGGTAAAGGTAGCCTTATAAGCGGCTTTTATTTTTTCTCGTTCTGAAGAATTCATGGTTGTTCCTTTCGACAAAGAGAGTCTTTATTTTTTCGCTTTTGTTTTTTTAACCGGTGCTGGTTTGTTTTGGGCGCTTGTCCGGGGGACAACCGCTTTTAAAACAACCATGGCGGAGGGTGGGATATTGATGGAAACCGAATACTCCTGACCATGAAGCGGGGTAGGCTGAGCCTTCATGGTTTTTTTCATTTTAAAACCAGTCCCGCCAAATTTGCTGTCATCGGAATTAAAGGCCAGCCGATAATTGCCGCCAGCCGGAACGCCAATTTGATAATCGTTATAGCTCAGCGGACAGAAGTTGATAATGGTGATCAGCGTATCTTTTTCCTCGGCACCCATTCGTTTAAAAATAAGAATGCTCTGTTCGCTGTTGTTGGGTTCCAGCCACTCAAAGCCTTCCCAGCTGTGGTCATCAGTCCAGAGGGCTTTTTCTTTACGATAAAACTTATTGAGTTCTTTGATGTAGGTATGAATCTCCCGGTGTTTGGGATAATCCAGGAGGAACCATTCCAGGGATTCATCCACTCGCCATTCCAGGAAGGGGGCAAACTCGTTCCCCATAAAGGACAGTTTTTTGCCTGGATGGGTTATTAAATAACCGAAGAGGAGGCGAAACTGGTCGAACTTTTGATTGTAATCCCCAAACATTTTATCAAGGATGGTTCGTTTGCTGTGAACCACTTCATCGTGAGAAAGGGGGAGGATGAAGTTTTCATTAAAAGCATAGGCCATCGAAAAGGTCAACAGATTATGGAAGCGATTCCGAAACATTGGATCAGTTTTCATATAATCCAGGGTATCATGCATCCAGCCCATGTCCCATTTCAAATTGAAGCCCAGGCCACCTTTATCCACTGGCCAGGTGACCATCGGATAGGCAGTGGAGTCTTCGGCCGACATGATGGCAAAGGGAAAATCCCTAAAAATTATGGTGTTCAGTTCCCGGAGAAAGGACAGGGCTTCCAGGCGATCCGTGCCGCCCTGAGCATTGCGGTAAGGTTCGCCATCAAGGCCGTGGTTTAATTCAATCATGCTGGCAACGCCATCGATGCGCAGTCCATCGACATGATAACGGTCAAACCAGAAATAGGCATTGGAGATGAGAAAATCGAGGACTTCCGGTTTGCCGTAATCAAAGACCATCGTTCCCCATTGCTGGTGTTCGGAAAATTCGTATTGACAGGTACCGTCAAAATGCCGCAGGCCTTGATCATCTTTGCAGAAGTGACCGGGCACCCAATCCAGAATGACCCCGATGCCAGCCTGGTGGCAGCTATCAATGAAGTGCATCAGTCCCTGGGGATCGCCATAGCGGCTGGTCGCAGCATAATAACCGGTCAGTTGATAACCCCATGAACCATCAAAGGGATGTTCCATAATTGGCATCAACTCAATATGGGTATAATGCATTTCTACCAGATAGGGAACCAGCTGTTCGGCCAGCTCATGGTAGGTCAGATAGTCGCCGGTGTCACTGCGTTTCCAGCTGCCCAGATGGGCTTCGTAAATATTGATCGGCATTTTGAGCCAATTGGTTTGCATTCTTTTTTGGCACCAGGCGTCATCCTGCCAAGTATAACCGTCGAGTTCCCAGATAATCGAGGCGGTTTTGGGTTTAACCTCACTACAGAAGCCGTAAGGATCAGCTTTATAGGCCAGTTCACCATCTTTTTGGCGAACTGCATATTTATAAAGCAGACCTTGCGAAAGCTCCGGAATAAACAGTTCCCAAATTCCATGGGCGCCGGAAACAGGTTTCATGAGATGCTCAGTGATGTTCCAGTGGTTAAAATCGCCAACAACCGAAACACTCTGAGCTTGGGGGGCCCAAACCCGAAAAGTGACCCCTTTTTCATTCAGGTGGGCACCAAAATAGCGGTAACTGAGAAAACGCCGGTTAATGGCTGAATCTGCATGGGCATCGGTTTTTTTCATGGTATGTGTGTCCTTTCGTTAGTGGTTGGAATCGGGTGAATTAAACACCTGTTATTTTATCACAAGTCCTAGTATTGATCGGGTATCTTTTTAAACAAATAAAATCTTTTTGACAGTCGCATACCCAAAGTCATGGCTAAAAAGGGAAAGACAATTCATTGTTTTGATATAAGGACCAGTACAAATTGATTTTCCCCCCCAGATTCAAAATGACACAAATAAAGTAGATGGCCACCATCAGGGCAAAAAGTCCGCCCAGACTGCCATAGAGCGTACTGTATTTGGTTGAATGATTAATAAATAAGGTAAAAATACGAAAAGCGATATTAAGTCCCAGCGTGGCAAATAGGGCTCCGGGAAGACCATTTTTAATTTTCAAGGGCTGAGCGGGGGCCATGACATAGATCATATTAAAAATAAAGGTTGAAACGATCCAGGAAAAAGCAACCGCAAAAAAACTCAGAACCGGATAATAATAAGTATATAACCCAATTTTCTCAAAAATAACAGCACCGACGTCCGCACTGAAAATATAGGCCACCGCAATCAATAAAATGGCCAGCGTGAAAAGAATCGTAAACAGAAACGAATAGAGCCAGATTTCTCTGAGGTTTCGAGTTTCTTCCCGGCCATAGGTTTGATTGATCCCGATCATGACTGCTCGGGTGGCCAGGGATGAAAAGAAGAAAGCCAGAAGAATCAGACTGTACTGGGAACCGGAAACCTGACTGATCAGGCTGTCTAGTAAACCAGTTACATATTCATAGGAAAGCTCTGGCAAAAATGTTTTTAAAATTTCATAGAGATAGGTTTCGAAGGGTTTGATAAAATTTCCGATAAATGAAATCAGAAAAAGCAGGAGAGGGAAAAAAGCTAACAACAGGTAAAATGACATTTGCGTGCAGATTCCTGAAAAATCGGTTTTTTCGAAATCCTCCCGGATGAAGTTGATCAGTTTCACAAGTTTTAAATTCATGATCCGTTTGATCATTTGGCGGCCTCCGTTTCACAAAATAATGACTGTTTTGTTCCGTAAAGATTCACAACGCCGCCTAAGGTAAGGCTGAAACAGATCAGGTAGACAACAAAAAACAAGGAGAAGGGTCCTTGGAGATTAAAGAAAAAACTGTTGAAATCAAGGACGGTATCGGCAAACAGGGCATAGAGCAAAAGAATGATAAACCAACTGATGCTGACAAAAGCGCCACCTGGCAGGGCTTCCCAAAAACCAAGATGGTTTTTGGGGGCATACATATAAATCAGTGTAAAGATCAGGGTCGGCACAATGAGCAGATAAAGCAGCGTAAAGAGAACAATAAAAACTGCGAAAAATTGCGACAAATTCAGAGCATGAAAAATAAAAGAAAGCAGTTTTTCACCGAATAGATAGAAAAAAACCGTGAAAAAGATAATCAGCAGAAATAAAAACAGATATAGAATCGATTGGATCCAGAGCGCAACACTGCCCCGGGTTTCTTTTTGGCCAAAGATCCGGTTTAAAGAAGTGATCAGGGAATGCATGGCCGAAACGGAAACATATAAAATGAAAAATCCCAGGATCAGATTGGTACCCAATGAAAAAGAAATGGTATTGGCATTTTCCATGGCCAGATTAACATAATTCATTATCGATTGTGGTAGTATTTTTGAAAAGGCAAAAATCAGGGTTTCGTTGACACTGGCGGAAAACCAGTTGATGAAACTGTAGAGCAGCATCAAAAAAGGAACAAATGCCGACAGGGTTCGGTAGGACATTTGAGCCGAAAGGTTGATAATATTATTCTTTCTTCCCTGGACAAATAAAAAGCGGCTGAAGCATTTAAAAAACGTCATGAGCTCCTCCAAATCCACTTATAAACTTGAATTGATTGAACCACAGTATAACATAGTTTCGATTTAAATTGAAGCAAAACCGCTAAAGTAAAAAATGGAAAGTTGGAAAAAAAGATGGTATAATAAAAATTGATCGTTTAGAACAAGCACATCACACCGAAAAATTCAGAAAATAGCAGTATGGAAAGGAAATAGTAAATTAAATGGGAAAAACGTTAACAGAAAAGATTATTGCGGCGCACCTTGTAGTGGGAGAAATGATCAAAGGTGAAGAAATTGGAATTCGAATTGATCAGACCCTGACTCAGGACTCCACCGGAACAATGGCCTATTTACAGTTTGAAGCCATGGAGGTGCCCCGGGTTAAAACCAAAAAATCCTTGGCCTATATTGATCACAACATGCTCCAGGAAGGCCCGGAAAACATGGATGATCACCGCTATATTCAGAGCGTGGCCAAAAAACATGGCGTTTATTATTCAAAACCGGGCAACGGCATTTGCCACCAGGTTCAGATTGAACGCTTTGGAGTGCCGGGCGATACGCTTTTAGGATCGGATAGCCATACGCCCACCGGTGGCGGTATCGGGATGCTGGCCATTGGGGCCGGTGGTCTGGATGTGGCTGTGGCCATGGCTGGCGACCCTTATTATATTACCATGCCCAAAGTGGTTAAGGTGGAATTAACCGGCAAGCTGCGCACCGGGGTATCATCCAAGGATGTGATCCTGGAAGTGTTACGTCAATGTACCGTTAAAGGCGGGGTTAACAAGGTGTTTGAATACACGGGTGACGGTGTAAAGACCCTGACTGTACCGGAGCGAGCCACAATTACCAACATGGGTGCTGAGTTGGGAGCAACCACCTCGGTATTTCCGTCCGATGAAATGACCCGGGTATTTTTAGAAGCTCAAGGCCGTGGCGGGGATTATATTGAGCTATCCGCTGATGCCGATGCCATCTATGATGAAATCGTCACGGTTGATATGGATGCCTTAGAACCATTGACTGCCTGTCCACACAGTCCTGACAAGGTGGTTAAAATTTCAGAAATTGAAGGTTTGGCGGTTAATCAAGTGGCCATTGGCAGCTGTACAAACTCCTCCTGGTTGGATTTGATGAAGGTGGCCGCCATTGTTAAAGGCAAAACCGTAGCTGAAAATGTTTCGCTGGTGATTGCGCCAGGTTCAAAACAAGTACTGACCATGTTGGCCGAAAATGGCGCCCTGGCAGATCTGCTAAACGCTGGCGCCCGGGTGCTTGAATGCGGCTGTGGCCCCTGTATTGGGATGGGTCAGGCACCTTCCACCGATGCGGTGTCATTACGAACCTTCAACCGGAACTTTTTTGGCCGCTCCGGAACGCCTTCTGCCGATGTCTATTTGTTAAGCCCGGAAGCTGCAGCGATATCCGCCCTGGAAGGGGTGCTGACCAATCCTTTGGGAAAAATTGATTTGCCGAAAATTGCCATGCCGGAGCACTTTTTACTTAACGATACCATGGTGATGGCACCAGCCCCGGAAGGCGTCGAGGTGGAAGTCATTAAAGGACCAAATATCAAACCTTTCCCAGCTACCCAGCCACTTAAAAATACTGTCGCTGGTAAAGCTTTAATTGTGGTCGAAGATAATATCACCACCGATCATATTATGCCTTCCAATGCCAAATTACTGCCCTATCGTTCCAACATTCCCTATCTGTCAAACTATTGCCTGGCCCCTTGTGATGCCGAATTCCCACAGCGGGCCCTGGATAATGGCGGCGGCTTTATTGTCGGCGGCTCCAACTATGGTCAGGGTTCCAGCCGGGAGCATGCGGCGCTGGCACCGGTATACTTGGGGATTAAAGGGGTGGCGGTTAAATCCTTTGCCCGGATTCATAAAAACAATCTGATCAACAATGGGATTCTGCCCCTGGTGTTTGCAAGCGAAGCTGATTATGATACCATTGAACTAAACGATGAGCTGGTCATTGAAAATGCCCTGGAAGCGGTTAAATCAGGCAAGGCCAACCTGATTAATAAAACCAAAGGGTTAACCTATGTAATGCTTTTGGAAGTTTCCGAACGTCAAAAAGAAATGCTGTTGGCCGGTGGGTTGATCAACCTGATTAAATTAAAAAAATAATTTAATAAAATTCATTTAAGCAAAAATAAATCGTCAATTTTCGGGTAAATATCCTCTAATTGGCGATTTTTTATAGTCATAAAACGAGGAGGAAAAAATGAATTATGAAATTAAGGGAGGAAATCTCCCGGTGGTAACAGTGACGTTAAACAGCGGCGAATCAATGTTTACCGAGTCGGGGGGAATGTCCTGGATGTCGGAAAATATCCGGATGGAAACCAATACCAAAGGTGGTCTGATGAAGGGGTTAAGACGAACCCTGGCGGGGGATTCTTTATTTATGACTACTTATACGGCAGAGCGAAGCAACAGCCAGATTTCTTTTTGTTCCAGTTATCCGGGCGAAATCAAAGCGCTGACACTGCAGCAAGGGCAGTCGATTATCTGCCAGAAAAGCAGCTTTTTGGCGGGTGAATCGACGCTGGATGTGGATATGTACTTTAAAAAGAATATCGGGGTTGGCTTTTTTGGTGGTGAAGGTTTTATTCTGCAAAAACTTTCAGGACCGGGAACCGCTTTTATTGAAATGGATGGTGCCATGGTTGAATATGATCTGGCACCCGGCGAAGTGATCAAAATCGATCAGGGTCACATTGGTATGTTTGAAGAATCGGTGAGTTTTGATATTCAGGCCGTCAAGGGCATGAAGAACATCTTTTTAAGCGGCGAAGGATTATTCCTGGCCACCTTAAAAGGGCCGGGAAAAGTCTGGTTGCAAACCATGCCGCTGAGCCGACTGGTTCAGCTGGTGGCTTCAAGTTTACCGCCAAGAGGGTAGGTGGTCAATAAATTTTTCTAAACCAAATAAGCGCCATGCCGATACGGCTGTATCCGGCATGGCGCTTATTTGGTGCAACGTTTTACGGGGTCACATTGACATAATTATCCGGCAGCTCATCAAAAAACATAATTCCCAGACAATTGGTGCCAATATGAACGGTCAGGGTGGAACCGGCTTTTTCAGGCAACAAAAAGTTTTTAATCCCCAATTCTTTTTCAAAATATTTCCGGGCCTTATCCTGGAGATCAGGAGCTGTACTCTGGATCATTCCGAGGACCTGATTCTTATTTGTCATTTTTTCTTCAACAATGGAAAACAGGGTCTTTAAGGCTTTTTTCTGACCACGGATTTTTTCATAGACCAGGATCTCGCCGTCTTTAAAGTATAGGATCGGCACGATTTTGAGCATATCGCCAAGCATCGCGGCATTTCGGCTGATCCGACCGCCCTGAGCCAGCCATTTGATATCGCCGACCAGAAAAAAGATCTGGGCGTGCTGGGCCAGAAAGGTCATCGTTTCGACAATTTCTTCATAGGGACGGTTAAGCTTGTTGAGCTTCAGTCCCTGATAAAGAATCAATGCCGAACCGGTGGTGGCTGAAAGCGAATCGACAATCGCGACTTTCCGTTCCGGATATTTTTCCAGCAAATCCCGGGCCAGCAGCCGGGCGGTCTGGTAGGTGCCGGAAAGTTTTGAGGAAAGCACCAGATAAATAACATCGTCACCATTCTTAAGGTGTTTTTCAATCGTGTTGGTTATATCCAGAGGCTGGATCTGAGCCGTTTTGGGAAAGAGTTTACTGTTATTATTGACAAAATCCACGACCATTTCGGGGGTGATGTTAATGCCATCGAAGTAGGTTTTATTATCGAGGGTTACGGGAAAGGGTAATATATCAAAATCATAGCGATTCAGAACGTCACTGTTGGTATCACACATGGAATCCACAATAAATTTTATAGCCATTAAGGTGTTGCTCCTTTTCGTTTAGTACAGAATATTCTACCATGAACCGATTTTTTATACAATCAAACGGCGGCTGGTTTTGTATTACTCATTTGATTTTCAGGGATGGTTTGTGATTATATCAAAAAAATGTTAAACTAATCTTTGGAAATTAAAACCCCGACGTTCAATTTATTAAAGTAAGAAATGGAGAATTTTGTGGAACAGATAATCAATCAACTCGCTAAAGAATTTTCAATACGCCCCCAGCAGGTGGAAGATACCATCAATTTAATCGATGGCGGAAATACCATTCCCTTTATTGCCCGATACCGGAAAGAGGTTACCGGGAATTTAAGTGATGCCCTGTTACGGGATCTGGATGTGCGTTTAACATATTTAAGAAAACTGGAAAAACGAATCGAAGAGGTTACCGGTAGCATCGAGGAGCAGGGCAAACTGACCCCGGAACTAAAAAGCGCCATTTTAAAAAGCCAAACCCTGCAGGAAGTGGAAGACCTCTACCTGCCTTACAAACAGAAAAAGAAAACCCGGGCATCGGTGGCCCGGGAAAAAGGACTAGAGCCATTGGCGCTGCAAATTCTGGAGCAAAAACTGACTGAAGCCGAACTGGAGGAAGCAGCACTTCATTATATCGACGCCGAAAAAGAAGTCGACAGCGCCGCAGTAGCCCTGCAATTGGCAATGGATATTATTGCCGAAATCGTGTCGGACAATGGCAGTTATCGGGGCGTGATCCGAAAGTGCACCTATGATAAGGGACAAATCAAGTCCACCGTGGTCAAGGGTAAAGAAGTGGAAAACCCGGAGCTGGAAATGTATTTTGATCATACTGAAGCGATCAAAACCATTAAGGATCACCGGATTCTGGCAATTAACCGGGGCGAAAAGAAAAAAGCCCTGTCGGTTAAGTTGTTGGCACCGAGCGAGGAAATTCTTGCCTACCTGAAGAAGGAATTGCTAAAAGCCCAGCCCTCAAGCTATCTGTTAAATGCCATTGATGACAGTTATACCCGGCTGATTGCGCCAGCCATTGAGCGGGAAATCCGGACGGCACTAAAAGAGCGGGCGGAAGAGGGGGCCATCAAGATGTTTGCGCTAAACCTTAAAAAACTGCTGCTCCAGCCACCCTTTAAAGAAAAAGTCACGATGGGCTTTGACCCGGCCTTCCGAACCGGCTGTAAGATTGCCATTCTTGATGCAGTCGGAAAGGTGCTGGACTATACCACCATTTATCCCACCTTTGGCAAGGGTCAGGCCGAAAAAGCGGAAAAAGAGTTGATTGAACTGATTGAACGCCATCAGGTCGATATTATTGCCATCGGCAATGGTACCGCTTCCCGGGAGTCCGAGCAGTTTGTGGCTGAAACCATCAAAAAAACCACGGTGCCGGTTCAGTACATTGTGGTCAACGAGGCCGGGGCTTCGGTTTATTCGGCCTCAGAGCTGGGCACTGAAGAGTACCCGGATATCAATGTCTCCATCCGGGGGGCCATCTCGATTGGGGGGCGGCTTCAGGATCCGTTGTCGGAGCTGGTAAAAATTGACCCGAAACACATCGGGGTGGGGCAGTATCAGCACGACGTCAATCAGAAGGAACTTGAGCGGGTACTGGAAGCAACGGTTGAAGATGCTGTTAATAATGTCGGGGTTAACGTTAACCGGGCATCGGTGGCACTGCTCAAGTACGTGGCCGGGGTCAATAAAACCATTGCCAATAATATTTTGGATTATCGCAACAGCGTCGGACCGATCAAGAACCGAAAAGAGCTGATGAAGGTCAAAGGTCTGGGTGCCAAAGCCTATGAACAATGCGCCGGATTTCTGCGGATTGATGATGGGGATAACATCCTCGATAATACCGGGGTTCACCCGGAGGCTTATAAAAGTGTCGAAAAACTGCTGAAATTAAAAGGGATAAAAAAAGAAAAGCTGGGCAGCCGGGAACAACAGGATTTGTTTAATGATATGAATTATTCGGAAATGGCGGCCCAGCTGGAAATCGGGATTCCAACCCTATACGATATTGTCAAGGAACTAAAAAAACCGGGACGGGATCCCCGGGAAAATGCCCCCAAGCCCCATTTGCGGTCAGATGTTTTATCAATGAGTGATCTGGAAGTGGATATGGAACTGACGGGCACGGTAAGGAACGTCATCGATTTTGGCGCCTTTGTGGATATCGGTGTCCATCAGGATGGTCTGGTGCATATCTCTCAAATCACGGATCGTTATATTAAACATCCATCTGAAGCGGTTTCCCTGGGGGATGTGGTAACAGTTAAGGTGCTGGCGGTGGATCAAAAACGAAAACGGATCAGTTTAACCATGATTATATAACCACGATTATTAAAAAAATATTGACAGCGGGATAAGTTTTTTATAAAATAAAAGGCTTCTCCCTTTTTTTTGTGTTATAATAACTCCAGAATCGATGATAGGAGTGGTTAAAATGTACAAGATTGGGGATAAAATTGTTTATCCAATGCACGGAGCGGGTATCATTGAAGCAATCGAAGAACGAGAAATATTTGAAGAAACGAAACCTTACTACATCATGCAGATCGTGTCCGAAGGTTTGCAGATTTTAATTCCGGTTGATAAAGTCGATGATATTGGGGTAAGAACCATCGTGAACCAGTCAGTAATTGATGAGATGATCGAGTCGCTAAAATTACCAATGGATGTGATGGAAAAAAACTGGAATCGACGCTATCGGGAACATCTCGAACGTTTAAAAACCGGTGATATTTTTGAAGTCGCCAAGGTCGTTAAGAATCTTATCTTACTGGATCGCTTAAAAGGCCTTTCAACCGGGGAAAAGAAAATGCTCAATAATGCCCGGAATTTCATCGTCAGCGAAATGGTCTTGATTCAAGATAAGGATAAAGAAGAAATCCTGGAATTGATCAATAGTTCGGTACAAAGTGAGGCGTGAATTTCGCGCCTTTTGTTGTATTTAATAGTTTAATCTTAAGAATTGGATGCTATAATTCGAGGTAATGTTTTAGAAAGGAGGTGAAGATAGTGATACAAAAGATACTTCGCGTGTCATTTGGAATTATTGGGATTCTGGTTGGGATAGCCCTGGCCAACGTATTGATAACCAATTCGTGGATCTTGAAAACCATGCAAATTAATCTTACACCTGAATTGGAAATTATTTTTTATGCGGCTTTCATCGTTCTATTCGGACTTATATTTTTCATTCTATTTCCCCTAATGCTAAAAGGCGTAAAAAAGTTGACAAAAATTGTTGAGGCCAGCATGGAAAATGTTCGTCTCATTGACGTTGGCCTGGGCATTGGTGGTTTGGTGATCGGTTTAGTAATTGCCATGCTGATCAGTTTTGCTTTTTCGCAGATTCCGATTCCCTGGATTGGCGGACTCTTAACGATCAGCATTTATATTGTGCTGGGATACATTGGCTTTTCCTTACCGATCAAAAAACGGGAAGATATTCTCCAGGCATTTCAGAGTGCCAAGCGGGAAAAGGATGCTAATGTGCCGGTCGGTCAAAAGCGACCCACCAAAAAGAAAGGTGCGGCCATTCCCAAATTACTGGATACCAGCGTGATTATCGACGGACGGATCTTTGATATTTGTAAGACCGGCTTTATTGAAGGTCCTCTGGTGATTCCGGTCTTTGTGCTTAACGAACTCCAGCTGATTTCAGACTCAGCTGATGAGTTGAAACGGAATCGGGGCCGTCGTGGGTTGGATATTCTAAACAAAATTCAGACTGATCTGGAAATTGAAGTACAGATTACCGAAGAAGATTTTGAAGATACCCATGAGGTCGATTCTAAGTTGGTCAAACTGGGTAAATCAACCAAAGCCAAGATCCTGACCAATGACTACAATCTTAACAAGGTGGCCACGGTCCAAGGGGTCGACGTGCTTAATATTAATGAGTTGGCCAATGCCGTCAAACCAATTGTTCTGCCCGGCGAAGAGATGAAGGTTCTCCTGGTAAAAGGTGGAAAAGAAAACGGCCAGGCCGTTGCCTATCTGGATGATGGCACCATGATCGTAGTCGAAAATGGCAAGAAATATATCGGAACGACAACCGCAGTGATCGTTACCAGCATTTTGCAAACGGCAGCCGGACGGATGATTTTTGCAAAACCGAAAAAATAATCAATCAGCAATCATAAATTTGAATAAGCGCGTTTTCGAAAAAACACCAATGCTTGCGTTGGTGTTTTTATTTCGGCCTTTTTTGACAAATTTATTGTAATTGACAGGGGCTTTACGTATAATGAAACGAGTATTGTTAATAATCGGGGCAGGGTCAGAAATGGCTCTGCCAGAAATAAATTATTGTGAAAATGGGGACGATCATGGAATTACCTGAAGCGTTTAAAGAAAAAATGAAAAATCTGATGGGTGACGACTATGAAAGTCTACTGGATTCTTATGACCAGCCGGAAAGCAAAGGTATCCGAACCAATACCCTGAAGCTGTCCCCAGCAGAGCTGGCCAATAAATTACCCTTTAAAACCCATAGTGTGAACTGGTGTAGCGAAGGGTTTTATATTGATCATGAGGTGAGGCCGGGTAAAAATCCCCATTATTATGCCGGGCTTTATTATGTTCAGGAACCGACAGCCATGGCGGCGGTTGAAGTGCTTGACCCTCAGCCGGGGGATTGGGTGCTGGATCTTTGTGCGGCACCGGGAGGAAAATCCACCCAAATCGGAGCCCGACTTCAAGGGGCGGGGGTGCTGGTTGCCAATGAGCTGGTCAATTCCCGGGCTGGTGTCCTTTCTACCAATATTGAGCGGATGGGGATCACCAATGCCCTTGTGACCAACGAATTTCCGGAACGGTTGGTGGATTCTTTTTATGAGCGCTTTGATAAGATATTAGTCGATGCCCCCTGCTCTGGCGAGGGGATGTTCCGTAAAGATCCTGGTGCGCTGGCTGACTGGAGTCTGGAACGGGTTGACCGTTGTCGGGGAAAGCAGGAAAAAATACTGGAAAGTGCCCATCGTCTGCTAAAACCCGGCGGGGTGCTGGTTTATTCAACCTGTACCTTTTCACCGGAAGAAAATGAACAAATGATCGAAGCGTTTATCGAAAAATATCCCTATGAAGTGGAAACGGTTGAGTTACCCGGGATTACTGATCATGGCCAGGTTGCCTGGACCCGAAAGCAGCAGCAGGCCATTGCAAAAACGCTGCGGATTATGCCAATGACAGTCAAAGGTGAGGGGCATTTTATTGCCAGACTAAAAAAACTGCCAGGCCAGGCGGAGAACCTTGATATTAAACAGGGATATGCCAAATCCCGTTTAAAAAAGGCAACTCGGATGGAGTTGCAGGACTATAGTGATTTTGCCAAAAACAACCTTGACCCGGAATTTTATCAAAAAATTGCAGACCGGCTCTATCTTTTGGGAGAACATCTCTATGCTATTCCGACTGGGATTGAACTCGAGCGGATTGCCAATTTAAAAATTTTGCGTCCTGGTCTTCACCTTGGCACCTTTAAGAAAAATCGTTTTGAGCCCAGCTATGCTTTGGCTATGGCGCTTAACTTATCGCAGGCCCGAAATAGCTGCAATTTAAACGATGAAGAGCTGGCCTATCAGTATTTAAAAGGTGAGGCATTAAACCTCACGGCTTCCAAAGGGTGGATTCTGATTGGCTACAATGGCTATCCGCTGGGGTTTGGTAAAGCCAGCGAAGGGTTGATCAAGAACCACTACCCCAAGGGGTTGAGAATCAGAAAAAAATAGGAGAAAGCAGATGAAACACCAGGTGAACGAAAAAAATGTTCACCCTAGTGCGGTGATTGCTGAAGCGGTTACGATGGGAAATGATACCACCATTGGTGCTGGGGCAATTGTCGGCGCCGGGGTTTCCATTGGGGAAAATTGTCAGATTGGTACCGGGGTGATCATTGAAGCAAACACCAGGGTTGAAGATAACTGTGTTTTGGAGCCCGGAGTGATTATTGGAAAAGATGTGACCATCGGTCATCATACCAAAATCGGAATGGGCGCCAGAGTTACCAACAAGGTAACAATTGGTTCCGGTTCAATTATAAAAATTGGTGAAATTATTTTAAAAGATATGATTTATAAAATGGTATTTAAGCGGGGTGCCTGGATTTATCGGGAGGACAGTTTGGATCATAAAAACGAAGAATGAGGGGAAAAATGAATCAGAAAGACTTTACTTGTTTAAAAGAAGCTTTGGAAAAGAAAAAAAAGATTTTAGTGTCCAGCTGCTTGCTGGGAATGAAGATTAATTATGAGGGCAAAGCCCATCCAGTCAATGAATTGCGGCAGCTCTTTCTGCAGGGGCAGGCTATTCCGGTTTGTCCGGAGGTACTGGCAACCATGCCGATCCCCCGGGATCCAGCGGAAATAGTCGTGGTCAATGGAGAGCGGAAAGTGTATAATAATAAAAAAATAGATGTGACTGAAGAATATCTTCTGGGAGCGCAACGGACTTTAGACACAGCCCGAACATCAGGTGCTAAAATTGCTATCATGAAAAGCAAAAGCCCTTCCTGTGGTTGTGGAAAAATTTATGATGGCACCTTCAGCGAAAATCTGGTTGATGGGGATGGTATTACGGTAGCCTTGTTGAAAGAAAATGGTATTCGGGTTATTACTGAAGAAGATTTTCTGGAGTGCCTGAAATAATAAGGTCTTTGCGAAGGGATTGCAAAGCTTACCGCCAGTTGTTATCATTGATACAATCATAATAACGAGATCTCGAAAGAAAAGTGAGGAAAAGATATGAAAAACAAACTCAATATCGGCGTGGTTTTTGGAGGCCAGTCGGGCGAGCATGAGGTTTCCAGAGTCTCTGCTTACAATGTTTTAGGGGTTATTGATCGGGATAAGTATGATATTGTAACCATCGGGATCTCAAAGCAGGGGAAATGGTATTTATATTCAGGTGATACAAAAAAAATCAAGGATGGTTCCTGGGAGCAGGATCAAGATAACCTGATTGCTGATTTTTCAATTTTCTCGCATCCGGAAATCGCTAAAATTGATGTTTTTTTTCCTGTTCTTCACGGACCAATGGGAGAAGATGGGACCATCCAGGGTGTTTTTGAAATGCTCAACAAACCCTATGTGGGGTGTGGGGTGTTAAGCTCAGCGGTGGGAATGGATAAGGTCTTCTCCAAGATTATGTTCCAAAGCGTGGGAATCCCCACCGGTAAATATATCTATTTTCGGGAAAATGAGTGGAAAAGAGACACCGACAGCAAAATTGCTGAGATCGAAGCGAATCTGGGTTATCCGATTTTTGTTAAACCGGCCAATATGGGCTCCAGCGTGGGGATCAGCAAGGCACATGACCGAAACGAACTGGTTGCTGCCATTAATGAAGCGTTTATCTATGACAATAAACTGATTCTGGAAGACTTTGTCAAAGGAAGAGAGATTGAATGTGCTGTGTTAGAAGTTGGAGACGTCATTCGGGCCTCGATTCCCGGAGAAGTCATCCCTTCAAAAGAGTTCTATGATTATGAAGCCAAATACTCAGCGACCGAAGATTCCAAGGTGGTCATTCCGGCTGAGCTATCTCAGGAAGTTACCGAAAAAGTCAGAGCCTATGCCATTAAAGCCTTTGAAGCCATTGAAGGTTCCGGCTTGACCCGGGTCGATTTTTTTGTCACGGAAGATGAACGCATTTTAATCAATGAAGTAAACACCCTGCCGGGATTTACCAACATCAGTATGTATCCAAAAATGTGGGAAGCCACCGGAATTGGGTATATAGAACTTGTAGATCTGATTATTGCGTCAGCCAAGCGGAAACGCACCACGACCAACTAGGTTGTCCGATTTCTTTATGATGCGTAATCCTAATAAAAACTTAAACGGATAATTTTTCTTGATAAAAAAACCCAACAATGGTTTAATAGTGGGAGAAATTATACCTCTAGGAGGAGACCAATGACTGAAGAAAGAAAAAAAGTGTGGTTATCCATTTCGGGAACCGTCAAAAACGAAGAAGAAAAGGATACCCTGGAGTTCCTGACCGAAGGAGATTTATATAAAGAAGCGAATCGCTCCTGTGTGACTTATCACGAATCGGAAGTTTCCGGGATGGAAGGAACAATCACCACCGTTTGTGTTGATGCGCAAAAAGTATCAGTCATTCGTCTGGGAACCACCAATTCCATTATGGAATTTGAGCGGGGAAAGCGAAACCTGACCTGGTATTCCACCCCTTACGGGGATGTGACCATGGGGATTTTAACCAAGGATGTATTTGTCAATTATAATGAGGATAAAGAGCCCACCAAGGTGTCCATCGATTATGACATCGAAATTGAAGGGGTGACCAATTCTCAGAATATTCTAAACATCAAAATCACCCAATAAAAATGGCAGCAATGCCAATCACAGGAGAAGCGCCAGTTGCGCTTCTCCTTTAAATTTCACCTGACCAGCAGAATTAAAAAGTCACGAGTTACTGATAATAAAAAGAAAAGTGAGAGGAAACAAAGGATGTACATACGTGAAAAGATCACCAAACAGATTAAAACAATCATTGGAGATGCGCTGAATCAAACGGTTGAATCGGGGGCATTGACCATTGAAACCATGCCAGATCTTTTTCTGGAGATTCCCAGAGAAAAAGAACATGGTGAGTATTCGACCAATATCGCCATGCAGCTGCCCAAACAGACGAAAAAAGCGCCCCGTTTTATTGCCGAAACCCTGGTGGCAAATATGCAAATTGCCGACTCCTACATTGAATCCATCGAAATAGCCGGACCGGGCTTTATTAATTTTAAACTCAAACCCTATTGGCAGTATGCGGTTTTAGCCGAAGTGGCAGATTTGAAAGCCGATTACGGCCGGAGTCAGAAAAATGCCGGAAAGAAATTTAACCTGGAGTTTATTTCGGCCAATCCGACCGGACCGATGCACATGGGCAATGCCCGGGGTGGAGCCATTGGCGATATCTTAGCGGCAGTGGCTGATTGGACCGGCTACGCCGTCACCCGGGAATTTTATATTAATGACGCTGGAAACCAGATTGTCAAATTCGGTGATTCTCTCGATGCTCGCTACCGACAATTGATGGGCGAGGATATTCCCTTTCCGGAAGATGGATATCAGGGAGAAGACATTACCGACCATATGAAAGCATTTATTGCAGCCAATGGTGATGTCCACCGCTTACTGACACCGGAAGAACGCAAACCAATTTTGATTGATTATGCGCTGAACAAAAACCTCAGCCAGATGAGAAGCGATCTCGAAGCCTATGGAATCCGCTATGATGTCTGGTTTTCGGAACAGAGCCTTTATGACAGCGGTGCCATTGAGAAGACCATTGAGCTGCTCGGAAAGGGGGGCTTTACCTACGAACAGGAAGGCGCCTTATGGTTTAAAGCAACTGAATTCGGTTCCGATAAGGATGATGTATTAATCCGGGCCAATGGATTACCCACCTATTTTATGGCTGATATCGCCTATCACATGGATAAGTTTATCAACCGTGGATTTGATCGCTGTATCAACGTCTGGGGGGCTGATCACCACGGTCATGTAGCTCGCCTTAAAGGCGCTTTAACGGCAGTTGGAATTGATGCCAGTAATTTTGAGGTGGTCATCATGCAACTGGTACGCTTGCTTCGAAACGGTGAAGTGGCAAGAATGTCCAAACGCCAGGGAAAAGCCATTGCACTGACCGATCTCATCGATGAAGTGGGCGTTGATGCCACCCGCTTTTTCTTCAATCTGCGCTCGCCGGACAGTCACTTTGACTTTGATCTGGATTTGGCCATTGAGCAGTCCAATGACAATCCGGTGTTTTATGTGCAGTATGCCCATGCCCGAATCTGTAGCATTATTCGCCAGATGACCGAAGAACTGGATCAGACGATTCCCCTGGATTACAGCCGCCTGGTTGAAAAAGAAGAATTGAATCTGATGGAAATCCTTGCTAATTTCCCGGATGAAATTTTGACTGCTGAAGATAAATTGGATCCCAGCCGAATTACCCGCTATGCCATTGATCTGGCCGCAGCCTTCCACAGTTTTTATAATGCCTGCCACGTTCGGGTTGACGACAAGGCTTTAATGAAGGCCCGAGTTGCGCTGATTGAGGCAACAAAGCAGGTTATTCAAAATGCTCTGGGTATTTTGGGAGTATCGGCTCCGGAAAGAATGTAAAAATGAAAACAGAATCAGGAATCTTTGACCGAACCGAAAAACTGATTGGAAAACCCGGTTTGGAGATTCTAAAAAATTCAAGAATCATCCTGTTTGGTGTTGGTGGTGTTGGTTCTTTTGTGGCCGAAGCTTTAATTCGCAGTGGGGTTGGTTTTTTAACAATTGTGGATAAAGACATCATCGATCCCAGTAATCTGAATCGTCAGATTATGGCCAATGTTAAAACCATCGGTAAGAAAAAAGTGGATGTCATGGCCAGAAGACTGATTGCCATTAATCCGCTTTCGATTGTTCATCCGATGCATAAATGCTATACCCCTGAGAATTATCAGGAATTTCATCTTCAGGACTATGATTATATCATCGATGCGGTGGATATGGTGACGGCAAAAATCGATCTGGTCATTAAAAGTCAGCAAAACAAGGTGCCGATTATCAGTTGTATGGGAACGGGAAATAAGCTCGATGCTAGCCGCTTTAATATTACTGACATCTATGAAACTTCGGTTTGTCCGCTGGCCAAAGTGATGCGAAAAGAACTGCGGGAACGGGGGGTAAAATCACTAAAAGTGCTTTATTCCACTGAAGAACCGATTATCCGAGAAACCCCGCCCGGCAGCATTGCCTTTGTCCCATCGGTAGCCGGTCTTTTGATTGCCGGAGAAGTGGTCCGGGATCTGTTAAAAACGAACAGCGGACATGAGGATTAATATTTTGACAATAGTCACCAGATCAAATAGCTTAAAAGCCATTTAAGTTATTTATTTGGTGGCGTTTTTTTGTTTGCTTTATGTTATAATTTTTAATGAAAATTCAAGTTCAGAGAAATTCACAGGATCGGCCTCGAATCATACAGGCGGAAAATAATTTAGCCTCTGAATTGAAACAAAAGTTTTCGAAAAAATATTATTTTGTCATTTGTAAAAATAAAAGTGCTGTTTGGATGGATTCTCAGCGCATTTTGGGATCACCAGATGTAAATTTGTGGAAACGAAAAAAATCTGTACAAATGGCTAAAAATGTGGTTAAATTTATTTGGAAACGAGCTGGAAGGAGTAAAATGATACGGATCGGAATTGGTTATGATGTCCATCGTTTAGTAAAAAATCGATCACTCATTTTAGGCGGTGTAAAAATAGAGCATTCGTTAGGGCTGCAGGGCCATTCGGATGCCGACGTATTAGTGCATGCCATTATGGATGCGTTGTTAGGAGCCCTGGCATTGGGCGATATTGGCAAACATTTTCCGGATGCTGATGCCGCCTACAAAGATTGCGACAGCTTGCTAATGCTTAAAAAAGTGGGACAGCTGGTGGCAGAAAAGGGATATAAGATTAACAACATTGATTCAACGATTATTGCACAAGCCCCAAAGCTTGCGCCGTATATTGAAATGATGGTGGAAAATATCAGAATTACTCTGGATTTATCCAGAGGTTGTGTTAGTGTAAAAGCGACAACCGAAGAAGGTCTGGGTTTTACTGGAAGTGAACAGGGAATCGCTGCCAATGCAGCGGTGAGTCTTTTGAAGGGAGAAAAAAGCAGATGATCGGTATTATTGCAGCCATGGACAGTGAGGTTCGTGACATCAAAGCGGCGATGGAAGATGGGATCAAGGTTCATCACGGAGGAATGACTTTTTTTAAAGGAAAACTTCATCAGAAAGAAGTGGTGGCTGTCAAAAGTGGAATCGGAAAAGTTAATGCCGCCATGTGTGCTCAGGTATTGATTGACATTTTTAAAGTAACGGCCATTATCCATGTAGGGGTAGCTGGTGCAGTGCATCCCGAGCTGGAAATTGGTGACATCGTTATTTCTGAAGACAGTTGTCAATATGATATGGATGCCCGGGCCTTTGGTCATCCCCGGGGTGAAATACCAAACATGGATATTACCTTTTTCAAGGCCGATTCAACCCTTATCAAGCTGGCGGTGGCAGCTGCGCAAGATCTTGGTGCGACGCATCGGGTGGGTCGAATTATGACTGCCGATTTAGGTGTGAACTCCAACCAGCTCAAACAAGAATTACTGGAAGAATTCGGCGGTCTTTGTGTGGAAATGGAAGGGGCAGCAGTAGGACAGGTGGCAATGCTCAATCAGGTTCCCTATCTGGTCATTCGTTCCATGTCTGACAAAGCCGATTCCAATCTGACTGATGATTACAAGGCAAATCTCGAAGCATCAATCAAAAATGGGGTAGCCATGGTGCTAAAAATGGTTCAGGAAGTTCCGACGGCATGAAAGAGTTGGCACTCCGCCCGACCTGGGCAGAAATTGACCTGGATGCTCTGACCAGTAATTACGAAGAAATTCGCCGGATTGTCGGGCCTGACGTTAAAATTCTGGGCGTGGTCAAAGCTGATGCTTATGGTCATGGCAGTTTGGAATGTGCCAGAACCCTTTGTGATGCCGGGGTGGATATGTTGGCGGTCGCTTTCATCGATGAAGCCATTGCCCTGCGACAGGGGGGTATAACCGAGCCGATTTTACTGCTCGGTTATACCTCAAAAGCGCACATCCCCGATCTGATTCGCTGGGATGTGATTCCCGGTGTTTATCAGATGGATTTTGCCCAGGCTTTGTCGGAGCATTGTCAGGAAATTGGCATTCGCCATCCCATTCATGTAAAAATTGATACGGGTATGGGGCGCATTGGGATTGGCTGGCGAGAAGCTTCACAAGCAATTGAGGCGATGAATCAATTGGAAGGAATCGAACTTCAGGGGTTGTTTACCCATTTTTCCACCGCCGATGCCGCTGATAAAACCCACACGCAGGAGCAGATTCGACGCTACCGACAGGTTATCTCGGAACTGGCAGAAAAAAATATTGTTATTCCCATTAAGCATATGGCTAACAGCGCCGGGATATTTGATGTGGACGGCGTTCATTTTGACATGGTGCGGCCGGGGATTATTCTCTACGGTCTCTATCCGTCGGCGGAAGTGGATCGGTCAAAAATCAGCTTAAAACCGGTGATGACCCTGAAGTCAACCATTGTTCATCTCAAAACCCTCCATCCTGGCGAAACCGTCAGCTATGGCAATCGTTTTGTTGCTGAGGAGGATCGAATTATTGGCACCTTACCAATTGGTTATGCCGATGGCTACACCCGGATGCTCAATGGTTTGGCCAAGGTCTTTATTTCCGGTCAGCTGGTGCCGGTGGTTGGTAGCATCTGTATGGATCAATGCATGATTGATTTGACTGATGTGGAAGCCGTTTCCCTGTATGACGAAGTGGAGCTTTTTGGCAACAATATTTCCGCTGATGTATTGGCCGACGCCTTGGGTACCATCAATTATGAAATCACCTGTATGGTCAATAAACGGGTGCCCCGGGTCTTCATTAAGGATGGCGTCCCGCAGGCGATTAGACGAGATATTTTAGATCGGCAAATCAACACAAATAGTGATATTTATTAAAAGAGGAGAATTAAATGGCATTTTTAGAAGAAACCGTTAGGGGAATCCGCAAGGATATTGTAAAAATGATTGGCAAGGCTTCTTCAGGTCATCCTGGGGGATCATTGTCGTCAGCAGAAATTTTAACCCTGCTCTATTTTGAGCAAATGAATGTGGATGAAAATAATCCCCAAAAAGAAGATCGGGATCGTTTTGTGCTGTCAAAAGGACACGCGGCTCCGGTGTTGTATGCAACCCTGGCCGCAAAAGGCTTTTTTCCCAATGCGGAGTTGGAAAATCTGCGACAACTGGGCTCCATCCTTCAGGGTCATCCGGACATGAACAAGGTACCGGGGGTTGATATGTCGACTGGTTCTTTGGGACAGGGAATTTCGGTGGCGGCCGGAATGGCATTGGCCGGAAAAATGGACAACAAATCTCATAAAATTTATGCGCTACTGGGCGATGGTGAACTGCAAGAAGGTCTTGTTTGGGAAGCCGCCATGGCGGCTTCCCACTATCAGCTGAATAATCTGATTGCCTTTGTGGATAATAATAATCTTCAAATTGACGGCGCCATCTGTGAGGTGATGTCACCATTCCCCATTGATGCCAAATTTGAAGCCTTTGGATGGAATGTCATCACGGTGGAAGATGGACATAGCTTTGATGAACTGCGAACTGCTGTGGAAGCAGCTAAAAAATCAGAAGATAAACCAACTGTGATTATTTGCAAAACGGTTAAGGGTAAATGTGTTTCATTTATGGAAAATAATGCGGGATGGCATGGAAAAGGGCCGAATGCAGAAGAAGTGAAACAAGCATTGGCAGAATTGGAGGCGTAATCATGGCAGAAAAAAAAGCAACACGACAGGCGTATGGCGATTATCTGGTAAAGCTGGGAGAAAAAAACCCCAATCTTGTGGTACTGGATGCGGATCTTTCTGGAGCAACCAAGACGAATATATTTAAGAAAGCATATCCCGAACGGCATTTCAACGTGGGGATTGCCGAAGCAAACTTGATGGGGATGGCAGCTGGTTTGGCAACGGCCGGAAAAGTTCCCTTTGCCAGTACCTTTGCCATTTTTGGAGCTGGCCGGGCTTATGAAATTATCCGAAACAGTATTTGTTATCCGAAACTGAATGTAAAAATCGCCTTAACCCATGCGGGTATCTCAGTAGGTGAAGATGGCGGTTCCCATCAGTCGGTTGAAGACATTGCCCTGATGCGGGTATTGCCCAATATGACGGTGTTATCACCGGCAGATGCCATCGAAACCGAAAAAATGCTGGATGCGGCCATGACTATTGAGGGCCCGGTTTATATCCGTTTAGGGCGTAGTGATGTGCCGGTGCTTTTTGATGAGAGCTATCACTTTGAGTTGGGTAAAGCCAGTATGATGAAAAGTGGCAGTGATGTGACTATTATTGCGACCGGTTTAATGGTGGCGTTGGCAATGGAAGCGGCTGACCAGCTAAAAGAAGAAGGAATTTCAGCCCAGGTGATTAATATGGGCTCAATCAAACCGATTGATGTGGATGCCATTAAGCAGGCCGCCTTAACGACAGGGGCCATTGTTACCGCCGAAGAACACAGCATTATTGGTGGTTTGGGTGGAGCCGTTGCAGAAGTTTTGGGTGATGAGGCGCCGGTACCGCTGGAACGGGTTGGTGTAAAAGACCTGTTTGGACAATCCGGCAAGGTGGCACCGCTGATGGAAAAATATGGTTTGACGGCGAACGCTATCGTTGCTGCTGCAAAAAAAGCGTTGAGTCGCAAATAAATATAAAACGATCAAAAAAACAGGGTCATGATGACGCTGTTTTTTTGAGGTTACTTAATTTACAAATTGAAATTGTCAAAAATAGGAGTATAATACTTATCATAAGGGCTAATATATTTTACAAGAAGGAGTATTTATGCCACTGGATTTTAAAGAAGCTATCGAAGGACGACGTTCAATATACGGGATTTGTAATGAAAGTACCATCACGGCTGAAGAAATACTGGAAATTGTTGACCATTCGACGAAGCACATACCGTCGGCGTTTAACTGCCAAAGTCAGCGGGTTGCAGTATTATTTGGAGAAAAGCATCTGGAATTCTGGGGGATTGTGATGGAAGTACTCAGAAAACGAATTCTAGCAGATGAGTTTCGCCCTACCGAAAATCGAATCAATGGTTTTGCGGCAGGATGCGGGACATTGTTGTTTTATGATGATACCTCAGTGACTAAAGGACTGATGGAAAAGTTTTTGCCCTATCGGGACAGTATTCCGGATTGGGCTGAACAGGCCAATGGAATGCTGCAGTTTGCCATCTGGACGCAATTGGAAGCCGCCGGTCTGGGCGCCAGCCTGCAACACTATAATCCAATTATTGACAAGGACGTCAAAGATGCCTTTCTGATTCCATCGGATTGGCGACTGATTGCTCAGATGCCTTTTGGGGTTCCTACAGAGATGCCCGTTGAAAAGAATTTTGAACCGATCGAACGACGGGTTATCGTCGTCGAATAATAAATCAAAAAAACACGGAATAACCGTGTTTTTTTGATTTATTGGTGTTTACTCAAGTAGCAGCAAACCATAATATTTGACAAACTCATCTTTGGCAACCAGCGTTTTCAGGGTTTCGCCATTGTTACGGACGGTTTCAAAAACATCGATGCCAGAGCCCTCCATAGAGGGTCGGCGATTTTTGGTATTAAGACAAGGAGCCGTAAGATCGCAGCTGGGGCAGATGTGACAAGGGCCAGCCCAGAAGACAAAGGCCTTGTGGTAGCCACCGGTAAAGGCCAATCGTTCTGCTTCGAGCATCTTTCGCTGAAATTCACCAGTACCGGGAATGCCTTTAATCAGAAAAGCTTTGCTGTAGGTGGTGAGGAGCCGTTTCGTTTCTGCTAATGGGATTTCATTGGCCTGACAGTGTTTGAGATTGGCCGACGAGCATCCGAAGGCGCATTTATTTTTAGCAAATTCGGTCACGACGACTGAATCGGGAGCGATTGCCATCACCTCATCAAAGCCAATGGCCAGGATCGGATGCTTTAAACGCTGCAGGGGCGATAGTGACAGCGCATCGATAAAGTCAGGCGATTGGCTGGCAAAGATGACAGCGGTATCGGTTTCCAGTGGGATTAAAGGTGAAACATGGAGGCCGGTTTGCTGCAGGTGGGCAATAATGGTGTGGCCGGAACAGACTTGACCGCCGAAATGAAGCATCCGATTAACCCCCGACAATCTGGCCATCAGGGTGGCATGCTCATCAAAGGCATCGTGAAGCATCAGGATACCATCGGGTTTAAGCAGCGGCAGACAGGTAAGTAATTGATCCAGAATAGATTGATAATCGTTAGCGATGAATAAACCCGTGAATAAGATCAGTGAATAGATATGCTGACTTTTCGCAGCCGTGGTGTCCAGTTCGTCAATGGAACAGCTATTAAATACTGGCCTTTTGAGGTTGCTTAAAGCGGCAGGATCGGTCTGGAAGGGATTATCATCGATCAGGATGGTGATATCCAGTGTTGGAAAAGTATCAATAAAACAGTCCGCCATAGTTTGGGCTCCGGGACCACCGATTAAAATTTTCCCGGATAATTTAGGAAAAAATTTGACACATTCAAGGGCTTTCATGCGGGTTAACTCATGAATTGCCTTTTTTTTCAGTTGGTTTATTTGTTCGGGAGATAAAGACTCCGATTCTTGATTGAGTTTAATTGGTTTGTTTTTTAGCAACGAGGTTTTTAGCTGATGCCATTGTTGTGATTGAAATTTTCGGAATTTGATGGCATCACCCAAATAATCCGGACTGGATGACAGCAAGTAGCGTCTGGTTATGATGGTGTTACTGTAATTCTTCTGATAACAGAAAATTAGTCCCAGGCTTTCCAGTAGCGGCAGAAAGGATGACAAGGCCGCATTATCCGTTCCCAGCTTTTCTGAAAGCGCAGGAATACTGGCGCCATCATCCCCGAAAGCGTTTAAAATTTCAAAAAAATTCAATTCCAGAGCGGTGAATAAAGCCTCGGATAGCCAGTTGGCGGTTGAAAGATTTTCCAGAAACTGGCCGCCATGGGTATGGGGATCGTAGCCGGTTAAAAAGGGGCTGGCAGTAGAGTTTGGTTTTATCATGGTAGTCCTTCCTATCTTCGAGTTCAATACGTGTAAACATCGGTTCGATACCTTATTATAGAACCATAACCATTTTTTGCATAGAAAAAAATTATGCTTGGTGCAAAAAGCGTTTGATTCTTTAGAAAAAGATAATTTAAAGAGATCCATCGGTGTAAGGAAGACTTATTTTATATTTTCGTTCGTAATCGTGATAACTACCAGACTAAAATATAAAATGAATGTGATGGTTGCCTTAAAACAGTGTCTGGCGAATCAAATTACCGGGGATTTCGGATTCAAAGATCAGAACGAAAAAACTGGTTGACAAAGTAATATAACATTGCATTTTTACCCATGGGGCTTTAAATGCCTTCAGTGTTTTTTCAGGACAATCGACTTTTGAACAAGATACAGTGGTAAGTGTCGTACTGATTCTTATTAGCCTCGGGTATGCAGCTTTCTTAAAAAGGTTACCACAAAAAAATTGTACTTGTGAGGGACAAGGCTGTCTGGATCAGTAAAACTGCATCGGTACGGGGATTTAACACAAGGAAAGGAATTCTTATGAAAAATCGGAAAAATCTTGAAGTCATCAGTCATTCGTTTGAAAATAATGGTCTGATGCCCAAACGGCATACTGGATTTGGGGAGGATGTTTCCCCTCCTTTTGAATTAAAAAATCTGGCCCCCGAAGCGGTATCAATAGCGATTATTATGGATGATCTGGATATTCCTTTAATCGAGGCTTATAACCATTGGCTGATCTGGAATATTCCCAAATCGGAAACGATTTCTGAAAACATTCCCTATGGTCCGATTGTGCCCATGCTGGATGACGCAAAACAGGGATGCGGATATGGCCGTAACCGTTATCGGGGGCCGAAACAACCGGTCTTCGTCAGAAACAGTCATCGTTACTTATTTCAATTTTATGTACTTGATTGTTTCTTGGAGCTTGACAGCAGTGCCAAAAAAAAGCAGTTGCTTGAAGCGATGAACGGACATATTCTGCAACAGGGCAATATTACTGGAATATATAAACGATAAATGGAAATCAAGAAAAAATAAGAACTGAGCGCTGATAAGGAACAGATTACTTACAAAATTCTTAATTCAGCCAGTCACAATGCTGTTTTAAAAAATGGCTACGATGGATTTTACCACTTTGAACAACTATCAAGATGAATTCAAAAGAAAAATAGATTAAAGTCTTGACAAAGAAAAAGGATTGCATTATGATTTAGAAAGTTAAATAGATCCAATACATGGTGCCTTACAAAGGAGAATAGGGAATCAGGTGAAAATCCTGAACGAACCCATCACTGTAATGGTTTTGTTTTTGCAGATGCCACTGGCAACGGGAAGGCGCAAAAACAGATAAACCAGAGTCAGGAGACCTGCCATGAATTGATATAGTATGAAACGACGGTAAAGTTTCGGCTATCCTTAGGATTACTCTAGGATAGTCGGAACTTTTTATTTTGCGCGAAAGCCGGAGTGCACGGTTTTATGCCAAACGGCAGTAATTTTGTGCGGCACAATGACCGGAGTGCACGGCTTTATACCTAAAAAACCAATACCAAAAATTCAATCACGAGGCGATCCATGAAACCGATCATCCAACTG
>JABNAD010000271.1_pt1 | contig 37758 bp, 31 predicted proteins | sample 7240381 | NCBI WGS metagenome assembly JABNAD01 (sample SAMN11332834, study PRJNA596920) | anaerobic digester metagenome | biome: digested sludge; isolation source: digested sewage sludge-derived enrichment culture grown on H2/CO2 | place: Germany: Goettingen
ATTGAGATACCGCATCAAATTGTCCAGCTGCTCTATGCAGACCGTTCTTCCCTGCTGATACAGCGCCTCCAGCTTATCCGCGTGACGTTCCAACCGCCCCACCAGCACCGGGCCCGCCGGGCGGAGAAGGAACACTTTTCCCTCCCGCTCCAGCTGTTCCAGTTCGGTATATTGGGCGTTATACCGCCGGTTGCTCTCCCGCACAGTTGCAAGAAACGCAGGATACCTTCGTCCGTACAGCCGCCGGGCCGTCTCCTCCAGACCGCGGCTGATCTGCGGCTTTTTGCGATACCCCGCCGGGCGGGTCAGAACTACCACCCGCTTTTCATACCCCAGCGTTATGGCACGGTGATAGGCGACCGGACAGGCACAGCCCCCGTCCAGATACGGTGTGCCGCCTATGTACACGATTTCGCTGAGAGCCGGCATACTGGACGAGGCCCGACAGGCCCGGTCAAAATCGGCCGGGGGAATCGTCCCCTTACGAAAATACGTCGGCTCACCGGAAATGCAGTTGGTGGCCACCGCTTCAAAAATCTGGGGGGAATCGGTAAACGTCTTCTTGTCCAGAGGGTTCAGCACATCGGCCACTTCTCCAAACAGAAAATTGAAATTGAAAACGCCGCCGTTTCGCAGCAGATTGTTGAATCCCAAAAAGCGCCGGTCCGCGCAGAACGTCTCGTTGATATCCCGGGTACGGCCCGGCTGACGGGCGATATAGTTGTATCCGCACAGTGACCCGGCGGAGACGCCGTTGACATATTCAAACCAAATCTGCCCGTCCATCAACACGTCCAAAACTCCCGCCGTGAACAGGCCCCGGAGGGAACCTCCCTCCAGCACCAGAGCGCCTTTTTGCATGAATACGCCTCCCTTTGATAATCTTAAGGCAACACCGCGCAGGGATTGCATGCAGATTGCGCAGTCAGATTTTTCGTCAGATTGTATAGGGATTTCGCCGCCATACTGACGTATGGTAAAAATTGCTGTGCAAGATGGCAAAAACTATGCAAGCAAGCTGTGCACAAAGCCGCAAGGCGTTCTTTGTGCGGTGTTGCCTTAAGTTTAGCATGGAATGTCCCGGCGGACAACCCGAAAACAGCGGGATTTTACCGAACAAAAGCCGCGGCCTGCGAAAATCCACAGGCCGCGGCTTTGCGCGCACTTCCTTTAGTCCTTCAAAAATGTCTGGGGGTCCACCGCGTCTCCGTCCTTCTCCACGGCAAAGTGCAGATGGGACGCCACAGAGGCCTCTGCAATGGCGGTGTTGCCCACCGCGCCAATGATCTGCCCGGCGGAGACGGCGTCCCCGACCTTGACCGTGGGCACCGCCTGCAGGTTCGCATAGGTGGTGCGGTAGCCTCCGGCATGGTCAATCATCACGGTGGTTCCCATCAGAGGGTCGTTTTCCACGGCGCTTACCGTTCCGGCGCTGGCGGCCATGACCTGCGTGCCCGCCTCGGCGGCCAGATCCACGCCCGCGTGGGTGCGCCAGTCGCCCATTGTCTCATCATAGAGCAGTTCGTCCACGCTGAACGCAGACACCACAGCGCCCCGCAGCGGCCAGACGACCAGATTTGGTGCAGTGGCTGTCACAGGGGTATCGTCCACCTGCACCGAAGGCATCTCCACAGGCGCGTTCGCCGGGGCGCTCTCCTCATCCGGCTCCTTGATCGTCTGCGGCTCCAGAATCTCCAGTGACGGCCCTTCCGGGTCCAGATCGCCATAAAGATCCGCATCCGCCGAGGCTGCCGCAGCGTCCGCCTCGGCCGCAGTGCTGCCATGAAACAGGATCATATAGCCCGAAACTCCCACGACCATCAAGCACAGGAGCAGGACTATGTAGAAGCCCGCTCCGCCCAGTGCAATTTTCGGTTTGTTCATACAAAACCGTCCTTTCCATTTGTTTGCCTGAAGTATGTCCGTGGAAAGGAAAAATTATACGCAGTCTCATCCTTTTTCGGTAAAATCTGGTAATCGTTTCCTCTTTTTAGAGTGAATCTCTGTAACAAAACGGTTCCGTAGGCGTTTACACTGCAAAACAGCAGGTTTTTATCCGCACAGTTCGACAGCCGGGAAAAATCCGCGTCAAAAAAAGCCTGCCGAAAAAGTCCGTGAGACTTTTTCGACAGGCCGGAATGACGCGCCGTGGTTTGCTGGGGAATTTATTTAATGATGAGGGTTGTGCCGGTCATTTCCGCAGGGGACTGGAGCCCCATCACGTCCAAAATCGTGGGGGCGATGTCCGCCAGCTTTCCGCCCCGGCGCAGCTCGCTGCCCGCACCGCAGAGGATGAAAGGAACCAAGCTTGTGGTATGCGCGGTCATGGGGCTGCCGTCAGATTGCTCCATCTGCTCCGCGTTGCCGTGGTCGGCGGTAATCATGGCAATGCCGCCCATTTTCAGCGTGGCGTCCACGACCTTTCCCACGCATGTGTCCACCGTTTCCACCGCTTTTACCGCCGCGCTGAACACACCGGTGTGGCCGACCATATCACAGTTGGCAAAGTTTAAAATAATCACATCGTAGGCCCCGGACTCAATGCGCTCCACGCACTTTTCGCAAACCTCTCCGGCGCTCATCTCCGGCTGGAGATCATAAGTCGCCACTCTGGGAGAGGCCACCAGCACCCGGTCCTCGCCGGGGAAGACCGTTTCGGACCCACCGTTGAAGAAGAACGTCACATGGGCATATTTCTCCGTCTCCGCAATGCGCAGCTGCGTCATGCCCAAGGAGCTGAGATATTCGCCCAATCCGTTGCGCACCAAGGTTCGGGGAAACGCCACTTCCACATTGGGCATGGTGGCGTCATACTCCGTGTTGCACACGAAGGTAAGCGGGAAATACTGGTGCGTAAACCCGTCAAACGCCGGGTCCACCAAGGTGCGGGTGATTTCCCGCGCCCGGTCGGGCCGGAAATTAAAAAAGATGACGCTGTCGTTATCGCCGATGGTGCCATCGCTGTCGCACACCACCGGTTCCAGAAATTCGTCGGTAACGCCCTTGGCATAGGAGTCCTTCACAGCGGCCACCGGGTCCGGATTTGTCGTCGCACCCTCGCCATATACCATGGCGTCATAGGCCTGTTCCACCCGGTCCCAGCGCTTGTCGCGGTCCATGGCGTAGTACCGCCCCATCACGGTTGCGATCTTGCCAACGCCCAGCTCGCCGCACTTTTCCACGGTCTGCGCCACAAAATCAACGCCGGAGGAGGGGGACACATCCCGTCCGTCCAGAAACGCGTGGATATAGACCTTTTCAAGACCCCTGTCTTTCGCCATTTTCAGCAGCGCAAACAGGTGGTCGATGTGGGAGTGTACCCCGCCGTTGGACAAAAGACCCATCAAATGAAGGGTCGTGCCCTTTTCTTTGCAGGCGTCCATGGCGTGCTGATAGGCGGGATTTTCAAAGAGAGAACCGTCCGCCACAGCGTTGGTAATGCGGGGCAGGTCCTGAAACACCACCCGGCCGCCGCCAATATTGGTGTGGCCCACCTCGCTGTTGCCCATCTGCCCGTCGGGCAGACCCACATCCAGTCCGGAGGCGGAGAGCGTTGTATTGGGAAATTCCGCAAAAAACTGATCGAGCCGGGGCGTTTGCGCTGCCCGGACCGCGTTTCCCCGCAGATCGCCGGACATGCCGAAGCCGTCCATAATAATCAGCGTTGTGGGAGTTTTATTCATAATCAAAGTACCTCTTTCTAACTCTGCCGATTGTTTCGACCGTTGCCGCGCGAAGCCATGAGAGGGCCGTGCCCTCGGAAATCGCTGCGTCCGCCGTCTCCCGCCCCCGTATTCCTCGTCCAAGATTTCCGCGGGGAAATCCAAGGCAGTTTCATCCGAATATCTGCCTGCGAAAAATTCCGCGGCCGCAGCCGTTTTCGCTGGCTCAGGGGAGGTCGAGGGGGAGCGAGCTCCCCCTCAAATCAGTCAGTCCTGGTTTGCGGCGTTGATGATCTCCACAAACTGCTCCGGCTTCAAAGCCGCGCCGCCGATGAGTCCGCCGTCGATATCCGGCTGGGCCAACAGCTCCGCCGCGTTCTTGGGATTCATGGACCCGCCGTACTGAATGGTGACGGAGCGGGCAACCCGCGCTCCGTACAGGGCGCGGATGGTGGCGCGGATGTTGCTGCAAACCTCACCGGCCTGCTCTGCCGTGGCGGTCTTGCCGGTGCCGATGGCCCAGATGGGCTCATAGGCCACGATGCAGCGGCGCAGCTTGTCGGCGGGAACGCCGTTCAGCGCGCTCTTGACCTGCAGCGCAATCCATTCGCCGGTAACGCCGGTTTCCCGCTGCTCCAGGCTCTCGCCCACGCAGATGATGGGGTTCATTCCGGCGTTCAGAACAGCGTGGACCTTTTTATTCACGCTGGCGTCCGTCTCGCCAAAATACTGGCGCCGCTCGCTGTGGCCAACGATCACATACTTCACAGACAGATCCTTCAGCATGTTCGCGGAGATCTCGCCGGTAAAGGCGCCCTTTTCCTCAAAGTAGACGTTCTCCGCGCCCACGGAGATCCGCAGATCCTTAAAAGCCCGGGTGGCCACAGAAATGTTACAGGCGGGAACACAGATCAAGGTATCGCACCACTTGGCCTTGGGCATGATCTTCTTCATATCCTCAGCAAATTTCTTTGTCTCGGTGGCGGTCATATTCATCTTCCAGTTGCCGGCAATCACAGTTTTACGGTAACGACGATTCATGGTTTCAACTTCCTTTATGTCAATTTCAATTTATCCCGCCCGGTCACGGTGCGGTCACATGGAACGAGGCTGTGAAATGGTTTTATTTGTCCTGTAGGCAGGCCACGCCGGGAAGTTCCTTGCCCTCCAAAAATTCGAGGGACGCTCCGCCGCCGGTGGAGATGTGGGTGATCTTGTCGGCAAAACCCAGCTGCTCCACCGCCGCGGCGCTGTCGCCGCCGCCCACGATGGTCACCGCGCCGCTCTCCGCCATGGCCTGCGCCATGGCGCGGGTGCCGCCGGCAAACGCGTCGAACTCAAAAACGCCCATGGGGCCGTTCCACACGATGGTTCCCGCACCCTTCACCGCGTCGCAGAACAGCTGCACGGTTTTGGGACCGATGTCCAGTCCCTGCATATCGTCGGGAATCGCCATGGTGTCCACCACGACGGGCTGCGCATCAGGAGAAAATTCCTTTGCCGCCAGCGTATCCACCGGCAGAAGGAATTTCACGCCCTTGTCCTTGGCCTTGGCGATCATCTCCAGCGCATAGTCCTGCTTGTCGGCCTCCAGAAGGGACTGGCCGATGGAGCCGCCCTGCGCCTTTGCAAAAGTATATGCCATTCCGCCGCCGATAATAATGGCGTCGGCCTTGCTCAACAGATTGTTGATGACGTTGATCTTGTCAGAGACTTTCGCGCCGCCCAAAACCGCCACAAAGGGCCGCTTGGGGTCGTCCAGTGCCTTGCCCATGACCTCCAGCTCTCTGGCCACCAGAAGGCCGGAGACGGCGGGCAGATAATCCGCCACGCCCACGGTGGAGGCATGCGCCCGGTGAACGGAACCAAACGCATCGGAGACATACAGCTCCGCCATGGAAGCCAGCTCCTTGGCAAGGGCGGGATCGTTTTTCGTTTCGCCCGCTTCAAACCGGGTGTTTTCCAGCAGCATGATCTCGCCGGGCTTCAGCGCCGCGGCCTTGGCCTTGGCGTCAGGACCCACGGTATCGGCCGCGAAGGTCACGGGCTTTTGCAAAAGCTCGCCCAGCCGCTTTGCCACCGGCGCAAGACTCAGTTCCATTTTCCGCTCACCCTTGGGCTTTCCCAGATGGGAGCAGGCGATGACCGCCGCGCCGTTTTCCAGCAGATATTGAATGGTGGGCAGCGCCGCCACAATGCGCTTATCGCTGGTGATGGCCCCGGTGGCCTTGTCCTGAGGCACGTTGAAGTCGCACCGGAGCAGGACCTTTTTCCCGCTTACCTCCACGTCCTTCACTGTCTTCTTGTTATAGTTCATAAATATCCTCCCTGAAAATGTCGGTTCGATCTGTGCGGATAGATCTCAGCTTAGTATGTCCGCCGCTGGGATTTTACAGGCGGATAGGGAAAGAAATTCAGCGTTCACCGGCCATTTCCCCTTCGCCGGAAAGGCCGGGAAAGCCGGTCTGGCGCAGAGCCTCGTAAACACACACAGCCACCGTGTTGCTGAGATTCAGGCTGCGGGCCTCTTCCCGCATGGGGAGCCGAATACACCGGTCAGAATGCGCCTCCCGAAAATCCTTGGGCAGTCCCGCAGTTTCCTTTCCGAAAAACAGCCAGCAGCCGTCCCGGAATTCCGCCTCTTGATAAGAGCGGGGGGCTTTTGTCGTGGTGAGCCAGATATCCGCGGCGTCTGGATTGCGATGAAAAAAGTCGTTCAGATTTTCGTAGTCGAAGACCTGAACCAGATTCCAGTAATCCAGCCCTGCCCGTTTGACGGCCCGGTCCGAGATATCAAATCCCAGAGGGCGGATCAAATGAAGCCGCGCGCCGGTAGCGGCGCAAGTCCGAGCAATGTTTCCACAATTCTGCGGGATTTCCGGTTCCACAAGAACAACATTCAGCATTGAATCCCTCCATTTAATATGGCCGGGTCAATTGTAATCCATTACCTGCGCAAATTCAACCACTTTATATGAAAAAATCGTTTTTTTCAGAGAAAACCACTACAAAACTACGAGAAATTCTGCAAAATGCCGAAGTCAACGGCTAATTATCCGAAAAACTGTGGAAAATCTACATATTTTTTTGCTGAATCGTCGTTTTGCCGAAATAGAACCGGAATTTTCTGAAACAATTTACTAGGAAACACTGGATTTTCCTTAAATTTTTGTTATAATAGCTTTGCAACCGATCCCGCAGCGGATCTGGCCATGACTGCCGGGGTGTCCGCGCCCCGCAAATTATTCTCGAGGGAGGGGATACCGATGGATCAAAATCGCGCAGTCATTTTCCTGACAACTTCCCCGGACCCGGAACAGAAAAAACCGCTGATGCTGAAAGACATTCTGTTTTGCCCCATCCTTACGTGGGTGGTTCGCAAACTGAAGCGTGACGGCGTAGAGCGGTTTTTTGTTGTCTGCGGTCCGCAATATACCGACGAGGTTCGCGCCTGTTTTCCGGCAGACGCCGACGCAGTGATTTCCGACGAGCACCCCAAGCTGCTGGATTTTGTTTCCGGCGCGCGGCGGGTAATCGTCATTTCTCGTCCGGTGGTTCCGGCCAAGCAGGCCGGAGAGGGATATGTCTATTCTGCCGAAGGCTCCGCGCTGGCAGAGGGATGGCAAAAAGCTGCCACTGTCTTTTTGCAGAACGTGGACGGCGAGCGGGGCTGGATTGCCCTGAACTCCGACGCCGACATTCAAAATGTGGAACTGCACCTGCGGGATGAGATTGTCGCCGAGCACCTTGCAAACGGCGTGCGCATTCTGGACCCGAAGGCTGTCTATATCGACCCCCGGGTGGAAATCGGCCGGGGGACTATGGTCCTGCCCGGAACCATTTTACGGGGAGCGACCCGCGTCGGCCAAGACTGCGTCATCGGCCCCAACGCCATGGTGCGGGACTGCACCGTGGGGGACGAGAGCGAGGTCAACGCTTCGCAGATCAACGAGTCCTCCATTGGCCGGCGGACCCATGTGGGACCGTTTGCCTATGTCCGGCCAAACTGCCGCATCGGCGACGACATCAAGGTCGGCGACTTTGTGGAGGTGAAAAACTCCACCATCGGAGACGGGACGAAAATTTCCCATCTGACCTACGTGGGGGACAGCGACGTGGGCAAAAAAGTCAACTTTGGCTGCGGCACCGTTACCACAAATTACGACGGCTTCAAAAAATACCGCTGCACCATCGGCGATGAGTCCTTCATCGGCTGCAACACGAACCTTGTGGCGCCGGTCCGCGTGGGCAAGGGCAGCTATATCGCGGCGGGAGCGACCATCACCAAGGACGTGCCGGAGGATGCGCTGGCCGTGGCGCGGGTACAGCAGGAGAACAAAGACGGCTGGGCCGCGCGGCGGCGAAAGATGCACGGTAAATAAACGAATGATTCATTCACATATAACAGAAGAAAGAGGGCGTTGTTATGATTTCTCATGGCAAGGATATCAAGGTATTTTGCGGCAACTCCAACCCCCAGCTGGCGGCAGATGTCTGCAAACTGATGGGAACCAAACTGGGCGAGTCGGAGGTAGGTACCTTCTCCGACGGTGAGATTTTCGTTTCTCTGTATGAAACGGTTCGCGGCAGCGACGTGTTCGTGATCCAATCCACCTCCACCCCCGTCAACAACAATCTGATGGAGCTTCTCATCATGATCGACGCGCTGAAGCGCGCCTCCGCCGGACGCATTACCGCCGTGATGCCGTATTACGGCTATGCCCGGCAGGATCGCAAAGCCAAGGCCCGCGACCCCATTACCGCAAAGCTGGTGGCCAACATGCTCACCGCCGCCGGCGCCGACCGGGTGTTGACCATGGACCTGCACGCCTCTCAGATTCAGGGCTTCTTCGACATTCCCGTGGACAATCTGGCCGGCAACCCCATTTTTGTGGATTATTACGCCAAGAAGTTCGGCGCAAACTGCGAGAACATGATGGTGGTCTCCCCGGACGTGGGCAGCGTGGCCCGCGCCCGCGCCTTTGCTCAGAAGCTGCACATGAATCTGGCCATCGTGGATAAGCGCCGCCAGAAGGCCAACAGCTGCGAAGTCATGAACGTCATCGGCGACGTGAAGGGCATGGACTGCATTATTTTTGACGATATGGTGGATACCGGCGGATCTCTGTGCAACGCCGCGCAGGCTTTGATTGATGTGGGCGGTGCAAAGAGCGTCCACGCCTGCGCCAGCCACGGCGTTCTCTCCGGCCCGGCTATCGACCGGATCAACAACAGCGTGATTACCGAGCTGGCCCTGCTGGACACCATTGCTCCCATTGATGCAGGCAAATCCGACAAGATCAAGTACCTTGCCGTGGCGCCCATGTTTGCCGAGGCGATCGAGCGCATTTATCAGGAAGTTTCCATTTCCAAGCTGTTCCGCTGACTCGGAAGAAACTGCACTTTATTCGGAACCGGCTCTGCCGATTCCTCATGCCGTTTCGTTCTTCCTCGCCTTCCTCCGCAAACGCTTCGCTGGTTTGCGTCGGAGAAGACGCGCGGGACGCAGGACGGTAGACGAGAGCAATGTCCACTGCGTTCCGTTTCCCGCTTTGCGGAAAACTGCACTTCGTTTCCTTGCTCCTCCTCTTTCGGTCAAAACCCGCTTCGCCGGACTTTTGATCGAATTGAGACACGGGACGGAAGACGGGGGACGAGGGACGAGAAACGCTTGGCACCTCTGCCCGGAATGCGGGACTACAATTTCAAATGATAGAAATAGACAAGGCGGGGGAGGCGACTTCCCCGCCCTGTTGGGCTTTCTTTTCTGCGGAGAATTTGGGTCGCCGTGAAATTGAGAGCGCGGAATTTGATCACAGGGAGACAGGGCAATGTTGTTTGGAAACAAATCCTCCGGCGTGGACTGGCTGCTGGTCGGTCTGGGCAATCCCGGAGAAAAATACGCGAAGACCCGGCACAATATGGGCTTTCTCACCGTGGACCTTCTGGCGGAAAAACAGGGCGTCAAGCTGAACAAGGTGAAGTTCAAGGCCGCCTATAATATTCTGCATTTTGGCGGGGCGCGGGTGCTGGTGATGAAGCCCCAGACCTTTATGAATCTCTCCGGCGAAGCCGTGCACGAGGCCGCCCAGTTTTATAAAATTCCCGCCGACCATGTGCTTGTCATCTATGACGACGTATCTCTGCCCGTGGGAAAACTGCGGGTGCGGCCTTCCGGCTCCGCCGGGGGACACAACGGCATCAAAAACATCATCGCCCACTTGGGAACAGACCAGTTCCCCCGGGTGAAAATCGGCATCGGCGATCCCGGCGGGGCCGGGGAGGAGCGGGACATGATCGACTGGGTCATCGGCGTCCCGTCTCAGGCAGAGCGAAAAACTCTGCTGGACGTCTTCGCCCGCGCCATCGACGCGGCGGAGTGCGTGATTGAAAACGGCGACTGCCAGAAGGCGATGAATCACTTTAACTGAGCAAGGCTCAGAAACAGCGGCAGCAAAGGAAGATTTATGGAACAACTCCTGAAAAAACTGAATGAACTGCCGGAGCTTCGTGAAACGGTGGCCAGTCTTGAAAGCGGCAAAAGCCCCGTGGCGGTTTCCGGGCTGCAAAGTGCCCACCGCGCGGCCATCGGCGCGGCCATCGCCCACGCGATGGGCCGTCCGTCGGTCTTTCTCTGCGGGGACGAGCAGGAGGTCAAGCGCCTGAGCGGCGACCTTCATGCCCTGACGGGGGCGGAGCCGGTGACGCTGCTGGGCCGGGAGTGGCAGTTCCGAGCAGGGGCGGTGTCCTCCCGCGCTTGGGAGCAAAACCGTCTTGCCGCGCTGTATGCTCTGGCAAAGGGAAAGGCCCCTGTCTGCATCGCCACGGCGGACGCGCTGATGGCCCGCGCAATGCCCAAAAAGCAGCTATCTGCCGCCGTGCGGACACTGAAAGTCAGCGGAAAACTGGATTTGAACGAGCTGGCCGGACAGTTGACCGCCGCCGGCTACTCCCGGTGCGAGCAGGTGGAGGGCGTGGGCCAGTTTGCCATCCGTGGTGGGATTTTGGACGTGTTCTCCCCCCTGATGGAAAGCCCGGTGCGCTGCGAGTTGTTCGACGATGAGATCGACTCCATGGGCACATTTGACCCAGCCAGTCAGCGGCGGACGAAAAACATCAAGTCCGCACTGCTGCTGCCCGCTGCCGAGGTACTGCCCCATCAGGCAAACGGCGGAATCGAAGGGCTTGCCGCAACGCTTGACAAAGAGGCGGAAAAGCTGGAGAAAAAGGGCCGTGCCGCCGGCGCGGCGGAAACTCTGCGCACGGACGCCCAGCGGCTGCGCAACGGCGAAAATCTCGGCGGTGCGGACCGGTATCTCTGCGCGGTCTATCCGGAAGCGGCATGGGGCCTTGATTACCTGCCCGCCGACGCGGTGGTGTTTCTCAGCGAGACGGCGCGGGTGGAAGAGCGGGTCAAAGGCTTTGCCTTGCAGGTTCGACAGGACACCGAGGCTCTGCTGGAAGCAGGCGTTTTGACCGGGACATTTTCCCGGCTCTCTCTGACCGGCGAGGAGTTTTTCTCTCATCTGGCAGAGTTCCCCACCGTGATGGAAACCTCTCTTCCCACCTCCCGCTACCCCATGTCCCCCAAGCATTTGGTGAACCTGACCACCAAGCAGCTGCCCTCCTACGGCGGAAGTCTTGAAACCGCGGCAGAAGACCTGAAGCATTATCGGACCGCAGAATACGGGGTTCTGATCCTCTGCGGCGGCGAAGCGCGGGCAAAAAACCTTTTGCGTCTGCTGGAAGAGCGGGACATTCCCGCCACGCTGGATCTCAAAAACGCGGCCATGCCCGCCCCGGGCGAGGTACGGCTCACCGCCGGTGCGTTGAGCGCGGGCAGCGAGTGGCCTCAGCTTCATCTGGCGGTGCTGACGGAGGGGCAGCTGACCCCCACCGCCCGAAAACGGCAAAAGCTGAAAAAGGACTCCAGCCGCCAAAAGCTCCAGTCCTTCACCGACCTCTCTCCCGGCGATCTGGTGGTTCACACCCAGCACGGCGTGGGCCGGTTCGCGGGACTGCGGAAAATGCCGGTAGACGGCGTGGAAAAGGACTATATCAAGATTGACTACGCCGCGGGAGACTGCCTGTATGTACCGGTGACGGCGCTGGATCAGGTGTCCAAGTATATCGGCAGCGGCGAGGACGGCGGCGAGCACCAGCGGCTCAATAAGCTGGGCGGAACCGAGTGGGCGCGTTCCAAGACCAAGGCGAAGGCCGCGGCCAAAGACCTTGCAAAGGGACTGATCGCCCTGTACGCCCAGCGGCAGAAGCAGCCCGGCTTTGCCTTCTCGCCGGATTCCCTCTGGCAGCAGGAGTTTGAAGACGCGTTTCCCTATCCCGAGACGGGCGACCAGCTCCGGGCCGTGGAGGAGATCAAGGCCGACATGGAACAGGCCCGCCCCATGGACCGTCTGCTGTGCGGCGACGTGGGATACGGCAAGACGGAGGTGGCGCTCCGGGGCGTGATGAAATGCGTGCTGGACGGAAAGCAGGCCGCCATTCTGGTCCCCACCACGATTTTGGCGCAGCAGCATTATGCCACCGCTATGAGCCGTTTTGCGGGCTTTCCCGTCAATGTGGAGGTCCTGTCCCGGTTCACAACCCCCAAAGAGCAAAAGCGGATTCTGGAGGCCACCCGCACCGGCGGCGTGGATGTCTTGATCGGCACCCACAAGCTACTGCAAAAGTCCGTCCAGTTCAAGGATCTGGGGCTTCTTGTGATCGACGAGGAGCAGCGCTTCGGCGTGACTCACAAAGAGCGCCTGAAGGAGATGGCAAAACAGGTGGACACCCTCACCCTCTCCGCCACCCCCATCCCCCGGACGCTGAACATGGCCCTCAGCGGTCTGCGGGACATGAGCACCATTGAAGAGCCGCCCGCCGACCGTCAGCCGGTACAAACCTATGTGCTGGAGCACGACTGGGAGGTTTTGGCGGACGCCATCCGCCGGGAACTGAGCCGGGGCGGGCAGGTCTACTATCTTCACAACCGGGTGGAATCCATCTCCACCACCGCCGGTCGGCTGCAAAAGCTGCTGGGGCCGGAGGCCCGCATCGTCATCGGCCACGGAAAAATGTCGGAGCAGGAGCTTTCCGACGTGATGGGCCGGATGGTGGACGGCGAAGCGGACATTTTGGTATGCACCACCATCATCGAAACAGGCATTGATATTTCAAACGTGAATACACTGGTGATTGAGGACGCGGACAGGATGGGACTTGCCCAGCTACATCAAATCCGCGGGCGTATCGGCCGCAGCACCCGCCGGGCCTACGCCTACCTCACCTACCGTCCCGGCAAGATTTTGCAGGAGACGGCCAGCAAGCGTCTGGGGGCCATCCGAGAATATGTGGAGTTCGGCTCCGGGTTCAAGATCGCCATGCGGGATCTGGAGATTCGGGGAGCAGGCAATCTGCTGGGTCCGGAGCAGTCCGGGTATCTGATGAGCGTGGGCTATGACATGTACCTGAAGCTCTTGGAGGAGGCGGTGCTGGAAGAAAAGGGCGAACAGCCCGTGCAGGCCGCGGAGTGTACCGCCGACCTGACGGTGAACGCCCACCTGCCCGAGCGGTATGTTCCCTCGGCGGAACAGCGGATGGACCTTTACCGCCGCATCGCCGCCATCCGCACGCCGGAGGACTCCGGCGAGATTCTGGACGAACTGATGGATCGCTACGGCGACCCGCCCAAGCCCGTTTTGGCGCTGCTGGATGTGGCGCTGCTGCGGGCGGCGGCGCAGGCCGCCGGTATCACCGATCTGAGCCAAAAGGGCGACCGGCTGCGGCTGGAGCTGGGCCGGTTCTGCCCAGAGGCCTTGGCGGCGGTATGCGCCCTGCCCAAGTACCGGCGTTTGCTGACGCTCAGTGCCGGGGACATTCCCATGCTGACGCTGCAGCTGCGCCCCGGCGCGGATGTGCTGGAAACAGCGACGGCGCTGGTGGAAGACCTTCGTCTGGCGTCGGACGATACGAAAGAAAAGGAGAACGGCCATGTCTGAAGAAAAGGACGGGCGGCAGGAGCTGCCCCAAAAGGCGGAAAAGCTCGAAAAGCCGGAGAAGCCGGAAAAGGGACCCAATGAGCGGGGAAAAATGACCTTTCGCCGTTTTATGCGCAGCTATGGCTACCTGTTCACCACGGTGATCGTGATGCTGGTGCTGTTTCGGGGCATTTTCCTGCTGGGCTTCGTCACCAGCGGTTCTATGGAATCAACCCTTCCTACCCACTCTGTATTTTTGAGCTGGCACCTGAGCTACGCTTTGGGCGATCCAATGCCGGAGCGGGGCGATATCGTGCTGTTCGACAGCGACGAACTGGGGCAGACGCTGGTGAAGCGGGTTGTGGGACTCCCGGGTGAAACCGTTTCTTTCCGGGACGGGCAGGTACTGGTAAACGGCTCCGCGCTGGAAGAAACTTATCTGCCCGTGCAGGGGATCACTTATCCCCAAAACGAGGGAGACGGTTTCACCGTGCCCGACGGTTGCGTCTTTTTGCTGGGGGACCACCGGGACAATTCTCTGGACAGCCGCTTCTGGCAAGACCCCTTTATTTCCGTGACCAATATCCGCGCCCGGGCGTTGGTAGACATCTCCCTGTGGCCGGGCAATACGTGGCTCGGCGTGCGCCGGGTGGGATAAGTGCGCCCGCCTGCCCCGCCGAGAGGAAGGAGCAGGTTTATGAAACGGGCGTTGACTGCCGCGCTGGCGGCCATGCTGCTGCTCTCCGGCTGTGGAAAGCAGACGGAGCAGCCTTCCGGACTTTACTATGAGGCTTCCGGCATTGCGCCGGACGCGGTCCTGCTGACCGTGGACGAGCGTGAAGTCCCGGCAGCCCGATATTTCTATTGGCTGACCGCCGACTGCGACTATCTGGTGGATCAGGCGGCCGGCGAGCCGGACTGGTCTGAGGACGTAGGCGGGCAGACCTTGGACGAATATGTCAAGGATCAAGCCCTGTCCTCGACGGTGTTTTACGCCGTTGTGGAATCTTTGGCGGAATCCCACAACTGTGTGCTCACCGCCGAGGACTTGGCCGCCATGGACGAAGACTGGGCAAATCAGGCGGCTGCCGCAGGCGGAACGGACGCATACCTTGCCGCTCTGTCGCAAAAGGGTTTGGATCAGGCGGGCGCGCAACTGTTCTCCGCGGATTATTATTTATACGAGCATCTGCGGGCTTTGTCGCGAGCCGACGGAAGCGATCTGGCCCCGCAGGATGGGGCTGTGGCCACCTATGCGCAAGCCGCCAGGCTGTACACCGTGGACACGCTGTTATTCCCCAATGCGGACTTGGCGGCGGTGGCCCGCTCCGAGCTTGAAAAGGATCCAAGTTTAGACCCCCAGACCTCAAAGGACGGCACATATGCCTCCGTCACCGCCGTGCCGGGAGACGGGACTCTCTCCTCCGCGGCAGAAAGCGCCCTCGCGGGACTTTCGTCGGATCAGTGGAGTCAGCCGGTAGAAACAAGCGCCGGGATACTCCTGCTCCGTCCCGCACCGCTGGATGAAGACGCCGCCGCAGACCTCTGGTTTGACGCGCAGATGCAAAACCGGGCGGAACAGGCGCAAGTGACGTTCTCTAAGGAATACGACAGCTTTACCACCGCCTCGTTTTACAAAGGTGTGTGTACAGCACGGCGCGGCGCGAAATAACCGCGCATCGGCTCTCCTAAGCCCCATTGTTTACATATCTTTCCCATGCCTGCAACCCCCTATTGCAGGGTCGAAAAATTACGGGATTTTACATGGCCCCTGCCGTTTTCGTCAAGGTGACGAAAACGGCAGGGGTTTTGTCAAAGATTTAACAAAATTTCCCCAAGTCCTATTTTAGCCATTGACGCAAGGCAGAAATTCCCCTATAATAAAAATAACGACGGCAAAGAAGAAGTTCATTTGCCAAAATTTTGACAATCATGTTATGGTTTTGACAAACTTCTCCCGCACCGCATTCCCATCGTTTTCCCGCGCGGGTGAAAAAGCGGCCCGCGTCCAATGAAGAATTTTATAAAAATGGAGGATCATCATGAAAGAACTTTATGTCGTGAATTGCTGCCGTACAGCCATCGGCTCTTTTGGCGGCACGCTGAAGAACACTCCTGCCACCGAACTGGGTTCCATTGTGGTCAAGGAAGCTCTCAATCGTGCCGGTGTGAAGCCCGAGCAGGTTGACGAAGTGATGTTCGGCTGCATTCTGACCGCAGGTCTTGGTCAGAACGTCGCCCGTCAGGTCGCCGTCAAGGCCGGCATCCCCTATTCTGTTCCCGCGTACACCGTGGGCATGGTCTGCGGTTCCGGTATGAAGTCCGTCATCGAAGGTGCCCGCTCCATTCTGGCCGGCGACGCCGACGTTATTGTCTGCGGCGGCACCGAGAACATGTCCGCCGCTCCCTATGCCGCTCCCGACGCCCGCTGGGGTGCTCGCATGGGCGACAAGAAGCTGGTCGACACCATGATCAAGGACGGCCTGTGGGATGCGTTCAACAACTACCACATGGGCACCACCGCCGAGAACATCTGCGATGTGTGGGGCATCACCCGTCAGGAACTGGACGAGTTCGCCGTCTCCTCTCAGCAGAAGTGCGAAGCCGCTCAGGCTGCCGGCAAATTTGACGACGAGATCGTGGCCGTCCCCGTGAAGGTCAAGAAGGACATCGTCGAATTCAAGAAGGACGAGTTCCCCCGCGCAGGCACCACTCTGGAAGGCGTTGGCAAGATGAAGGGCGCTTTCCCCGTGGGTCCCGAGTCCCCCAATCCTCAGGTCGTACATACTTTTGAGGTCACCGGCGCCAAGGAAACCGACGACAAGGGCACTCAGCGTGTGACCGCAGCTTCCTCCTCCGGCATCAACGACGGCGCTGCCGCTATCGTTCTGGCTTCCGGCGAGGCTGTTGCCAAGTACGGTCTGAAGCCCATGGCCAAGTTGATTGGCTGGGGTCAGGGCGGCGTCGATCCCAAGATCATGGGCGTGGGCCCCGTGCCCGCCTCTCAGCAGGCCATGAAGAAGGCTGGCGTGACCATCGACGACATGGATCTGGTCGAGGCCAACGAGGCTTTCGCAGCACAGTCTATCGCTGTGGCTCGCGAGCTGCACTTTGATATGAGCAAGGTCAACGTCAACGGCGGCGCTCTGTCTCTGGGCCACCCCGTGGGCTGCTCCGGCGCTCGTATCATCGTCACTCTGCTGCATGAGCTGCAGAAGCGCGACGATGCCAAGAAGGGTCTTGCTACCCTGTGCATCGGCGGCGGTCAGGGTGTTGCCACGATCTTCGAGAAGTGCTGATTTTCTGATCTATACATAAAAGGGCGCCCGCGGGAAACCGCGGGCGCCCTTTTCGTTTGCTGACATTTTCAAATGGATTTTTTGTGGTTTATAGCAGCGTCATTCCGCAAAGATGTCGGCTAAAAGCTCCACCGTCTCCGGCAGACGCTCCTTTTCAAGCCCCGCGTAATTCACCACCATCGTGTGCGCAAACGCGGTCTTCCTCCGCTGGGTATACTCGGACAGAAAGCCCAGCCGGACACCCCGTTCCCGCGCCCGGGCGGCAATTTCCTCGTCGGTTCGTTCGGTGTCCAGCCGCATCAGGAAGTGAAGTCCCGCCCCCTGCTCCGCTATATGAATGCGCTGGGCAAAGGAGCTGCGTCCAAATGCCTCCAGCACGGCGGAGCGCCGGGCGCGATACTCCGTCCGCATTCGGGCCAAATGCTGCTCATAGTAGCCCTGCTCCAAAAATCGGGTCAGAACATATTGCTCCGTGGCTGGAACCGTGCAGGCATAAAAATCAAGCTCCCGGCGGTACTGCTCCAAAAGCCGGGGCGGCAGCGCCAAAAAGCCCACACGCATGGATGGGGCAATCGTCTGGGAAAACGTATTCAGATACGCTACCCGGCCTTCCCCGTCAATGCTTTGCAGCGGCGGAATCGGCCGTCCGGTAAAGCGCAATTCGCTGTCGTAATCGTCCTCAATAATCACCCCGCCAGTCTCATCCGCCCAACGCAGCAGCTCCTGCCGCCGCCGGATCGGCGTGGCCAGCCCGGTGGGGTACTGATGGGAGGGGGACAGGTGCGCCGCGCCTGCGCCCGCGGCGCGCAGAGCGTCCGGGTTCATGCCCTCGGCGTCCAGCGGCAGCGGGACGCACCGGACTCCGCTTTTTTCATATACCTGCCGAATTTTCGGATAGCCCGGGTCCTCCACCGCCAGTACCGTGTCCCGTCCCACCAGCTGGGCCAGCAGAAGATAGAGATACTCCGCTCCCGCGCCGATCACGATCTGTTCCGGCGACACGGAAAGCCCGCGATAATTCCGCAGATCACTGCAAATCGCCTCGCGCAGGGCATACAGCCCCTGATTCGGCAGCGGAGAGAGGAGGGCAGGCCCTTCCTCTGCCAGCACCTGCCGCGTCAGCCGTGTCCATGTCGCCAGCGGAAAGCGGGCGGCGTCCACCCGGTTCGTTTTCAAATCCAGCCGCCACAATCGCTCCTGCCGGGGCTGAATATCCGCCGCAGGCCGCTGCGCCGGGGCGCTCCGCTCCACCTGAGCAACAAAAAATCCGCTGCGGGGACGGGTATGGACGTATCCCTCCGCCTCCAGCTGCTGATACGCCCCCTCCACCGTGATGACTGAGACGCCCAGATGCTCCGCCAGCGCCCGCTTGGAGGGCAGCCGCTCCCCCACATGCAAGGCCCCCGAGAGAATATCCGCCCGAATACAGCGGTATAGATACTCGTACAGGGGCAGTCCGCCCCGCTCCTCCAGAGAATATGTCAGCATCTGCCCTCTCCAATCTGACCTTATCGAAATTTTACAATTTGAGTATTTCAATCATACCATATACGCGCTACAATAAGCTCAATTGAAGCCGAGAGGAGTCAGAGAAACATGGAAAAAGCAATGAAACCCGCATCTTCTGCCGCCCCGGACACACGGGTGCGCACCATCGTCACCACGGCCCTGCTGGCGGCCTTGGCCTGCGCCGCCACAATGGTGATCCACGTCCCATCGCCCACAGGCGGTTATATGAACTTGGGCGACACAGTCGTGCTGCTGGGGGCATTTTTACTGGGTCCGTGGTACGGCGCGCTGGCTGGCGGCATTGGTTCCGCCATGGCGGACGCTCTGTCCGGTTACATGGTGTATGTCCCCGCCACGCTGATCATCAAGGCCATTATGGCGATTGTGGCCGGACTTGTGTATCGCGCCCTGCGGGAAAAATCGGTTGGTATGCTTCTCTCCGCGCTGGTTGGCGAAATCCCCATGGTCGTGGGCTACTGGCTGTTCGACGCACTGCTGATGGGCAGCTTTATCGGCAGTTCGGTCGGCATCCCCAGCAATCTGGTGCAGGCAGGCTTTGGCATCGTCGTCTCCGTTTTTCTGGCGACGGCTCTGCGGAAGAGCGGCTACGTGCGAAGCAAATTTTCCAATCTGTAACGTAAAAATTTTTTTAAATACATGCAGAGGGGGCGGAACAAAAGTTCCGTCCCCTCGTTTTCGGCGCATCTGCGCCTTGCAGCCATCAGGATCGCTTTATCCCATCATGCTTCTGTCTGCTGCAATGTGTCGAGATACCAGCTTCCCATCAGCAGCAGCGGCAGAATCAGGAAAACATGAAACGGGGGAAACAGCGCGGCAGAAATTCCATACATCGCCGCGCCGCACAGCAAAAGTCGGTTTTGATTTCCAATCATTCCCGCAGCTCCAAGCAGCACGGCTAACGCCGCACAAATCAAGTGCGGCCAAACCACCCATGTGGCAATTCCACCCCACATCACGCCCCCGCTTTTCACAAGGTAGCACAGCGCACAAGCCACGTATGCCGCCCCTGCCGCACAGGACAGCCCCTGTTTCATCTTCTTGGTTCCCGCCATCTTTTTTGAACATCCCACCATTTTGTTCACAGCCCTCCAATTTTGGTAATATATACAATATACATCCGTATTCATTTTCTTGCAAGGCGTTTTACTCATTTCCCATAACTTACCAAGGTCTTTTAAAGACGGTACTCCAAAAAATCTTTTCCGCGTTTTTCCGAATGGAGCGGGTTTCATCTGCGAAGACTATTGGAGTATCGCAAGAGGCGCTGTATCGAATCACACCATCTCCGCAGCACAGGCAAACGCTTATATCACATCTGAAAGGATCCATCACTTATGAAAAAGAAAATTCCGAAAAAAAGCGATATTAAGCCAGAAATCCAGTCTGTCAAGGCCATGCTGGACTTTTCTTCAGACAAGACTGATCCGCAGGGCAGTTACACCGGTTGTCCCGCAAATCCACACGAAAAGCCGGTGCAGGACGTTGACGATTTGTAATTCAGCCCGTATCCCTGTACGGATTTGAATCTTGTGAAAATTTGGGAAAATATCCGGGGCACGGCGGCCCCGGATATTTTTTGCAAATTTTTCCTCTGGCTTTTTATTTATTTACGGTGCATAATTATATCACAAAATTATGGGAGGGCACCTATGAAATCACTGTATTGCATGACACAGAGCACATTCGGCGCGGAGGACGGAAACCATTACATCGCGTTCGGGATCAAACACGCCGAGGACAACAGCATCCTCTTCGATGACATTTCAACGAACCGGGAAATCGTTGAAACCATGGTACATATCCTGAATCAGCGGGAAGTGCCGACGGAAAAGGCGAAAGATGTGATCGACTGTATGGTATCAATGGATGCGCGGTACTTAAATCTGACGATGTCCCTCTGTCGTTAACCGCTGCGCGAAAAAGCCCCGGAGCCGCTGATTGTTCAGCGCTCTGGGGCTTTCGGATTTGTTTCACAGCGTTGGAATGGCTTGAATAAGAAAAAATTTTTCCGCATTCGCCCGAAACCCAGCGCAAGAGAACACGGTCCACCCCGTTAGCTCAAAAAAGAAGATCACCCGATGGATGATCTTCTTTGTGATAACTACGGACTTATGTTTTTGCGGTTAGGGCAGATTATGCACATAATCTGCCTGATTCTTTGGACTTTAACGGTCTATCATTTCCACTTTTGATGATCTTCCCATCAGTTCATAGTACCGCCGCCAATCGCTTAACGACTGAAGTGGAATCGTTTCACCATTCAGTTGAATATACTCTTCAATCTGTTCTGGAAATAATGAGCAGTCAACGTCTCTCCCATCTTTGACGATAACAAATCCAGCCATGACATCCACATCAATTCCATCTATCGTAAATTCTAAAAAGTGCCTTGTCTTATACTGCTTATCCGGCTTTGGCGGAGCCAATAAGCCCATCGGCAAAAGTTGCTCTTTCAGTTTTTCCACATCGTCTTCACTGACCATAAGGTCGATATCATGGAAAAAGTCAGTCTTCCCTTTAAAATATAACAGCATGGACGCGCCAACCGCCCAAACCACATTTTTTTCATTTAAAACATGTGCGATATTTGACAATACTTTTAATTTTTTCTCTATATCATTCAATACAGCACACCCTTATCTAGAATTTGTCGTTTTGTGAATTTACCACAAACCTTTGCTCTATCATTGTATAAAATTATATAAAATAAGACCTATTTTCCCCTTGACGGAAAATAGGTCTTTTGGAGCGGATAAAGGGAGTCGAACCCTCCTATGCAGCTTGGGAAGCTGCCGTTCTACCGATGAACTATATCCGCAAATTACGCGTGAGGATAGTATAACAGACCTTTTTTCATTTTGCAAGACGAAAAATGCCTCAGGGGTCATTTGTTTTTTTCTCCCCTCATAGACTGGGACAACAAGAAAAGGGGGAGCGTTATGAAAAAACTGCTGTTTGTGCTGGCGGCGGCGCTGCTGCTGACCGTACCGGCCAGAGCGCTGGAGGTGTCCGCGCCCTCGGCGCTGCTGATGGAAAAAGAGACGGGCACGGTTCTATTTTCCAAAAATGAGCACGAAAAGCTGGAGCCCGCCAGCGTTACAAAAGTCATGACCTTGCTTTTGACCATGGAGGCCATTGACAGCGGCGCGCTGCACTATGACGACGTGATCACCGCCTCCGCCCACGCCTGCTCCATGGGCGGCAGCCAGATTTGGCTGAAGGAAAACGAGCAGCTGAGCGTGGGCGACATGCTCAAGGCGGTGTGCGTAGTCTCTGCCAACGACTGCGCCGTGGCGCTTGCAGAGGAGATTGCCGGAAGTGAGGAGGCCTTTGTCGAGCGGATGAATGCGCGGGCGGCGGAGCTGGGTATGAACGACACCCATTTCTGCAATGCCACAGGCCTTCCCGCCGCGGGACATGTCACCTCCGCCAATGACATCGCCCTTATGAGCCGGGAACTGATTCTGAACCATCCGGATATCCGGCAGTACACCACCATCTGGATGGATACTCTGCGCCAAGGCACGTCCTCTCTGGTGAACACCAACAAACTTATTCGCTTTTATGAGGGGGCCACGGGTTTGAAGACCGGGTCCACGGACTCTGCGCTTTACTGCCTGTCCGGCACAGCGGAGCGGGACGGCATGGAGCTGATCGCCGTTATTATGAAAGCCCCTACCTCCGCCCAGCGGTTTGATGACGCAAAAGCCCTTTTGAGCTTTGGTTTTTCCACCTATGCGCTGGTGAAAGCCACGCCTGACGCGGCCCTACCGCCGGTTCCGGTATCTCTGGGATCGCAGGCCACGGTGCAGCCCGTTGCGGCAGAAAGCTCTTTGCTTTTGGAAAAGGCCAAAGCAGCGAAGCTGGAAAAGTCTGTGACGCTTGTCCCGCAGGCGGAAGCCCCCATTGCCAAAGGCGATGTACTGGGCACTCTGACCGTCTCTGCCGATGGTGAAACGTTGGCCGAAGTGTCGCTGGTAGCAGGGGAGGATGTTCCCCGCGTGACTTGGGGCGCATTGGCCCTTCGGTTTTTGCGAACGGCGTTTTTAGGCGGCTGAACGACCACGGGAAATTTTCGCCGTATTTCCCATTTTTTCACTTGTGGCTGACAGGCGAAACTAGTATAATGACGGTATCATAAGGATCACGCATGTGATCTGGAAGGGATCGTTATTATGCTGGACGTTAAAACTTTCCATATGGACTCGTTTATCCCCATGCCTTATGAAGAGGCGCTGTCTCCCCGGTTGAAACTGGCTCAGGATAAGCTGCAAAACGGCAGCGGTCAGGGCGGAGAATTCACCGGCTGGGTTCATCTGCCCCGGGATTACGATCAGGCGGAGTACGCGCGCATCAAAGCAGCCGCCGCTAAAATCCGCAAGAACTCCAAAGCGCTGGTGGTCATCGGTATCGGCGGGTCCTATCTGGGCGCCCGCGGCGTGGTGGAATGCCTGCAGTCGCCCAACTATAATTTGAAAAAGAAGGACACTCCCAATCTTTACTTTGTGGGCAACGCCCTCAGTTCCGACGCCATGGGCGAAGTCATGGATCTGATCGACGGTGTGGATTTCTCCGTCAATGTCATTTCCAAGTCCGGCACCACCACAGAACCTGCCGTCGCCTTCCGCTTCTTCCGAAATCTTCTGGAGGAACGGTATGGCAGAGAGGGCGCGCGGGAGCGCATTTTTGCCACCACCGACCGGCTTAAGGGCGCGCTGAAATCTCTGGCAGACAGCGAAGGATGGGAGACGTTTGTGGTCCCCGACGACATCGGCGGACGGTACTCCGTCCTTACCGCCGTGGGCCTCTTGCCCATCGCCGTTTCTGGAGTAGATATTGACGCGCTGATGCGCGGCGCGGCAAGCATGATGGATCAGTGCACCGTCCCCGGGTACGAATGCCCCGCGTGGCGGTACGCCGCCGCCCGATACCAGCTGTACCGGGACGGAAGAGCCGTTGAGATTCTGGGCTGCTTTGACCCCGCGTTCCGCATGATGGCCGAGTGGTGGAAGCAGCTGTTCGGCGAGAGCGAGGGCAAGGAGGGCAAGGGCCTCTTCCCCGCCAGCGTGGAATTCACCGCCGATCTCCACTCCATGGGCCAGTACATCCAGCAGGGCAAGCGGCTGATGTTTGAAACGATTGTGCGCTTTGGCTCCTCCGCCCGCCAGCTCAACGTCCCCGAGGATGCGGAGGATGGCGACGGGCTGAACTTCCTTGCCGGCCGCTCCATGGACTTTATCCGGGACAAAGCCACCGAGGGAACGCTTTTGGCCCATACCGAGGGGGGCGTACCCAACCTGATTGTGGAGGCGGGAGAACGGAACGCGGAGACGCTGGGCCAGCTGATTTACTTCTTTGAATATGCCTGCGGCCTCAGCGGATATCTGCTGGATGTGAATCCCTTTGACCAGCCCGGCGTGGAAGCCTATAAAAAGAACATGTTTGCCCTTTTGGGAAAACCCGGATACGAGGCACAAAAATCGGAACTGGAAGCAAAATTGCAAAAGTAAACGAATGCCGGGGATGGTTTTTGTTCCATCCCCGGCATTATCCACAAAGTTTTTACAGGAATTTTTCGTTGTCTTTTCTTTTAATCTATGCTATGCTGAAGACATAGAAATCCACCCCGCGATTTCAGATGAACAGGAGTGATACACTATGGTCAGATTGATTATGGGCGTTAAAGGTTCCGGAAAGACCAAGCAGCTCATCGACCTCATCAACAGCGCGGCAAAGGACGAGCCGGGCAACGTGGTTTGCATTGAGGCAAATTCCGCTCTGACTTACGACATCCACTATCGCATCCGCCTGATTGACGCGCAGGAATATAAACTGAACAGTTACGAGTCTGTCCGCGGCTTTGTCAGCGGCCTGTACGCTGGTAATTACGACATTTCCCATGTGTTTATTGACAACCTGTGCAAGGTGGTCGGCGGCGAAGTGGGCCACGAGACTGAGGAACTTTTGAACTGGCTGGACGCTTTCGGCGAGAAAAACAGCATCAAGTTCACCGTTACGGTCAGCGGCGATCCGGAGCTGGCCACCGACGGTATGCAGAAATTCCTGTAAGCACGCCGGAAAAGGCTCTTTCTCAATAACCCGATAGGAAAAAAGCAAGCGTCTGCTGTGCAGGCGCTTGCTTTTTAATTTCGGACAAAAAGACTTATCCGCCGCCTTTATTGCAGTCCGGTAAGAATTCCGTTCTCCCCGTTTAACGGACCTGCAAGGTCGCTGATGCACAGTCCGCCGCCGCCAAAAAACGCCAGCAGCTGCCGACGGGCCTGCGCGGACCGGGCGTCGTTATACCAGACCACCATACGAACGCCGGATTCCGTATAGCTGAGATAGGGCGCGGCGTACCGGCTGGACCAATAGCTGGTAACGCCGGAGGAAGATTGCAGCTGGGTGATCTTTGCCGCGGAGATATCCTGAATGGCCATGTTTCCCTGCCAAGCCGTTCCCGTGGCCGTCAGCCAAAGGCCCCGTTTTTCGGCCGGAATAGCGCCGGCAACGGTTTCCAGTGCGTAATAGACCTCCTCCAGCGGCTCCTGCGGCGAGGTTGGGAAATCGGAAACCAGCTGATTGTAGGAGGCAGCCCGCAGAATCACCCTGTCCGCCTGAGCCGCCAGCGCGGCAAAGTCGTACCCGTTATAGGCCGTTGCATTCTGCCAGCTGGGGGCTTCTGCCGTTACATAGAGCAGGCTGTCCGTTCCCATAGCCGCGCGCAGCGCGGTGACAAGGGCGGAATAGGTCTTCTTCTCTGTGCCTTGCAGCTTGGGAATGTCCAGCAGTACGCCGTCCCAGCCGTCTTTTTTCGCGGCGGCGGCGATTTTTTCTGCCAGCGCGGTCGTGTCGGCATCCGCAAAACCGGTGCTGCTGCCGGAAACCTGCATCAGCCGCCGCTTCCCCTCCGCCGCCGCGAAAACGGCGGAAGCTTCCTCTGCGGAGAGATCACGGGTCAGCTGCATACTGCCGTTGTAAACCAGCTTCATAGCAGGCACTGCCACGGACCCCACGCCTGCAAGGCTTAAGCCGTTTGCCGTTCGCGCCACGCCGCAGACATCCGGCGTTTGGGCGTTGAGCTTGTCATAAACGCGCATCAGCACTGCCGCTGCCTGCTCCCGGGTGGCGGTTTTGTCCGGCTGGAACGCGCCCCGGGTATTGCCCGTCATAATCCCCAAATCATTGGCCAAAACAAGATAGCCAAGGCTGGAGGTCACGTCGGTAAAGGGGGATTTCCGCTCGCCCGCAAGGCTGGCCAGCGTCCCGTATCCCAGCGCGCGCACCAGCATCACCGCCATCTCCTGGCGGGTGATGGCGTCATGGGGGCGGAAATTCTCCTCCTGTTGGGTGACCGCTCCGCGAAGACACGCCGTCTCCACCGCACGGTAATACCACTTTGTGGAATCCTGATTGTCCGGGAAGGACCCGGACGCGGGGCTGACCAGTTCCCACTGGAACAGGCGGCACAGCACCGTGACAAACGCGGCGCGCGTCATGGGCTGGCCCAGACCAAAGGTCCCGTCGCTCCGTCCGCTCACCAGCCCCAGCTTTGCCGCGCGGGTGATGGATTCTGCCGCCCAGTGGGACGCGGGCACATCGGAAAATCCGATCGCCGCGCGAGCCGGAACCGGCAGCACCGTCAAAAGGCACAGGCAGGCCAAAAGGGTCGCCGCCATTCGCTTCAAGTTCTTTCGCAAATCAAATCATCTCCTTGAAAAAATTTCTCCGAGAAAGGATCGCCCGTCCTTATACGGGCGAGTCATCCGAACCTGTGTTAAAATATTCCAGAACGCATAACCTCGGATATTTTAGCAGAATCTGGCCATGCCGTCAAATTTGACCCCCATGCGGGCAGAATTTTCTTTACGTTTCCCGGGAACTTTGATATAATAGTTAAGTTATTTTGGAAAATAGCACGTTTATGCCGCAAAATCTGTCGGAAGGAGGGACGCCGGAATGAAATTTGAGAAATGGAACATCGGTGCGCCCGCTCCCGGCGTGGTGGATGCTCTGCGCCAAGCGGGATACCCCGCGCTGCTTGCCGCGGTTCTGGCGGGTCGGAGCGTCTCCGACCCCGCGCAGGCCGCTAAGCGGCTGGAGTGCGACGACGTGCTGTCCCTCTCCCCCTTTGCCATGGCGGACATGAAGCGGGCGGTGGAGCGCATTCGCCGCGCCGTTTCAGAGAACGAGACTGTGGCGGTTTTTGGGGACTATGACGTGGACGGGATTACCTCCACGGCGTTGCTGCTGGACTATTTAAAGGGCTGCGGCGTGAAGTGCCTGCGCTACATTCCCCGCCGCATTGAGGACGGGTACGGCCTGAGCTGCGATGCGATTCAGGCTCTTCGGGATCAGGGGGCCACGCTGATGGTGACGGTGGACTGCGGCGTCACCGGCGCGGAGGAAGTTGCTTTCGCCAATTCCATCGGCTTGGAGGTGGTGGTGACTGACCACCACGAATGCAAAGGTCCTTTGCCCGACGCCGTGGCCGTGGTGGACCCCCACCGGCCCGACTGCCCCTACCCGTTCAAGCATCTGGCGGGCGTGGGCGTGGCGCTTAAGCTGGTACTGGCGCTGGGCGGCTCGGGCAACGAAGAGCGGCTCTTCTCCCGGTACTGTACGCTGGCGGCCATCGGCACCGTGGCTGATGTGATGCGGATGGAGGGCGAAAACCGGATTATTGTCCAACGGGGACTGGACGCGCTGCCCCGGACGGATTTTGTGGGCATCCATGCCCTTTTGCGAGAAGTGGGACTGGAGGGAAAACCCGTCACCTCCGTTCAGATCGGCTTTACGCTGGCTCCCCGGATCAATGCCGCCGGGCGCATGGGCGCGGCGGACTTGGCCGCCGACCTTTTGGAGACGGAGGACCCCGCCAAAGCGGAAGAATTGGCCCGGCAGCTGTGCGATTTGAACCGGGAGCGGCAGGCGGTGGAGCAGGGCATCTGCGCCGACGCTCTGCACCAAATTGAATCCCTGCCTGAATCTGCCCGCTCCGCACTGGTTCTGGCCAGCGAGACATGGCATCAGGGCGTGGTGGGGATCGTTGCCTCCCGCCTCAGCGAAAAATACGCCTGCCCCAGCTTTATGATCCATGTTCAGGAGGGGCTGGGTAAAGGCTCCTGCCGGTCTTACGGCGGATTTAATTTATTTGCCGCGCTGGAGGCCTGTTCCAGTCTGCTGGAGGGGTTCGGCGGCCACGAGCTGGCCGCGGGCTTTACCATCCGGGAAGAGAACATCGTCCCCTTCCGGGAGAAGATGAACGGCTATGTCCGCGCCCACTGCGGCAAAGGCGTGCCGGTGTCCGCGCTGGAAATTGACGCCGCCGTGGGGGACCCGATGGACCTGACCATGGACGAGGTGGAACAGCTGGGCCGTCTGGAGCCTTATGGCGCGGGGAATCCCCGGCCCGTGTTCGCCCTTCTGGGCGCGCGGGTGGAGTCCCTGCAAAGCGTTGGTCAGGGGCGGCACCTGAAATTGCAGTTGGGCAAAGGCCCCTGCCGGTTTGACGCCATCTTTTTCTCCGTCACGGCGGAGGAATGCGGCATCCGGGTGGACGACCGGGTGGACGCCGCCTTTTATTTGCAGGGCAACACCTTCCGGGGCCGAACCACCCTGCAATTGCAGATGATTGATCTGCGCCTGAGCCGCGCGCCCAGCCGCCACGAGGCGGAAAATCTGGAACTTGTCCGGCGGCTGAGCCGGGGCGGTATCCTGACGAAACAGGAGATTGACCGGCTGAACGCCCCGCTGGATCAGTTCCGCGCGCTGCTGAAAGCCATGCGCCGTCTGCTGCCGGATGGGCAGGCGCGGGTAGCAAAACTGCCGTTTTTCCGAACCACCGGCGAGCTTGCCGGCGGCCGGGAGCCGTTTTTGCGCGCCGCGCTGGCTCTTTTGGTATTTGAGGAGCGAAGACTCCTGCGCATTACCGCCGTGGATGAAGAACTTTTGGATATCGCGCTGCTCCCATGGGAAGGCAGCGTGGACCTTTACGCCTGTCCCCTTCTGCAAAAATTGCGGGCCGGGGCAGAGACTTGGGAGGGGAGGGAGGCCCTGTGACCATCACAGAGCAATATCAAAAACTGGAGGACACCGTCCGGGCCTATAACCCCTCGGCGGATTTTGCCCACATTCGCTCCGCCTTTGAATATGCGGAAAAGAGCCACAACGGCCAGACGCGCAAAAGCGGCGAGCCGTATATCATCCATCCTCTGGCAGTGGCCCAGATTGTGGCGGAGGAGTTGAAGCTGGACTCAGAATCCATCGAGGCCGCCCTTTTGCACGATGTGATCGAAGACACCCCCGCCACCCACGACGAGGTGGCAAAGCTCTTTTCCCCCACGGTGGCCGATCTGGTGGAGGGTGTTTCCAAGCTGACCCGCATCCAGTACGCCACCAAGGAAGACGAGCAGATGGAAAACCTGCGGAAAATGCTCATCGCCATGAGCAAGGACATCCGGGTGATTCTCATCAAAATTTCCGACCGGCTCCACAATATGCGCACCATGGAGTATCAGTCTCCGGAAAAGCAGAAGCAGAAATCTCTGGAAACCATGGAGATTTACGCCCCCATTTCCCACCGTTTGGGTATGCAGCGCATCAAGTGGGAACTGGAGGACCTGTCTTTAAAGTATCTGGACCCGGTTGGCTTTGAGGAAATTGTTTCAACACTTGACGAAAAGCGGGCAGAGTACGACGATTTCATGAAGCGCACGCAGGAGCAGATTGATCTGCGCTTGGCGGAGATGGCAATTCACCACACCGTCTATGGGCGGATGAAGCACCCCTACTCCATCTATCGCAAAATGTTCAATCAAAACAAGTCTCTGGACGAGATTTTTGACCTGTTCGCCTTCCGTGTAATCGTGGACAACGTGGGCGACTGCTACAACGTTCTGGGTGTGATCCACGACATTTATAAGCCCATTTTGGGCCGGTTCAAGGACTATATCGGAACACCCAAGCCCAACGGTTATCAGTCCCTTCACACCACCGTCATGGGCGGAGACGGCATCCCCTTTGAGGTGCAGATCCGCACACAGGAGATGCACGACATCGCGGAATACGGCGTGGCCGCTCACTGGAAATACAAACAGGGCGGACAAGGCGCGGGAGCCGAGGGAAAATACGAGTGGGTTCGGCGGCTTCTTGAAAATCAGGAGGGCACCGACGCCGAGGAGTATATCCGTTCCCTAAAGGTGGATATGTTCTCTGATGAGGTGTTTGTGTTTACTCCCGGCGGCGACGTACAAAACCTGCCCGCCGGAGCCACCCCCATCGACTTTGCCTATTCCGTTCACTCCGCCGTGGGCAATCACATGATCGGGGCCAAAGTCAACGGGCGGATCGTCACCTATGATTTTCAGCTGAAAAACGGCGACATTGTGGAGATTCTCACTTCTAAAACCGCCAAGGGTCCCAGCCGGGACTGGATGAAAATTGCCAAGTCCAGCGAGGCCCGCAGCAAAATCCGCCAATGGTTCAAAAAAGAGCGCAGAGAGGAAAACATCGCCAACGGCCGGGCCGCCTTTGAAGCGGAGATGAAGCACTGCGGCATTGCCATGAAGGACGTGCTGGCGCTGGAAAATCTGCCGGAGCTTTTGAAGCGGGTATCCTACGGGACTCTGGACGAGATGTACGCCGCCATCGGTTATGGCGGCTTCTCCGCGCAGAAGGCCGTTAACCGGATGCAGGGAGAGCTTCAGCGTATTCAGAAGCTGCACCAGCAGGAAAAGGCGCTGGAAGAGGCCGCTCAGGAATCTGCCAAGGCCGACGACGGGGCAAAATCCCTCCTGCCTAAGCGCACCCGCAGCGAACAGGGTATCATCGTAGAGGGTCTTTCCAACTGTCTGGTCAAGTTTTCCAAGTGCTGCACCCCCGTCCCCGGCGACGACATCGTGGGCTTCATCACCCGGGGATACGGCGTGTCCGTCCACCGGTGCGACTGCCCCAACGCCTCAGATGAGCGCCGCAGCCAGCCGGACCAGAAGGACCGCTGGATCAAAGTCACTTGGGGAACCGATACCAACGACAGCTACCACACCTCTTTGGAGATTATCGCCAAGGATCGGAACAATCTGGTGCTGGATATTTCCGCGGCACTGTCTGTCACCAACACCCGCGTGGTGGCGCTGAACTGCCGCACCACCGAGGACAATTTTGCAGTCATCACGCTGGAGGTAAACGTCAAGGACGGCAAACAGCTCCAGTCCCTCATGACGAGGCTCAATCAGGTATCCGGGGTTTTGAAAGTCACGCGGCCCGCCGGATGACGTCGGCCGCCGCCCTTGCGGAACGCGATCCCGCCTGCGGGCAGGCCCGCTTATCCCTGCGTGCGCGGCCTCCTTTTTCGAGGAAAATTACCGTGTAATTTTCCTCGATGAAAGACAGGGACGTGAAAAACAAATTCCGTATCCTTCGCTTCCGCGCTTTGCGCGAAACCTCTCTCACTCCATTGCCCCTCCTCTTTCGGAAAAAACCACTCCGTGATTTTCCCGGGAGGGGACGAAGCGCCGGCGCAAACTGCGCATTCCTCGTATGGTCCTGTGGACCAAACTCAAGTGTTGACAGCGGGTACCGCTGAAGTTGAAAGGAGCGTTTTTATGCGCGCAGTTGTCACACGGGTCCGCCACGCCTCCGTGGCCATCGGCGGAGCCGTCAAGGGCCAAATCGGCCCCGGCTTTCTCATCCTTCTGGGCGTGACCCATGAAGACACGGAAGCCGACGCCGTGAAACTGGCCGATAAAATCTGCGGCCTTCGCATTTTTGAAGATGAAAACGGCAAAATGAATTTAGGGCTGGACGCGGTGAACGGAGAACTGCTCATCGTCTCTCAGTTCACGCTCTATGGCAGCTGCAAGCGGGGCCGTCGGCCAGACTTTCTGGCTGCCGCCCGACCGGAGGTTGCCATCCCGCTGTACGAAAAGTTCATTGCCCTGTGCGAGAGCAAGGGCCTTTCTGTCAAAACCGGCGAATTCGGCGCGGACATGAAGGTGGACTCTTTGAACGACGGCCCCCTAACCCTGATTCTTGACACCGATACGCTGTAAGGAGCTTTTACCATGAAGACGATCACTTTGCAGGTCGGCCCCATTATGACCAACTGCTATATCCTGTGCGACGAAGAGGCAAAGGTCTGCGCCGTGGTGGACCCCGGTGCGGACGCGGAGCGGGTGGCGCAGGCCGCCGCCGAAACCGGTTGCACGCCCGTGTGCATTCTGCTGACCCACGGACACTACGACCACACCGGCGCGGTGGAGGAGCTTTTGAAAAAGTTCCCCGGCATTCCTGTATATCTGAACCGACGGGACGTATGCGACGGGTCCGACCGCCGCATGGCCCAGCTTTTCCCGCCCCTGCCCACCGCAGTGGATTACGACGAAGGGGATACCGTTTCCGTGGGAAACCTGACGGTTTCCGTACTGGCCACGCCCGGCCACTCCGCCGGGTCTGTGACACTGCTGTGCGAAGACGCCATGTTTGCCGGAGACACGCTGTTTGCCGGTTCCTGCGGCCGGACGGACTTGGCTGGCGGCAGCACGGACGATATGCTCAAATCTCTTTCACGCCTTGGAAAGCTGGAGGGGGAATACCGCGTGCTTCCCGGCCACATGGACGCGTCCGTTCTGAGTCGGGAGCGGGCGTTCAACCCCTATCTGCTTCAAGCATTGCGAGGCTGAGTTATGCGTCTGATTTTTGAGGGGCATCATGAGGTTTACGCCATCGAACAGACCCTCATGGCTCTTTTGCCGGAGGAACGGCCCATCTACGAGGGAGAAGACCCCAGCTGGGCCAAGGTCATTTTGACCCAGACCGGGGATAGGGCCAGCGCGGTGACAGAGATGTGCTATCGGGGCGACATGGGCCGGGGCGAATGTTCTCGGACGCTTTGCGGCACCGACTATGAGAAAGAAGGCCAGCGCCGCCGCCTTCTGCAAATGTGCTTTTTCAAGGCTGCACAAAGCGCGGCTCATATCACGCCCCCTTGGGGAAGCCTCACCGGTGTGCGGCCCGACAAGGTGGCGGTGGAGGCTCTGGACCGGGGAGAAACGCCGGAGGAGGCGCAGCGCACGCTGGAGGAGGACTATTTTGTCACCCCCCGCCGCGCCATGCTTGCCGCGCAGACCGCCGCCGTCACCCGACGCGTGCGGGAGGATCTCGGACCCAAGGATATCGGACTGTACGTCGGCATCCCCTTCTGCCCCACTCGCTGCGCCTATTGCAGCTTTGTCAGCTCCAGCGTGGAAAAGAGCTTTCATCTGGTGGAACCGTATCTGGCTGCGCTGAAAGCGGAGATCGCCTCTGCCGGAAAGCTCTGCCGGGAGCAGGGCCTGCGGGTTCGGGCGTTCTATATGGGCGGCGGCACTCCCACCACGCTGACGGCCGTGCAGATGGACGAATTACTTGCCAGCCTCACGGATTCGTTTGACTTTGCGGTTTGCGGCGAGTATACTGTCGAGGCTGGCCGTCCGGATACGGTGACCCTTGAAAAGCTCAGGGTTTTGAAGCGTCACGGCATCACGCGGATTTCCGTGAACCCCCAGACCATGGAAGACCGAGTGCTCAGCGCCATTGGCCGCCGCCACTCGGCGGCGCAGGTTCTCACCGCCATGGAGCAGGCGGCCGCCGTGGGCTTTGAACACATCAATATGGATTTGATCGCCGGTCTTCCGGAGGATGACCCGGAGGGCTTCCGCCGGTCGCTGGACACCTGCTTGCAGCTGGGGGCGGACAACATCACCATCCACACCTTGAGTTTGAAAAAGGGAAGCCGCATCACGCTGGAGGGCTTACGCATTCCCACCGCCGAGGCAGTGGGCGAGATGCTGGACTACGCCGATCCCACTTTGCGCGCGGCGGGCTACGGGCCTTATTATCTCTACCGGCAGAAATACATGTCCGGCAGCTTTGAAAACGTGGGCTGGTGCAAGCCCGGAAGCGAAAATCTCTACAACATTTATATCATGTCGGAGCTGTGCTCCATTCTCTCCTGCGGCGCGGGCGGGTCCACAAAGATGGTGGGCGCCGGACCGCGGGCGATCCACCGGGTATTCAACCTGAAATACCCCGTGGAATATACGGCAAGGCCCGAAAAAATTGCGGAAAATCAAGCAGCCTTTGCCGCTTTTTATAAGGAGCCGTCCGTTCCCGCCCCGCTGGGGGCCGGACAGACGGATTAAATCTAGGGAATACAGCGGCGTTTCGCCGCATTCCCGCACTGAAAGGGGTTTGCAAACATGGCGTATTCTCTCAACGATATCAACGAGGCGGTCCGCAGCGATCCCGAGGGGTTTTCCCAGCGCTGCGACGAGGATTTCCAGAAAAAAGTGCAGATGGCGGCAGAAAAAATCGCCGCGCACCGGGAGGAATCCCATATCATCCTGCTGTCCGGCCCCTCCGGGTCCGGCAAGACCACCACGGCCTTGAAAATTGAAGATGCTTTGAAGGCCATGGGCGTGATGACGCATACGGTATCCATGGATAACTATTTCAACACCGTCGATCCGGAGACTGCGCCCCGGAATCGGGAGGGCGGCATCGACTATGAGTCTCCCTTCTGTCTGGACATTGAGCTTTTGAACCGCCATTTTGCCATGCTGGACCGGGGTGAGACGATCCACGTTCCCAAGTATGAGTTTGCCCGTCAGATGCGCTCCGACATCATGTCCCAGCCCCTGCATCTGGGCCGCGACGAGCTGGCGATTTTTGAGGGCATTCATGCCCTGAACGACGTGATCATCGGCAAGAATCCAAAAGCCTTCAAGCTGTATATCGCCGCCCGCAGCAATGTGCTGGACGACGGGAAGGTGGTCTTCGACCACGCTTGGCTGCGTCTTTGCCGCCGAATCGTCCGGGACCACAAATTCCGGGGCAGCAACGCGGAGTTCACCATGAAGATGTGGGAAAACGTCCGTCGGGGCGAGAAGCTGTACATCTCCCCCTACAAGGAGAACGCGGACCTGATGTTCGACTCCTCTCTGGCCTGCGAATTCTCCGCGCTGAAGCCCTATGTGGTCCCCCTGCTGGAGGAACTTCCCCGGGGGAAATACCCCGTGGCAGAGCAAATTTTGGCGGCCTATGAAAAGATTGACGCCATGGTGGACACCTTCCTGGCCCCCGACTCTCTTGCCCGGGAATTTGTGGGCGGCAGCACCTATACGTACTGAGGGAGGCGCAGGATATGGATGAAAGATTACAGGACATTCTGGACACCGTGCAAAAGACCGCCGTGGAGATGAGTTCCGCCGCGGGCGAGCTGTTCACCGCTGCGGGGCAAAAGGCATCTTCTCTTCTTTCCGTCAGCAAACTAAATGTCCGTGCGGCCGATTTGAAGGCCCAGCGCGCCGCCCTTTTGCAGGAGGTAGGTTCCATGGTATATGGTACCCACACTGGCGCGGTTGCTGACTCCGACACCCTGCTTGCCAAACTTCGGGAGATTGACGTTGTGAATCAGGAGCTTGACAAAATTGACGCGGAAATCGCGCGGCTGCGGCAGTCTGTGCGGGTATGTCCCCTGTGCGGAGCGGACGCAAAGCCCGGCGACGCGTTTTGCCGTCACTGCGGAACCCATCTTTAAGAACGTATTCATAAGCGCAGACAGCCGTCTGTGGGGCAGAAACTGCCCCATACCGCGTTGGAGGGACTTGAGATCCGATGGGATATCCGCGTCCTGCCGCCTTGTCTGGAATGCATTCTGTGCCCGCATCCAGCTGCCCCGCCTGCGAATGCGGGCATGCATTCGGAATGACGGTGCGCGGAACGCATATCTTTGTTGAAGGAATATCTTCAACTCTGTAAAAAATTGAGGTAACTTCATGGCAGATCATGCGAAAAAGCAGTCCTTTTTGGGCGGCGCGGCCACGCTGGCCGGCGCTGTGGCGGTGGTAAAGCTCATCGGAGCCGTCTACCGTCTCCCGGTAAATAATATTCTCAGCGCCGAGGGCAAAACCTATTTCAACATTGCCTATAATGTCTATAATGTCCTTTTGACCATCTCCACAGCGGGACTGCCTTTGGCCATCTCTAAGCTGACCAGCCAGGCCCACGCTTTGGGGCGAAAAAATGAGCAGCGCAAGCTGCTGCGCACCGCCATCTGGCTGTTTTTGGGTCTGGGTGTGGTGCTGACACTGCTGATGTTCTTCGGCGCGCCCCAGCTGGCGGAACTGATGCACCAGCCCAAGGCGGCTCCCTCCATCCGGGTGCTGGCCCCGGCGGTGTTCTGCATGTGTCTTTTGGCCTGTATGCGGGGTTATACCCAAGGCCAAGGCAACATGACTCCCACTGCCGCATCGCAGGTGATCGAGGTTCTGTTTAAGCTGGGTGTGGGCCTTCCCGTCGCTTGGTACGTAGTCAAGACCCTGAAAATGGGCGTGGACTACGGCGCAGCAGGCGCGATCCTAGGCGTCACGGTCAGCGAAATTGTGGCGCTGGGCTTTATGGGCGTTTATCTGTTCCGCCATCGGGACAGGTCCCTCTCCGACGACGTGCCGCCTCCTGCGGGAACGCTGATGAAGCAGGTGCTGACCATCGGCGTACCCATTACGCTGAGCAATTCCGCTATGAGCATCATCACCCTGCTGGACACGCAGATCGTTTTGAGCCGGCTGGATTCCATTTCCGGGCAGCTTACCGCCTCTCCCGCGGTACTCTATGGGCAGTATGGCCTTGGCACCGATCTTGTGAACCTGCCGCCCAGCTTTGTCTTCCCCGTGACCATGAGCCTGATCCCCTTTGTGGCGGCGGCTCTGGCCCGGAAAGAACACCAGCGGGCCAACCGGGTGGTGTCTTCCGCGTTCCGGCTGATCGCCCTGTTGGCGATCCCGGCGGGAATCGGTTTGAGCGTACTGTCGGAGCCGATTTTGCTGCTGCTCTATCCGGTGCAGCCCCAAGATGCGCTGGCCTGTGCGCCCCTTCTGCGGGTACAGGGCATTGCGTGCATCTTCATCTGCCTGATGAATCTGACCAACGCCATTTTGCAGTCCTACGGCAAGGAGAAGCTGCCCATCTGGACCATGATCATCGGCGGCGTGACCAAGATCGTCATGAACTACTTCCTCGTGGGCAATCCGGACATCAACATCATGGGCGCTCCCATTTCCACCCTGTGCTGCTATCTGGTCATCGCCGGACTGAACCTGTTCTTTGTGTGGAAATACTCGCCGGAAAAACCCAAGTACCTCTCCATTTTTGCGAAGCCCGCGATTGCTTCCGTGCTGATGGGCGTGGCGGCGTGGTTCTCCCATGGGATTTTGAGCCGGATTATCCGCGGTGAATCCTATTTCCGGAGCGCTCTTTGCACGCTGGGGGCCATCTGCGTCGCAGTTGTTGTTTACGGAATTCTTGTCATTGCCCTGCGGATTATGCGGGCAGAGGACCTCGAATCCATTCCACACGGAAAAAAACTGGCCAAAATTTTGAGACTCAAGTGAAAAAAACCTGAGAAATCAATGATTTCCCGCGAATTTATCTTGCAAAGGCAGAGAAGTTATGGTAAATTTTCAATGTAAGCCACATTATGATTACGAGGACCTTCTCCGCATTATGGAGCTGCTTCGCGCACCGGGCGGCTGCCCGTGGGATCGGGAGCAGAGCCACAAGTCTCTCCGCCGGAATTTTTTGGAGGAGAGCTGCGAGGCGGTGGAGGCCATTGACCGGGGTGACAAAGCTGCTCTTTGCGAAGAACTGGGAGACGTGCTTTTGCAGGTCGTGTTCCACGCCCAGCTGGAAAAGGAACAGGGCGGCTTCACCATGGACGACGTGGCGGACGGTATCTGCAAAAAGCTGATCTACCGCCACCCCCACGTATTCGGCACGGTGGAGGTCAAAGACACCGCCGAGGAGCTGGACCGCTGGGAAGTTCTCAAGCGCAAGGAAAAAGGCCAGCAGTCCGCCGCAGACGCGGTGGACGCCGTGGCCAAAACGCTTCCCGCCTTGTGGCGGGCCGAAAAAATACAGAGCAAAGCCGCCAAGGCCGGGTTTGACTGGCCGGACGGCGCGGGTATCTTGGACAAGCTGGACGAGGAAGTCGGTGAACTGCGTCAGGCCGCAGAAGATTCCGCCCGTTCTCTGGACGCGCCTCACGGCGTGAAGGAGGAAATTGGCGACGTGCTGTTTATTGCCGCCAAGATCGCCCAGCGCAGCGGTGTGGACCCCGAAGAGGCTCTGCACGCAAGCTGCGATAAATTTGCCCAGCGATTTCGTTTTGTGGAAGAACATGCCTCCGCCGGACTCGATTCCCTTTCTTCCGAGGAAAAGCTGGCCCTGTGGGCGCAGGCTAAACAAGTG
>JABNAD010000273.1_pt1 | contig 37655 bp, 32 predicted proteins | sample 7240381 | NCBI WGS metagenome assembly JABNAD01 (sample SAMN11332834, study PRJNA596920) | anaerobic digester metagenome | biome: digested sludge; isolation source: digested sewage sludge-derived enrichment culture grown on H2/CO2 | place: Germany: Goettingen
CTCATCACCTTTGCGGTGCTGGCGGTGATGCTGGTGGCGGTGAAGAGCATCGGCGGTCGCAGCCGCAAAAACTTTACAGCACAGCAAAAAGCCATCGGCGCGGTGAACGGTTATATTGAGGAGATGACCGAGGGCCAGAAGGTCATCAAGGTCTTCAACCACGAGTCCGCTGCCATCGAGGGTTTTCAGGAGCGAAACGAGGCCTATCGCCAGGCAGCCACCAGCGCCCAGACCTTTGCCGGGGCCATGATGCCCGTTATGGGCAATCTCAGTTATATGAACTATGCCATTACCTGCATGGTGGGCGCAATTCTCGCCATTCGCAGCGGTGATCTGGGCGGCCTCGCCACCTTTTTGCAGTATACCCGGCAGGTCAGTCAGCCCGTAAGCCAGATTGCCCAGCAGGTGAACACGATTCTGGCCGCCGTGGCGGGCGCGGAGCGCATCTTTGAGGTCATGGAGACGGAGCCGGAAACCGATCACGGCAAAGTCACGCTGGTTCGCGTGCGCCTTCTCTCCGGCGGCAAGCTGGAGGAAACCGCCGTGGACACCGGTGCATGGGCTTGGAAGCAGCCGGACGGCACACTGATCCCCGTGAAGGGCGACGTGCGGTTCGACCATGTGGTTTTCAGCTACGATGGAAAGAAAACCATTCTTAACAACATCTCCCTGTTTGCAAAGCCCGGCCAGAAAATTGCCTTTGTGGGTTCCACCGGCGCGGGAAAAACCACCATTACCAACCTCATCAATCGGTTTTATGAGATTGACAGCGGCGTAATCACCTATGACGGCATCAACATTCAGGACATTGAAAAGGACTCTCTCCGTCAATCTCTGGGCATTGTTTTGCAGGACACCCATCTGTTCAGCGGCACTGTGGCGGACAACATCCGATACGGCAAGCTGGACGCCACGGACGAGGAAGTGGAGGCGGCGGCACAGCTTGCCAACGCGGACGGCTTTATCCGTCACCTGCCTCTGGGCTATCAAACCGTTCTCTCCGGAGACGGCGGCAGTCTCAGCCAGGGCGAGCGGCAGCTTTTGAACATCGCCCGCGCCGCCCTGTCCAATCCACCTGTGCTGATTTTGGATGAGGCCACCAGCTCGATCGACACCCGCACCGAAAAGCTCATTGAGCAGGGCATGGATCAACTGATGGCGGGCCGTACGGTGTTCGTCATCGCCCATCGTCTTTCCACGGTCCGCAACTCGCAGGCGATTCTCGTTCTGGAGCAGGGCGAAATTATTGAGCGAGGCGACCACGAAGAGCTGCTGGACGAAAAAGGGCGGTATTATCAGCTTTATACCGGTCAGGCGGAGCTGGCGTAACATTGGCGTTCCACGCGGAGCGCGGCTCCCGGCGCGGAATACCCCGCACAAAGTCTCTCTCTTTTTCCAACGCAAAAAATAATCTTGCAAAAAAAGCCGGGCCTCTTCCCCTTTTGGGGAGAGGTCCGGTCTTGCTTTTTTACGTTCACCGGGGGTCTTTCCCCAAGCGAAACAGTTCGGTCATGGTGTGGGTCAGATCGATAGGGTCGTGACTTTCTGGAATTTCATCCCGGCGCAGCCAGACGGCCTCCTTCAACTCGCTGGTATCCAGTGTGACCGTTCCGTCGCCGTCCAAATCCGCCCAAAAGCCCACCATCTGATTGCCCACAAAGCCCCAAGGCTGATTTGCGTGATACCGGACGTTTTTCACCCGGAGGCCCACCTCTTCCATAACCTCCCGGCAGACAGTCTGCTCCATAGTTTCACCAATCTCCGTGAAGCCCGCGATCAGCGCGTATCGCGCGGACCGGTTCCGGTCGGCGTACCGGGTCAGCAGCAGACGATCTCCATCCCGCAGCGCCACCACCACGGCGGGATTGATGCGGGGATAGACCAGCGCGCCGCAGACAGTGCAGCGCATGGCTCGCTCTTTGTCATCCCGGACGGTGGGCGCGCCGCAGCAGCCGCAGAAGCGGTTGGCCTGACGCCAATTCATCAGGTGCAGCGCCGATGGTCCCGCCAAACGGAGAAAGCGCGGCTCTATGGTGCGAAACACCGTCGTCGGCGTGGGACACAGCGCGGCCTTTACAGCTTCCGTCGGCTCCTCCAGCAGGAAAAACTGGATATCATCCACGGCAAAAAGATGAATCAGTTCCTCCTCCGGCACGCCCAGCGTCCGAATCTTCGCCACAGTTGGAAAGTTGCCTTCCCGCGTCAGCAGAACGGCCCCGTCCGCAAACGAGGCCACAAGGTCCGCGTCCTTCGGGACGGGAGCCGGATTTCTGAAAGCATTTTGAAAAACATGCGGTGCAATTTCCTGAAGCATGGAAATGCCCTCCTGTCAAATTCTTAGAACCCGCATTCATAGGTCCTTAAGCAAATTTACTTTTTCAGGATACCACATTTTTCGTAAAAAAGCCATGCTGCGGCAGGCATTTTTCCTCTACCGCGAAAAAAAGAAAACCGCCGGAAAAGTCCAAAGACTTTTCCGGCGGTTCGTTTGATTTTCAAAGCAGCTCTGCATCGCTCGGACCTTTCGGCCGCAGTCGTTACAGCAGGTCCAGACTCTGCAAAAATTCCCGGGCCACGTCGTCGGCACTGCCGCCCAGCACGTCCACCTGATAGGTCATCTCCGTCATATCCTCGTTGGAGATTTTCCCCGCCAGCAGATTTAAAACATCCTCCAGCTCAGGGGCTGCGTCCGCAAATTTTTCCAATGTGTCCTCCCGGATCAGGAACGCTCCGTTATACTCCGGGAAAAAGTGCAGGTCATCCTCCAGAATCTTCAGCCCCACCTTGCGGTTCAGGCCGTCGGTGGCATAGACCTCGGTCACATCGAAGCTGCGGTTTTCGATGGCGGTGTATTTCAGTCCGGCGTCCACAGGAACGGCGCTCTTGAAGTTCAATCCGTAGAACTCGGTAAACGGCCCGTATTTCATGCTACCCTCCAGCGTAAAGAATTCCTGCTCCGCGCCAAAGGTGAGCTGATCCGCTACGGGAATCAGATCGCTGACTTTTTCAAGACCGTATTGCTCCGCGATCTCCTGCGGCACCGCGATGGCGTAGGTATTGTTGAAGCCCAGCTTTTCCAGTAGACGCATGTCATTCTGCTCCATGGACAGCGCGTTTGTGAAGTCGTACAGCGACTCACCCGCCGGCACGTCGGTGGGGTCCTTTTTCAGGAAAGTGGTCAGCAGCGTTCCATCGTAGGAGATCATCATGTCGCAGCTATGGCCGTCGCCCTTTAGGGCGTTGTAATTGTTCACCTGAGACATCTGATCTTTGATGGTAACCGTCAGATCCGTTTTGCTCTCCACCAGCTGCTGAATAATGCGGTCCATAATCTGCGTTTCGGAGTAGTCTCCATCATAGAGGACCAATTCCGACTCCCCGGTGGTATCCCGCAGGCCAAAGGGGATGGAGATGGCGACGGCGGCCATAATACAGGCCAGAATGATCCCTGACCGGCGGCTCACGCCGTGGGACTTTTTCAAATGCCCCTCGAACCAGCCCATGCCCAAATCCAGCAGAACGGCAATCACCATCAGCGCCCCGGTGGCGGAGAGAATCATCCCCATGTCCGCAATGCGGATACCCCGGTTAATCACGCTTCCAAGGCCGCCGCCGCCCACAAAGGCCGCGAACACGGCGGAGCCAATGGCATTCACCACCGCGATGCGAACGCCGGTAAACACCATTGGGAACGCCAGAGGGAATTCCACATGCAGCAGCCGATAGGTTCGGCCCATGCCCATGCCCCGGGCCGCTTCCTTCACACCCGGGTCCACCTCCTGCAATCCAAGGCAGGTATTGCGCACGATGGGCAGCAGGGAATACAGTGTAATGCCGATGATGACGGTCAGCTTGCCCGGCCCCGCCACCACCATGATAATGCCCAGCAAGGCAAGCGACGGAATGGTCTGCAAAAGGTCCGCCACCCACAAGATTGCCGTCCGGGCCTTGGGGTACAGATAGGCCAGCACACCCAGCGGCAGACCCACCACAATGGACGCCAGCGCAGAGGCCAGTACAATGAACAGGTGCTGCAAAATCAAGTCCCAAGTCATTTGCCCACCTCCCTCCGCATTCCGCGGGGCGTGACCTTCTTTTGCAGAAGATCAATCAGCGCCCCGATGACGATGGCGAGGATTGCCGCCGGAATAGCTCCGGCGATGATGAGGGTGTTGTTGTTGGAGCTGACGCCCTGATAGACAAAGTTGCCAAGACCGCCCAGCCCAATCATGGCCGCCAGCACCGTCCAGCTGACGGTATAGATCGCCGCCATCCGCAGACCCGCGATGATGGTGGGCATGGCCAAAGGCAGCTCCACCTGCCACAGCGTCTGAAACGGGGACATGCCGCACCCTTTCGCCGCCTCCACATATTTCGGCTCCACGCCCAAGATACCTGTGTAAGTATTTTTCAGTACCGGGAACATGGCGTAAATGGAAAGGGCGATAATCACCGTGGCCGGCTGCATCCCGATCCAGATAAACAGCACGCCGATGAATACCAGACCGGGAATGGTCTGGAAAATGGACACAATGGGGATCAGCACTCCGGACCATTGGGGAACCCGGCTCAAAAGAACGCCCAGAGTCAGCCCCAGTACAAATCCGATGGCAACGCTCACCAGCACATACAGTACGTGGATCACCACGGCCTGTGCCAGCATAGACCCATAGGATGCAAAGAAAGCACTCATCGTTCATCCCCCCAGAGGGTCGTGGCCACGGATTTGGCAACGCTGGTCTTGGTGACGATACCGGCAATGGTGTCGTTGGCGTTCAGCACCACCACATAGTCGTCTCCGGATTCCAGCAGATAGTCCACGCTTTCCTTGGCCTCGTCCCCAATCCGCGCGGTGTGGGGCGTTTGGACGATCAGCGTCTCAATATTGGGCAGGCCCTTGCCCCAGAGCTTAATGCCCCGGATGGTAACCACGCCCAAGTAGTGGTCGGCTTCATCCGTCACCAGAAGAGTATCCACGCTGTTGCGGGCCATCATCTCCGCGCACTCCAGCACGCCTCGGTCCTTTCGCACGCGATAGGCGTTGGGACGCATAAACGTCTCAATCTTGGCGGAGACAGCGCCGCCGGGTGCGTGCTTCCCAAGGAAGCTGCGCACAAGATCGCTGGCGGGGTTTTCCAGCATCTTCTCCGGAGAGGCCATCTGCTCGATGCGGCCCCCATTCATAAAGAGAATGGTGTCTGCCAGCTTCAGCGCCTCGCCCATGTCGTGGGTCACGAAAACAATCGTCTTGTTGAGCTTTTGCTGGAGCTTTTTCACCTCGTCCTGCAAAATCTCCCGGGTCATGGGGTCCAGTGCGCCGAAGGGTTCATCCATCAGCACCACGGGGGGCGACGCCGCCAGCGCCCGCAGCACGCCGATGCGCTGCTGCTGCCCGCCGGAAAGCTCGTTTGGATACTTGCCCGCGTACTTTTCATAGGGCATCTCCACCATCTCCAAAAGATCGTGGACAATCTGGTCGCACCGCTCCTTGTCATATTTCAGAAGCCGGGGTACCACGCAGATGTTCTGGGCCACCGTCATGTTGGGGAACAGGCCGATCTGCTGAATCACATAGCCGATGTGGCGGCGCAATTCCACCTTGTCCATGGAGGCGGCGTCCTTTCCGTCGATCAGGACCTTTCCGCCATCCGGTTCCAGCAGACGGTTGATCATTTTCATGGTCGTGGTCTTGCCGCAGCCGGAAGGGCCGATCAGCACCACGAACTGTCCGTCCGGAATCGTGAAGCTCAAATTTTCAAGAATTGTTGTTTTCCCATATCGTTTGCAAACATGTTCGAATTGGATCATCCGTTAACCTGCTCCTTTCACGGCGGCGGGCGTTTGCCCGCCTGTTTCCTGCACCTCCGTGTGGCCCGCCGCAAGTCTCTGCGCCGCCTCCGCGGCGGCAGGCGGACCCACTAAAATAATCACGTCTCCGTCATACAGCTCCGCATAGGGTCCCGGGGACAAGATCACCCTCTGCCTTCGGCGGATCGCCACAATGGTCCCGCCGGTAGACTGCCAGAATCTCAGCGCTCCAATGTTCTTTCCAATCAAAGGAGAGCCGGGTGGAACCGTCACCTCATAATTGGGCAAAGGCTCCGTTGCGGAGGAATAAGTCTCCTGACTTTGAATCAGCGCGGCGGACACCTCCACCAGCCGCCGGTTCAACTCCTCATATTCCCGCAGGATCTCTTTCATCTGCTGACGGAGGGAACGGGTCTCCGCCCCCTCGCCGAACCCATCGACGTACCGCTTTGCATTGTCCTGAGACAGGACGACCGCGCCGCTTTGTGGCTTCACATCGATGACCTTCATATCTGCCAGAAGCCGCAGCGCCCGGCGGATCGTCTCCGGCGACACGCCGTATTCCGACGCCATGATTGACCGTCCATACAGCCGGTCACCCTCTCGCAGATCTCCGCCCGCCACCCGCGAGGCCACGTCCACCGCAATTTGTAAATATTGCGCCGGAACAGTCATTTGCCGCATTTTTCCACCTCTTTTCGCACAAACGGTGCTCTATGGGACTAATTATACACTGACAACTTCAATATGTAAATAGAAGCGTCAGTTAAAAAAGTGTAAATTTTTTTACAAAAAAGCGCGAAAAAACGCACCGGACTCTCTCTCCGGTGCGTTTTCAGAAGGATTCAGGCAATCTCGCTTGGGTTGGACGCTCACTCGCCCCACTGCACGTCCACAATTGTGATGTTGCTGAACTCAATGTACTCGCTCTTCAAAACATAATCCGTTTTGCCCACGCGGACTTCCTGATCGCCCACCTTGGTGGTCTGGACAGCGGCATCGGGTACATCAATGCTGGCGGTAAAATACAGATTCACATGATAGGGGTCCTCGACCCAGTTGCCGTTTTCATCCAGCGTATAGTAAGGCTCCTGCTTCACAGACTCAATCTGCCCGTTCAGAATCTCACCGGACGCCATCAGGGGCGAAGGCAGGTGCTCCAGACAGTTTTCGTAAAGGGACTTATCCACGCCCTCCGCCTTGGCCACATACGTGACATGAAGCGTCTGCGCCTCCTCGCCCGCCATCCCGCCGCGGTTTATCAGCTTGGAACCCACGAAAACCAGCGCCGCCAGAATGATAAGGACTGCGATCACGTCGATCACATTCAATTTCTTTTTGGATTTCTGCTCCATTGTTTGACCTCCAAGTAATAGGGTTTGCAGTTTTCAAAGAAAGCGAACCATTTACATCAGCCGGGAAATAAATCCCCCGCAATCTCCCCAAAGGGTTTCACCGCCGGCTGCTTGGCCCCGTGCTCTCCGATGTGCTTTTCCATCCACACCATGTTGTACCAGCGGTCAAATTTGTAGCCGCACTGGGAGAATTTTCCCACCATCCGATACCCCATGCGTTGATGGAACTTCACGCTGTCCTGCGTCAGATACGCGTCCTCCTCGGCCGGATATCCGATGCAGGCGTTGAGATTCAGGATATTCTGCGCCGCCAGCGCTTTTTCCAGCGCCGCGTAAAGCGATCTGCCCACGCCCAGACGCTTTCCGTTTTCGGCAACATACACCGTGGTCTCCACCGCCCAATCATAGGCCGCCCGCTCCTTAAAGGGATTCGCATAGGCGTATCCCACGGGAGTGCCGTCAGCCTCCGCAACCAGATAGGGATACCGCTCCAGAGTCCGGCGGATGCGTTCCGTGAATTCCGCCAAAGTCGGAACCTCGTACTCAAACGTAATGGCTGTTTTCTCCACGTAGGGCGCGTAAATGCGAAGCAGTGCCTCCGCGTCATGGGGAGACGCAACCCTGATTCGGCAGTCCTTTTCCATTTCAAGCGCCTCCGGTTCGTTCCTTTGCTTGCTTTCAGACTTTTGCTATTGTATAATACTTTTTAAGTTTGTACAAGAGCAATTTCGCGCAAAAGCGCGTTTTTCAAAAGAGGGAACGCTATGAAAGTCATCCATCTTATCAGCGGCGGCGACTCTGGCGGAGCCAAGACCCATGTGCTGAGTCTGCTCCAGCATTTGAATGAAACCATCACCGCCCAGCTGGTCTGCTTCCGGGACGGCCCCTTTGCCGACGAGGCCCGCCAATTGGGAATTCCCACGGAGATTATGTCCGGGAATCACATCTTTCGCATCCGCAAACAGCTGACGCAGTATATCCAGGACGGCGGCTATCAGGTCATCCACTGCCACGGAGCCAGAGCCAATATGATTGGCGCCATGCTCCGCAGAACCACCGGCCTTCCGGTCTGCTCCACGGTCCACAGCGATTATAAATTGGATTACATGGGCCGTCCTCTGAGCCGCCTGACCTTTGGTAATATCAACGCTCAGGCACTGCGCAAGCTGGACTACCGCATCGGCGTGTCCGACGCCATGGTGGACCTTTTAATCGACCGGGGCTTTCCGCCCGACCGATTCTTCACGATTTACAACGGCATTGACTTCACGCCCGCTCCCCCGCAAGGCGACCGGCTTCCCTATCTGCGGAACTTGGGTCTTGACGCGGACGAAAACAGCGTGGTGGTGGGCATTGCCGCCCGGCTGAACCCGGTGAAGGACATCTCCACGCTGGTTCGGGGCTTTGCAAAGGCACATGCCAGATGCGGCCGTCTCCGCCTTTTAATCGCCGGAGACGGCGAAGAGCGTCAAAAACTGGAGGCACTGGCGCAGGAGTTGGGCGTTGAAAAGCAGGTGTGCTTTGCCGGCTGGATCTCCGGCGGTATGGATCGGTTTTACAGCGCTTTGGATGTAAACGCCCTGACCTCGGTGTCCGAGACGTTTCCCTACGCGCTGACGGAAGGTGCCCGGTTCCGTCTGGCCACCGTGGCCACCGCCGTGGGCGGTATCCCCGCCCTGATCGACACGGACGTGAACGGTTATCTATTTGCTCCCGGAGACGACACTGCGCTGGGGAACGCGCTGGCCGCGCTGGCCCAAAACGACGAGCGCCGCCGCGCCATGGGCCAGCGGCTCTATGAAAAAGCGTCCACCCAGTTTTCCATTCAGCACACGGTGGACACCCAGCTTCATATTTACGGGGAGATTATCCGCCGCCACAACCGCCCGCAAGCAGAGCGGGACGGCGTGGTGATCTGCGGGGCCTACGGTCGGGGCAATGCCGGGGACGACGCGATTCTCGAGGCCATTTTGCAGGAGATGCGCGGCATCGACCCGGATATGCCGGTGCTGGTCTTGAGCAAAAGCCCGAAGGAGACGCGCCTGACCTATCGGGTCCGGGCGGTACAGCGGTTCAACTATCCCGCATGGCGCAAGGCCATGCGCCACAGCAAGCTCTATATTAACGGCGGCGGCAGTCTTATTCAGGATGTGACCTCCCGCCGGTCCCTGTGGTTCTATCTGCACAACATCTCCTCTGCCAAGCGTCTTGGCTGCAAGGTGCAGATGTACGGCTGCGGCATCGGCCCGGTGAGCCGCGTCAGCCACCGCCGAATGGCGGCGCAGGTGCTGAACGCCGATGTGGATGTTATTACGCTGCGAGAACCGGACTCTTTGGAAGAATTGAAGTCCATGGGCGTGACAAAGCCCGAGATTTTCCTCACTGCCGATCCGGCTCTGACGCTGAACTGCGCCCCGCCGGACAAGACGGACAGCGTACTTTTGCAGGCGGGCATCCCCACGGGCGGACGGTATCTCTGCTTCGCCCTGCGCAAATGGAAGGGTTTTGAAGAAAAGGCCCCCGTCTTCGCCGCCGCAGCGGAATACGCCTATCACCGCCACGGTCTGACGCCGGTGTTTCTGGCCGTGGAAAAGCATCAGGACCCACTGGCGGCGGCCATTGCCGCGCAGGGGGTGTCCGTCCCCCACTATTTCCTCAATGACGCCGGCAAAGCCGGCACCATCATCGGTGCGCTCTCCCGAATGCAGGTGGTCGTCTCCATGCGGCTCCACGCGCTGATCTTTGCCGCCGGACAGGGGATTCCCTTGGTGGGCGTGGTGTACGATCCCAAAGTCTCTGCCTTTTTGCGCTATATCGGGCAGGACCTGTTCGTGGACCTGCCCGACGTTACCCCAGAGCAGCTGTGCGCCATGATTGACCGGGCTGTGGAGCGCGCAGAACGGCCTGAGGAGCAGGAAGCCGCCGTGGCACGGCTTCAGGAGATGGAACACCGAAACGTGGAAGTAGCAAAACGCCTGATGGGACTTTGATCGCCCGGATTTCAGGTGCTTGAATTCCTGTTTGTCGCATACCCTGAACAGGGTGATAACATGAGCAACTCTTGTGATCCGCTGGCCTTGACCACGGCGATTAACACCCTTGCGGTGGCAATCGCCGAAACACTCAGCGACGACGATCTGAGTCTGACCGCCGCGATGCTGACCCAGCTGGGCGACACCCTCGCCACCATCGCGGTGCAGCGGGATGTGTGCAAAGATCCCAGCGAACGGGTCTGACGCGGCGCATCAGGAGGACAGCGCTGTTCTGTCCATGGGAAATGCGGTCAGCTTCGAGTCCCCGTCCCACAGAGCCAGAAAGACCGCTCTCTCATCCCGATAGCCCTGCTTAAGCAGCATCCGGCGGACCCAAGCTTCCTCTTTGCCTGCCTGCGCGATGTTTTTCGGCAGCAGCTTTCCATCCATGACGAACGGCATCTGCACATGGCTCTGCTTGGGCTTCAGGTCCATGTCCGAGGGCGTGGCGGGGCGGTAAGGCTCCTTGGGCAAAAAGCTGACCACGCCGTTATGCTCCAGCACCGCCGTCTGCACCTGACTCAAATCAAAATAGCCGCTCATCCGGGTATAGGTCAAAAATTCGTTCAAGTCCAGTCGCGCCTTTTTCAGATTTTCCCGAAAAATCACGCCATCCTCCAGCAGGATCAGCGGTTTGCCGGTGACCGCGCCCCGTGCGCGGATAGACTTGCTGGTGAGTACAGAGATACCAAAAGCAGCGAACCCGTAAATAATCAGCGCGGTTAACGGCTGCGTCGGCTCTTCCAGATCTGTGGCCAGCTCCGCCGCCACGGAGCCGATGGTAATGCCGACAATATAGTCAAAGGCGGTCATCTGGGACACCTGCTTGCTCCCCATCAGCTTGGTCAGCAGGAACAGCACCACAATGGATACCACCGAGGTAATAGCGGTTATCCCGATATTCTTAAAAATTTCCATATAAAAACTCCTCCCGAATCGTCATTCGGGAGGAGTTTTTGCAATTTCTGGCGATTTATTCCGGTTTACTTTTTTACACGCAGGTCACTGTGGTCATCGGGTAAGTCACCGGCGTGATAGGAGTTGGTGCGGACATTGATGTACTGAGCCTTGAGCTTGGAGTAAAGGATCGTCTGGCTGGAATACAAGCCGTTATATCCCGACAGCATATAGCTGATGCCGCAGGCCAGCGCGAAATACAGCATTCCGTCCGATCCGAACAACTCCGCCGACAGAAAGACGGACGCCAGCGGACAGTTGACGCAGGCGCAGAACACCGCCACCAGCCCAACCGCCGCGGCAAACTCGGCGGGCAGACCCAGCAGCGGGCCTACCACGCAGCCAAACGTGGCCCCCACGAAGAAAGAGGGCACCACCTCGCCGCCCTTGTATCCTGCGCTCAACGTCACGGCGGTGAAAAGAATTTTCAGCAAAAACGCGGATGGGGCCACCGTCCCCTCCTCAACAGCCCGCCGGATCACATCCATGCCAACGCCGTTATAATCGGAGGTGCGCACCAGATAACTCAGTCCTATGATCAGAAAACCGCCGCAAGCTACCCGCAGCCACGGGTTTTGGATGCGGGTGCGAAAAAACTTCCCCATTCCCCGAATTGTGTTGCAAAACAGCACTGCCACAAGGGCGCACAGCGCCCCCAAGGCCGCCACCCGCAGCAGCGTTGTGGGGTCCAGCGCCGGGGCCGTCACTGTATAATGCGTGGGGCTGACTCCGATCCAGACAGAGATTCCATAAGCCACCAGCGAAGCGGTAAAGCAGGGAATAAACGTCGCATGGTACATCACCCCCACGGAGATAACCACCATGGCGAACACCGTGGCGGTGAGGGGTGTTCCGAACAGAGCGGAGAAAAACGCCGCCATGCCGCACAGCGTTGCCGAGCGCATATCCCGGTCGTCCAGACGGAACAGCAGCCCCGCGTGATAACCGATGTCGCCGCCCATTTGCAGCGCCGCGCCCTCTCGCCCGGCGGAGCCGCCGCACAGGTGGGTCAAAATCGTGCCCACGAAGATGGCGGGCAGCAACAGAATCGAAAGACTCTTGCCCATGTGAACCGCGTCGATGATATCGTCGGTTCCCTGTCCCTCAGTCTTTGTCAGCTTGTAAAAGCCAACAATGAAAAGCCCCGCCAACGGCAGACACCATAACAGAAAAATGTGGGACTCCCGATATGCCGTGGCCCACTCCACACCCAAGTGGAACAGTACGCCCACCACGCCGCAGCTAACGCCGATTAAAACCGCCAGCGCCACCCATTTCGCCAGCGCGGAGAGATAATACCGCGTGTGCAATAGAATTTCCAGCAGCCTTGTCACTTCACTGCCTCCCCTGCTGCGGCGGCCCATGCGGGAATCGCATTCTCCGTCGGTTCTTCCTCCCCGTCCAAACGAGTCTCCAGTGTCTCCGGTTTTTTCAAGTTTCGAGTGAATGCCGCGAAAAAGCGGGCATATTCAACGCCGGTGGCAATCCGTTCATCCATCACCACGCCCAAGGGCATCACTTTGCCCTTCTCTCCCGGCTGCGCGTCCGGCTTTCGCACAGGTTTACCCATGCAGATGAACACACCGGTGGTACCAAACTCATAGCAGTGGTGATAAATACAGCTGGTGTTGATCGACGCCAGATTTGTCACAAACAAACTGGTGTGAAAAGGACTGAGGTCGATGATTCTCCGGGGCAGCAGCCCATGAAGGTCCAACTGATAGACCATCCAGAACGCGAACCGGGACAGACCGGGAACAGCAAAGGCCAAATTGGCGAATTTGTCCGTGGCGTTGTTGTGGAGTGCCTCGCTGTTCCGGTCAATGAGTTCCTGAACGCGGGCGCTGATGGTAAACACCGTGTCCTCCGGCTTCAAAAAAACCTTCAGCGTGGTTTCATCCGGCGTGCCGTCCGCCCGCTTTTTCAGCAGTACAAACGAGAAACAAAAGTGGTTTCGGCGGTAAATTTTCCGATTCATAATAAAATAGTTCACCTTTGGGTTTTCCAGCGCGGCCTTATAATACGCCGCAGCCAGCACGCTCATATGGGTCACGCGGCGGCCCTCCCGCCGCTTTTGTCGAATATATGCCTTCACAATATCTTCGTCGATCATATCGCTGGCCCAGTTCTGGGCGTCATACCGGCAGGGCATGATGTATGGCAACGCCTGCACAATGGGCGATAGATCTTTTACGCGGGTCCCGTCAGATCTCATAGCGCGCTCACGTTCCTTTCCCGCGGCCGGGCCGCGACGAGTATCATACAGTCTTTGAGTATACAGGAAAACCCGAAAAAATTCAAGTTTACAGCAAAAAGCATTCCAGCATTATGCGTCATTCTGGGTGATATCCGCATTTGCCGCAGCGCCCCCCGGCTTTTCGGGGCACTGTCTTTACGTATACGAATACGCAAACGATTTTGGTTTTTTTCCATAAAAACGTCGTTAATATTTAGCTTGCTTCTGCCCCCCCTTACTGGTTGAATATCCCTCGGAGAAGTCGTATACTAAATCTCAGGAAAGCAAACAAAATATTTGGGAACCTGACAATTTATTGAACAATGGAGGATATGAAGATGAAGTACGGACGTACCTATAACTTCTCCGCCGGCCCCGCTATGATGCCGGAAGAGGTTCTGGAGGAAATCGCGGCGGAAATGATGAACTACCGCGGAAGCGGCATGTGCGTCATGGAGATGAGCCACCGGTCCAAGGCGTTTCAGACGATTTTCGACGAAGCGAAAGCCGACCTGAAGCAGTTGATGGGCATTCCCGACAACTATAAGATCCTGTTCGTGCAGGGCGGCGGCACGGTGCAGTTCTCCATGGTGCCCATGAACCTGCTCAAGGGCGGCGTGGCCTGCTATGTGGAGACTGGCGCGTGGTCCAAGAAGGCCATCAAGGAAGCTAAGAAGTTTGGCGAAGTGAAGGTCGTGGCCTCCTCCGCCGATAAGAACTACTCTTATGTCCCCGATTGCTCCAATCTGGATATTCCCGATAATGCGGACTATGTGTACATCTGCGAGAACGAGACGATCCATGGCCTGACCTATCGCAAGTTGCCCAACACCAAGGGGCATGTCTTGGTGTCTGACCAGTCCTCCATGTTCCTGTCCCGTCCCTGCAACGTGGCGGATTACGGCCTGATCTGGGGCGGCGTGCAGAAAAACGTCGGCCCTGCGGGCATGTCCATCGTCATCATCCGCGAGGATCTGATCCGGGACGATCTGGACGACACGCTGCCGGTCTATCTCAACTACAAGACCCATGCCGACGCCGACTCCCTGTACAACACGCCCAACTGCTGGGCGATCTACTGCTGCGGCAAGGTCTTCAAGTATCTGCTGAAAAACGGCGGTCTGGAAGCCATGAATGCCCGCAACGAGGAAAAGGCCAAGGTTCTGTACGATTTCCTCGATCAGAGCAAGTTCTTCACCGGCGCCGTGGTGAAGGAAGACCGTTCTTTGATGAACGTGCCCTTCGTCACCCCCAGCAAGGAGCAGGACGCCGAAGTGGTCGCCGCCAGCAAGGCCGCAGGCTTCGACAACCTGAAGGGCCACAAATCCGTGGGCGGTCTGCGGGCTTCCATTTACAACGCCATGCCCAAGGAAGGCGTTGAAGCATTGGTGGACTTCCTGTCGAAGTACGAGAAGGAACACGCCTAAGGATTTGAACGGACGGGCAGTTATCCCCCCTTGGGGTCTTGTCCGCCAATGAAGCGCATGGATCGTACCGCCTTTGGCGGCTGCGGGTCAATGCATAAAGCGTCTGCCCGCAAAGCGGGCAGCTTTCGGGGGCCTCCCCCATGGTCCCTTGAATTTCCAACGGCCATCGGAGTTTTTCCGCGTCTCCCGCTTTGAAACCGTGCGGCGGACTTTGTCCCGTCTCCCCGTCCTTGACCCGGCTTGAAACCGCTCCGCGGTTCCAAACCGGAGAGGAGGAGCAAGGGAGCGGAATGGAGTTTTCGCCATAGGCGGAAACGCAACGGCGCGGACTTTGCTCCGACGACGCCCCTGGGGTGCGTCTATTAAATGATGTAAAGGGGTTTAATTTCATATGTCTATTCGAGTTTTGGTTACCGACGGCATGGATGCCGGTGCAATGGAGAAGCTGCGGCTGGACGGCTTCGACGTCGTCGAGCAGTTTTATGAGCCCGATCTGCTGGGAACCGCTCTGCGGGATTTTGATATCGTTGTGATCCGCAGCGCCACTAAGATCAAGGAGCCGCAGATCGACGCTGCCAAGGGCAGCCAGCTGAAACTCATCATCCGCGCCGGCGTGGGCGTGGACAATATCGCCGTAAAATACGCTGAGGCGGCGGGCATTCAGGTGAAGAATACACCCCGCGCCTCCTCCAACGCCGTGGCGGAGCTAGCCATCGCGCTGCTGTTCGCCTGCGCCCGGAACCTGTCCATCGCAGGCCACACCATGCGGGAAGAAAAGTGGGAGAAGAAGGCCTATTCCAAGGGCTTTGAGCTTCAGGGCAAGACCATCGGCGTGGTGGGCTACGGCCGCATCGGCCGCTTGATCGGCGACAAGGCACAGGCGCTGGGTATGAACGTGCTGTCCACGGTCCACCGCAACAAGCCCGAGGGCTGCGAGTGCGACACCATGCACTTTGTCTCTATGGACGAGCTGATGGCCCAGTCCGACATCATCGCCCTCAGCGCTCCCGCCGGCGACAAGCCGCTGGTGGATGCGGAGTCTCTGGCAAAGATGAAGGATGGCGTGGTCATCATCAACACCTCTCGCGGCAGCAACATCGACGAGGCCGCTCTGCTGGACGCACTGAATTCCGGCAAGGTGAAGGCCGCCGGTCTTGACGTGTGGCTCAGTGAAAAGGAACCCAACTGGGCGCTGGCCTCTCATCCCGCCGTTGCCTGCGCGCCTCACATCGGCGCGGGCACCAAGGAAGCGCAGAAGCGCATCGGCGCGGAGTTGGTGGACATCATCGAGCACTTCGCATAATCGACTCATTTCCACTGAGCGCATAAAAATGCTTTTAAGGCGTCATCGTATAAACGATGACGCCTTAATTTTGCGTGGTATTGACGGGATGGTGGGAATTTGCATTTCAACTGTCAGAGTCGTATCTCATAAACGGTTCCACAATGAGCGGCTTTGCTGCCGTTCGCATTCCATCGCAGAGGCAACCGCAGCTTCAGTAACCAGTGTTCCTCCGCGTCCATGCTTTTTCACAGTTCCTCCGCGCGGCTTACAGGCTGTTTTTGCCCCGGGCCATATATTTTCCGCTGGGCTCCGCCACAAGAATTCTGCCAAGTTCGGCCATAAGCCTTCCCCGCAGGTAAACCTGCGCGATACCGCCGGAGGTGACAAAGCCCTCATAGGGGGTATATCCCGCCGCGCTCACGCAGTCTGCCGCCCGAATCACGTGGCTCGCCCCCGGATCATAGACCACGATATCCGCATCGCTCCCCTTGCGGATCACACCCTTGCGGGGATACAGACCGTACAGCTTAGCAGGATTTTCACTGAGCACCTGACACATCGTGGGCAGGGCAATCTTTTTCTTCTCCACGCCATAGGAATAGAGTAGCTCTCCCCGCGTCTCCACGCCGGGAAGTCCCCCCGGAATCTTTGTGAAGTCCTCCCGGCCCGCTTCTTTTTGCTCCAACGTGAAGGAACAGTGGTCGGTGGAAACGGTCTGGATCAATCCCCGTTTCAGCCCCCGCCACAGATAGGCCTGCTCCGCCTTCTCCCGGATGGGAGGCGCGCAGATATACCGCGCGGCGGCAGAGTAATCAGAATTGAAATAGACGCTTTCATCCAGCAGCAGATACTGGGGGCAGGTTTCCACATAGACCTTCTGTCCCCGTTTCCGTGCGGCTTCCACTTCGTCCATCGCCTGATGATTAGTCAAATGAACAATCACCACCGGGCAGTCCGCCGCCTGTGCGATGCGCAGCAGACGGCCCACCGCCTCCGCCTCCAAACAGGCCGGGCGGGTCTGGGGATGAGAAGCAGGAGAAAGCTCCCCAGCGGCCTTTTTCTCTGCGATCATCGCGTCGATCACTCCGGCGTTCTCACAGTGGAAGCCGCAGATGCCGCCCATCCGCTTGATGGCTTTCAGCGCACTGTAAATCGCCCCGTCACCGATCATCATAGCGGGATAGGTCAGATACATTTTAAAAGACGAGATACCTGCTGCGAACATGTCCGGCAGCTCCGTCTCAATAGAGGGATTCCAATCGTCAATGGTCATATGGAAACCGTAGTCACAAAAGGCCTGGCCGTCTGCCTTTTTGTGCCACAGATCCAGTCCGTATCCCAGAGACTCTCCCTTGTTGGGGCAGGCAAAGTCAATCACCGTGGTGGTGCCGCCCCGAATGGCGGCACGGCTGCCCGACGTGAAATCGTCGGCGGTCGTGGTGTTGCACACATCCAGATCAAAATGGGTGTGCGCGTCGATGAACCCCGGGAACAGCAGCATCCCCGTCACATCCATCACATTTCCGCCTGCGGCGGACAGTCCCCGGCCTACCTGCGCGATCTTCTCCCCGTCGATCAGCACATCCGCCCGGCGGACACCGCGGCCAGACACCACGCTGCCGCCTTTAAGCAATGTTTTCATCGCAAAACCTCCCTTGCGTCCTTGCTTTATGCAGACTCAGCATAGCACAGTTTTCTTTTGATTTCCAGCCGTGAAAGCCACGTCGGAAAGAAATATTTTTTTGGGCGGACAATCTTCCCTTTTCTTCAAAACCACAGCCGCCCTTCAACATGCGATCTCCTGTATTTTTGTCAATTGTGCCGGTGCAATTCACTATAATCTTCAAAATTTTACACAGTTTACACGTTTCCCTCTTCCCTTTTTTGAAGAAGCGGTTTATACTGATATCAATAGAAAGTGCGGTTTGTTCCGTGCTTTGGATTTTAAGGAGGTAGAAGATGAAAAAGGCAATTTCCCTGTTGCTGGCTGCCGTCATGGCCATGTCTTTGACCACAGTCGGTCTTGCCACCGACACCACCACGGTAGAAAAGGGCGATGTCGTGGTGCTGTACACCAACGACGTCCACTGCGGCGTGGACGACAACATCGGATACGCGGGTCTTGCGGCCTATAAGGCCGAAATGCTCAAAGCCACCGATTATGTGACGCTGGCCGACGCGGGCGACGCGGTTCAGGGCGCGGCTCTGGGCACACTGTCCAAGGGCGAGTATCTGGTGGACATCATGAACCAGATGGGCTACGATGTGGCCGTCCCCGGCAACCACGAGTTTGACTACGGTATGGATCAATTCCTGAACCTGTCCAAAGAACTGAAGAGCGGCTATGTTTGCTCCAACTTCATGGACCTGCGGACTGGTAAGCCAGTGTTTGACGCCTATAAGATGATTACCTACGGCGACACCAAGGTGGCTTATGTGGGCATCGACACGCCTGAATCCATCACCAAGTCCACTCCTTCCTACTTTCAGGACAACACCGGCAAGTATATCTACGGTTTCTGCAACGGCAATAACGGCAAAGAGCTGTATAACGCCGTGCAGACCGCAGTGAACTCCGCTAAGGCCGCAGGCGCCACCTACGTTGTGGCAGTTGGTCACTGCGGCATTGATGAGCAGAGCGCTCCTTGGCGTTCTACCGACATCATCGCCAACGTCTCCGGTCTGACCGCCTTCATCGACGGGCATTCCCACAGCACCATTCCCTCTCAGAAGGTTTCTGACAAGGACGGCAAGACCGTTCTACTGACCTCCACCGGCACCAAGCTGGCCGCCATCGGCAAGCTGGTTCTGAAGCCCAACGGCACCGTCACCACGGAACTGGTCACGGATTATACCGCCAAGGATTCCAGTATGGACACCTTTGTCAAGGGCATTCTGGCCAAGAACGACGCGCTGCTGAAAAAGGTTGTTGCCAAGACCTCTGTGGATCTGACCACGCTGGAGGCCGACGGCAAGACCCGCGCCATCCGCAATCAGGAGACCAATTTGGGCGATCTGGTGGCTGACGCTTACCGTGACGCCGCGGGCGCCGACATCGCCATCGTCAACGGCGGCGGCATCCGCGCCGACATCAAGGCCGGCAACATCACCTATGAGCAGATCATCGCGGTCCATCCCTATGGCAACGAGTTGCGGATGGTGGAAGCCACCGGCCAGCAGATTCTGGACGCGCTGGAAATGGCCTCCCGCACCACTCCCGATGAAAACGGCGGCTTCCTGCATGTGTCCGGTATGACCTATACCATCGACACCTCCGTTCCCTCCACCGTGAAGGTTGATGACAACAAGATGTTCGTCTCCGTCACCGGTGCCCGGCGCGTCAAGGACGTGAAGGTTGGCGGCGTGGCCATCGTGGCTAACAAGACCTATAAGCTGGCCTCTCACAACTATATGCTGGAAGGCGCGGGCGACGGCCTGAACATGTTCCAGAAGGATAAGTTCCTCTCCGTTCCCGCCATGCTGGACAACGAGATTCTCATCAACTATATTACCGGCACGCTGAAGGGCACTGTCCCCGCCGAATACGCCAAGGCTCAGGGCCGCATCACCATCGTCAAGGCCGCGGCTCTGCCTTACACGGACGTGGCTTCCAACGCCTATTACTACGACGCCGTACTCTTTTCCGAGAAGAGCGGCCTGATCCCCGGTACCACCGCCACCACCTTCTCCCCCAATGTCACTATGACTCGCGGCGATGTGGTTCTGGCTCTGTGGAATCTGGCTGGCAAGCCCTCCGCCAAGGCCACTCCCGCCTTTACCGACGTGGACTTCACCACGGATCTGGGCAAGGCCGTGGCTTGGGCCAATGAAAACGGTATTGTCAACGGCAAAACTGCCACCACCTTCGTGGCCGCCGACTCTGTGAACCGTCAGCAGTTCTCCGCGTTCATGTACCGCTATGCGGAGGCTCTGGGCTACAACGTCACCACCACCGGCAGCCTGACCGCTTTCACCGACGCGTCTCAGGTTTCCTCTTACGCCACGCAGGCGCTGGCTTGGGCCAACGCCAACAGCTTGGTGAACGGCTTCAGCGATGGCACAGTCCGTCCCATGGGCACTGCCACCCGCGGCCAGTCTGCGGCGATTATCTATCGCTTCGCCTCTACTCTGACCGCCTCCAAGGCCGCCTGATCTCCAATTCAACAGCCTTGAAAGGCCGCCGGTTCGGTGCATTCGAACCGGCGGCCTCTTTTGTTGATTGCGCACAGGGGCGCTTTCGTTTGAAAAAGCGCGGCTCCCGGCAAAAGCCGGGAGCCGCGTTTCTAGTTCAGTGGAGAAGTTACAGGGACTTCTCGTAGGACTCGATCATCTTCTTGACCATCTGGCCGCCGACAGAACCGGCCTCGCGGGCGGTGATGTCGCCATTATAGCCTTCCTTCAGGTTGACGCCAACCTCGGAAGCAGCCTCCATCTTGAACTTATCCATGGCAGCACGGGCCTCGGGCACGTTGATCTTGTTGTTATTCTTGTTAGACATAATCGTTTCTCCTTTTCTCAATACCAAACTTGTTTGTGTCGTTTGTGTTTGTGGGTTTTCTGGGTATCGCAAGCATAGTTTGACTCGAAAAGAAAGGAATATGCCGGAATTCAGACGGTAAAATTTTGAAACACGACAGCTTTTCCTTTAAATCGGCAGGCAGATTTCAAAAAAATACGCTCCGCCCAATCTCTTTGGCCCTGCGCCTTCGGCGCTCAAACAACGGAGATTTAACAGGATTTGTCTCTTTTTTCTTTGAGATACTTCGCATTTTAGCCTGTCTGTGGTATAATAGCCGCTAGGCAACTATTTTATATGTTTATAATAAATATACTATAACGGCGCAAACGCCTAAAGTATCAACGTACGAAGGAGACACAGCATGATTCGAGTCATCGTCGCAGACGACGAAGAAAAAGTCTGTCAACTGATCTGCCATCTGATTGACTGGGAATCTCTGGAGATGGAGTTGGTGGGAACCGCCTCCAACGGCATTGAGGCTCTGCGGCTTATTCAGGAAAAGCAGCCGGATCTGATCCTTTCAGATATCCGAATGCCCGGATGCAGCGGGTTGGAGCTGATGAAGCAGGCCAGAGAATACGATCCGGATCTGGAGTTTATCATTATCAGCGGTTACTCCAGCTTTGAGTATGCCCAGACCGCCATTCAATATGGCGTGCAGGACTATATTCTCAAGCCTGTCAATCAACAGTTGCTGAACGCCACGCTGCAAAAGGTCCGCAAGCGATATTTGAAAAAGCACTCGGACGGCTCCGACTCTCTGGAGGGTGCGCAAGCCGATCTCCTGAAAATGATCTGGTTTGACTTGGAGAATGGCAGCGTTCCCTCCACAATGGAAGAGGTCAACAAAAAGTATTACGCTCACTTCCAGCCGGGTGTTTTCCAAGTTTTCTGCATTCAGGAATCCTTTAAGGATTTCCAGACCATCGGGATTCCCTATGCGCAGTCGGTCTTCGACCTGCTTCTCCCTCTGGCGGAAAACAGCTTGGGGGAGCTGATTCGTCCGCTCTGCCATGAATTCAGTATGGTCGCCCGGGGACGGCAGATTTTTGGCATTTTAAATTATGCGCCGCAAAATCGGGAACAGCTGCAAGCGGCTCTGACCCGCGTCATCAAGGAGCTGCGGATGGAAATCCACGCCTTTGAGCGCATTGAACTGCTTCTCAGCGTTGGCAAAGAGTTCACATCTATCTCTCAACTGGGCGAATGCCGTCAGCAGGCGCAGTACGCGATGGGGCAACGGCTTCTGTTGGAAAAAGTTCCCGTCTTTCTGTCCGAAATTCCAGAATTGGAAAACACGGACAACGAGGCGCTTTTCCACCTGTTCAGCGCGGCGGTTCAGGAGGGAATCACGCTGCAAAGCGAAGATCAAATTTGCTTTGCTATTCAAAATTTAGAGAAAAAAGTCCTGCAAAGCGGCATATCCGGACACCAGATTCTTCACATCGTGAAGACCGCTTATCACCTCTTTCTTCTATCCGGCCTTTTTCAAAATGAACTGCGTTTCTCCCCCGCCGGAGAGCGGGAGTCCTGTTTCAACGAACAGGCCGACCTGTGCGGCCGGGTTGAAGACCTTTTCCGCCTGTTGGAGGCCAACTGTCTGCGCGATTTGCAAGAGGCCGGAAAATGGATGAAGCGGGAGAAAGTCCGCCCCATCAATGAGGCAAGGCAGTATATCACCGAGCATTATGCCGAACCGCTCAATCTGGATGGCGTATGTTCCCAAGTAGGACTCAGTCCCAATTATTTCAGCACCCTGTTCCGCAAGGAGACGGGCAGAACGTTTTTAGAATATCTGCTGGAAATCCGCATCAACGCCGCCAAGGAACTGCTGCGGGGTACAAAGCAGACGACGGAGGCCGTGTGCGAGTCCGTTGGAATCCACGACTACAAACGGTTTTCCAAAGCGTTTAAAAAGGCCACCGGCGTCAGTCCCAAGGAATACAGGAATCTTTATTCCTAGGGCAAACTCTGTGCGGTGTTGCCCTAGAGCAAACTCTATGAATCGCGGCAGTATAGGAGGGGAGGCCGGAAATGAAAAAGCATAAAAGTTTTTTGGAAACGCGTCTTTTGATTTTTCGGGTCGCGTTTTTCATCCTGTTTCTCGCCCTGCTGGCTCTGGCGGCAGCCGCCGCCTACCATACCCGCTGGTTTCTGCCGATTCTGCTGGTTGCTTTTGCCGCGGTCGCCTTGATTCCACTGGAGTTTTTCTTCCTGTGGAAGCCCTATTGGAATGAGACGAAGCGGCTTGGTCTGGCAGCGTCCACTCCAGAGCTGGCCGACCTGCCCTCGCCAAAATACTACTATAATCGGCAATACGGCTATTTTATCGAGCGGTTGAGCGCCACTTTAAAAGCCACAGACTCCTTTGAACTCAGCAAGCGGCAGGCGCAGTATCAGGCTCTGCAAAATCAAATCAATCCACATTTTCTTTATAATACGCTGGAGAGCATCCGCAGCGAGGCGCTGATCTCGGGTCTTGGCAGCGTGGCGGAAATGTGTGAAGCGCTGGCCTCCTTTTTCCGCTATACCATCAGCAATCAGGCGGACGTGGTCACTGTGGACGAGGAACTGCAAAACATCAAGACCTATTTTTATATCCAGCAGTACCGATTTGGCAACCGGCTCTCCTTGCACATCGACTACGACGAGGAGGACATGGATTCCTTAATCCGGTGTAAAATTCCCAAGCTGACGCTGCAGCCCATTGTGGAAAACGCCATTATCCACGGGATCGAGCAAAAACTGGGGGATGGCAGCGTCACCATCAAACTGCTGCTAACGGAGAGATGTCTGCTCATTCGGATTTCAGACGACGGCGTGGGCATGGCCCCGGAAATTCTGGAAAAGGTGAATCAGCGCATCGCGGGCAACTCTCCCCCAGGAACCGGAAAGGGCGGCATTGCCATTGCCAATGTGAACAACCGCATCCATCTGCTTTTTGGCGACACTTACGGGATGATCGTCTATTCCACCTTGGGCGCGGGGACCGATGTGGAAATCTCGCTGCCCCGTCCCGCCTGAAGAAAGCGGAGGCAGCTATGAGAAAAGAGATTTTTCGGATGGATCACGTCCTTTACGCGGAAAACGGGCAGACCCATCTGAACGACCTGAGTATGCAGATATTTCAGGGAGAGATCTATGGTATGCTGCGGCTGGAGCGACATGGCGGAGCAGAGCTGTTCAAGCTGATCGCTTTGAACGAGCCGATCCGAAACGGTCATGTGTTCTTTCAGGATCAGCTGGTCAACAGTCCCGGCCCTCATCCCGTCACCCAAAACAAGGTCGCTATCATTGACAGTACCAGCCGCTTGATCAACAGTTTGTCCCTTGCGGACAATCTTTTCGTCATTCGTCCGGGTTTTCGCAAATTTTACGTGCGGGAGCGGGAACTGCAAGCGCAGACGGAGCAGCTTTTCCAACAGTATGACATCCGCCTGCCCCAGCAAATGCTGGCAGGACAGCTGAAAAACTATGACCGGCTGGTGATGGAACTTCTCCGCGCCATGACCGCTGGAGAGCTTCTGGTGGTGCTGATTGACATTCCGGATTTGCTGGGCAGTGAGGAACTGGCTGCGTTTCATCAGCTTTTGAAACGGTTGGCCCAAAATGGGATGACCTTTCTTTACGTCTATAACCACCACGAAGCGCTGCGAAAAATCTGCGACCGCATCGCTGTTTTCAAAAAAGGCCGCATAGAAAAAGTGGTGGATCGAAGCTCCGATCTGAATCAGCACATTCGCGTTTTGGCCAAGCCCGCCTATGAGGCTCTGCTGCGTCTGGGGCAGGCAGACAGCGAGTCCAAGCGCCCCCGCGGAAAGCCTGTCCTGCGGTTGGAAAACATCTGTCGGGGCGGTTTGGATCACTTCAACCTTGAAATCTGTTCGGGAGAGACACTCCTTCTCATCGACCGCAGCAACACGGTTCTGGACGATCTGATGGGTCTTTTCGAGGATTTGAAGCAGCGCGTGCCTGTTCCCGGCGTTGTGGCCTGCGGCAAAGAATTGAGCGATTTGCGATTGGGCCTGTTGGATCGTTTGCCCTCTCGAACGGGACTTTTTCCGGACATGAGCGTTTTGGACAATCTCTGCTTTGCTCTGGGGGAAAAAGTCCCCCGCATCTGGCGCAAGCAGCGGCTTTTAAACAGCGTGGCCAAGGAATACCGTCCGGAGCTGGGGGATCTGCTGGATGAACAACAGCTCTACGATCTGCACACACAGGATTTGTATACGCTGGCCTACTATCAGTATCTGATTGCAAAGGCAGATTTGGTGGTCTGCCTCCAGCCTATTTCCGGGCTGGATATGTATCTGCGGCCCCACACGCTCCGCCTGATCTCCAAGCTGCGCAGCAGCGGCATTCCCGTGCTGCTGCTCTCCACCGATCTTTACGACACGCTGTATGTGGCGGATCGGGTTTTGTGGGTGGACGGCGGGAAAATCGCGCTGGCCAAAACACCGGATGAGTTTCATGAGCTGCGCCTTTTACAGGAGGACCTGTTCCCCGACTGAGCCGTCGATTGGAAAAAGCGCCGGACCCGAATGGGCCCGGCGCTTTTTGTGTCTTTGGAACTTGCTTTAAAACCAGGCTTTTACCGCCGGATACAGCTTTTCAAACCGTTCATACTGCTCCTGATATTTTGCAGCCAAAAGCGGGTCCGGCTCCACAGTTTCCGTCACCTGCACGATGGCATCGGCCGCCTCCTCCACAGAAGCGTATTCTCCGCAGGCTACCGCCGCCAGCATGGCGGCGCCCAGACCCGGCCCCTCTTCCGAGGCCACACGCTCTACCCGCAGATTCAGAATGTTGGCAATCATCTTCCGCCACAGGGCGCTTTTCGCACCGCCGCCGCAGATACGAGTGCTGTCAAGACGGATTCCCAGCGCTTTTGCCACCTCAAAGGAATCCCGAATGCCAAAGGAAACGCCCTCCATGATCGCCTGCGTCATATCCCGGCGGGTGGTGTCCATCGACATGCCGATGAACATGCCCCGGGCTTTCGGGTCGTTATGAGGAGAGCGCTCTCCCATGAGATAAGGCAGGAAAAACGTGGAGTTTTCCCCCAGCCGCTCTTCCATCCCGGCCTGCTCCGCAGCATAGTCCTTGGTTCCGATGATGGAATCCATCCACCACTGGTTGCAGGATGCCGCAGAGAGCATACAGCCCATCAGGTGATACTGCCCGTCGGCATGGTCAAAGGCGTGCAGCGCGTTGCGGCTGTCCACCCGGAAGCTGCGGCTGGAGATGAAAATGGTGCCGCTGGTGCCCAGCGAAACGTTGCACCGTCCCTCCCCCACCGTGCCGGTGCCCACAGCGGCAGCGGCGTTGTCCCCTGCGCCTGCCGCCACGACACAGTTGCATTCAAGACCCAGCTGCGCGGCCAGAGCAGGTTTTACCGTACCGGTGGGCTGATAGCTTTCAAACAGCGCGGGAAGCCAGCTTTTCTCCACGCCGCACAGCTCCAGCATCTTCTCCGACCAACATTTGTGCTCCACGTCCAGCAGCAACATGCCGGACGCGTCGGAATAATCCGTGGAGTGTACACCGGTGAGCTGATAGGCGATATAGTCCTTGGGCAGCATGATTTTTGCGATGCGGGCAAAATTCTCCGGTTCCTTTTCCCGCACCCATAAGAGCTTTGGCGCGGTAAAACCGGCAAAGGCGATGTTAGCCGTGCAGGCTGAAAGCGTCTCCTTGCCCACTGTGTCGTTGAGCCAAGCGGTCTGCTCCGCCGTTCTTCCGTCGTTCCACAAAATGGCGGGGCGGATCACTCGATCTTCCGCGTCCAGCATAACAAGGCCATGCATCTGCCCGCCAAAGCTGATTCCCGCCACCTGCTTTGCATCAAATCCGGTCAAAAGCGCCTTCAGTCCATCCTGCACGGCGCTCCACCAGTCCTCCGGCCGCTGCTCCGACCAGCCAGAACGGGGGAAGTAGATGGGATATTCCCGGGAGACTACATTGCGGATGGTTCCGTCGCCGCCCATTAAGAGCAGCTTGACTGCCGAGGTTCCCAGATCAATTCCGATATAGTCCATGCTGTCTCAGTCCTTTGCGGGTGGATACTCGTTGCACAGCAAACGATAGGGAGGCTCGTCCTCCTCAATCTTGGGGAAGCGACCCACCGGCTCGTAAAACCGGTTGTCGGTATTGTCGTCGTTGCACATAGAGACTTCTCCAATGAGGATGTCGCCTGTGCCCGGAACCGTGTCAAAGTCGTGGTACTGGTGGGGCCAGAGCGTAATGCTCTCGCCGGGCTTCAACTCCACGCCGGTACCGGCGGGCACGAGATAGGAGCGTCCATCCCGGTTGACCAGCACGTCCTCCGTGGAACGGCTGCCGTCTCCGGCGTCGTTATAGACGTGGATAATCATGGTGCCGCCGCCGCGGTTGATGATGTCCTCGCTCTTATTCCAGTGGAAGTGGCAGGGGAAACGCTGACCCTCCTTGAGCATGATGAGCTTTTCCGCGTAAACCTTTTTGTATTTCGGGTTGTTCTGGTTTCCGTTGCGCAGGGTGATGAGGGCAAAGCCCACCTTGTCGAAATCCTCCAGCCCGCAGTCCGTGATATCCCAGCCCAGCTGGTTATCGCGGATTTCGTCGTATTCGTGGCTCTTGTCCGCCCAATCGGCGGGAGTCCATTTGCAAAACGGCGGCAGCTCCACGCGGTGCTCCGCCAGCAGTACTTCCATGTCCCGGATGCACTGATTAATTTTTGAACGCTTCATATTGTTTCTCCTTTTGCCCAAAGGGCGGCTCAGATGTGGTCGATGAAGTTCAGCCGGGCTTGATAGGTCTTGCTCTCCCCGGGTCCGAGGATCGGCGCGGCACAGCCCGGCTCGTCCACCTTCGGACCGTCCAAAAAGACGTTCATCGGCTCAAGACCCATGACGTACTCTCCCTTGCCCAGCATCTTCCACTGGCAGAAAAACGGCAGGTCCTCTCCGCTGTATCGAACATTCACGCCAATGCCCCGCTTCTCGTTGAACAGGGTGTACTGCACCATGCCGTCCGCGTCTTGGCGGAGCTTATGGAAATAGCACCGCTCCGGATACGGATACTGGGGCGCTTCAATCTGCTGCCAAGAAGACAGGTACTTGGCGGCATTCTCCTCCCGGGGCGCTGTCTCCTCGCTGTCAAGAATCAGCTTGCAGCCCTCTTCCAGCAGAGGATAGCCGTAATTCAAATGCAACGCGTAAAGCACCTGACGGTTGCCGAATCCGTGGTTCGTGATGGTGTCGGTCAGGAGGATGCTGTCCTCCCCGTGAACAAATTCCAGCTTTCTGTGCAGCGTCAGATTCTCGCCGAAAATGCGGGCCTCCCGCATGGTGCCCTCCAGCGTCAGCGTGGGGATTTCTCCCCGGAGACCCCGGGCATACTTCACATTCTCCGCCGGGGTATTGGCAATTCGGCCATGAAGGCCCAGCTCCTCGCCGTTCTTCGTCTGGGGATTGCCAAAGTGCTGCAAGCCGCAGGTGGTCAGCATGCCCACAAAGAAATTGCGCAGCCAGCGGGTCCCCTGTGCGTCGTAATACTCCGGGGCCACGATTCCGCAGGGCGCCAGATAGTTCATGTTCTTGCCCTTATAGCGCACCTGATAGATATCCATGCACCGCCCCGGCAGAACTGTGGCGGAGAGATTGCCGCCATTGTCCACATCCATCACGCGAACACCATCCTGAAATCCGCCGGAGAGCACGCCCTCCCGCAGGGACATCAGTTGGTTCAGATCGCCGATATACTCCAATTGTTTCTGATAGCTCTGGCCCATGGCCATACTCCTTCCTCCGGCCCTAAGCCGGAAACCGCTGCGTTCCATTCACTCCCGGTATTTTTCCGGGAGATACGTTTATGCGTGCGCCGCCAAAAATTCCTCAACCTCTGCCAGAGAGGGGGCGCCTTCCATGGGGCCCTGCTTGCGCACGGACATGGCACCCGCCGCATTGGCGAACCGGCCGCACTCGGCAAGACTCTTTCCGGCGATCAGCGCCGTCAAAAACGCGCCGCAGAACGTGTCGCCTGCGCCGGTGGGGTCCACCTCTTCCACGGAAAAGCTGGGAACATCCAAAATCTGGTCACCGGAGAAGATGCGGCAGCCCTGCTCGCCGTTTTTCAAAACCACGGTTTTCCCCTGACTTGCCCAGATGCCGCAGCCCTCATCGTCGGTAGCCGCGCCGGTAAACATCATGGCCTCGCCCTTGCTGGGGAAGATCATGCTGGAGCGTTCCAGCACCGGCATGCACAGCGCCTTGATTTCCTCCACACTCAGCGCCTCGGGCCGAATGTTGGGATCGAAGCAAATCTGCGTATCCGCCGGCAGCTCCCGCACCAAACGGTGGATGGTGTCCGCCGCGCCGTGGCTGACGGACATGGCAAAGCCCGTGATATGGAGCCACTTGGTTCCCTGAAGCTTCTCCAGATGGATGTCCTCGGCGGACATCATCCCCGGCGCATCCTGATGGACGTGATAGATAAAATTCCGGCTGCCGTCATGGAAGTAGCACACAAAGGCAACGCCTGTGGCGGCTTCGGGGTGAACGCGCACCATGGAGCAGTCCGCTCCGCTCTCCTGTAACCGGTTGACGATGCAGCGGCCAAAGCCGTCGTCACCGACCACACCGATCATGGCGCTGTTCGCACCCAGCTTGGCCGCGGCATTCAGCATAATGCCGGAATCACCGCTGGGATAGGGGCCGGTAAAATCCGCCGCAGTGTCCAAAGGCTTATCCAGCTCCTTGCGCATGACCTCGCACAGCAGCGCGCCGATGGAAACGATATCGTATGCCATATTCAGTCCCTTTCCTTTCCAATCATTCGCCGATAATGTCCACGAAAACCTTCCGAGCCTGCGGCCCGTCAAATTCCATGAACACGATCTCCTGCGCCTCGCCCATGCAGGCCTTTCCGTTCACCAAAGACAGCGTGGTGCTGTTTCCCACCAGAATGGAGCGAAGATGGCCGTAAGCATTGGCGCTGGTGCGGCCATAGGTGGGCAGGAAGTGGGCGTGAGAATACTCCGCGTCGTCGTCCACCAGCCGGTGGAGCAGAACGTTTAAGTCGCTTAAAATGCAGTCCAGCGGCTCTGTGACGATAATTCCGCAGTTGGTGTGCGCCGTCACCACGGAGACAATGCCGTTTTGCACGCCGGACTCCGCAATAAACGCCTTGACCGTGTCACCGATATAGGTGGTGTAATACTCGTCCTCCGTCGTGACGAAAAATTCATAGTGCTTTACCATTACGCTTCCTCCAGTCCCAAAAAGCTCGCCGCGTTGCCGCCCAGAACCAGCTCCCGCTGGTGGGGGCGCAGAGTCAGGGAATCCACTGCCTTGCGCATCCGCTTTTGCTCGATGCGGGGGTAGGTGGAGCCAAAGAGCACCTTGTCAAACAGCATCCGGTCGATCCAGTATTCGCCCAAGTCGGTTTTAAACGTGTGTTCAAAGAACTGAACCGGAGAGTCGAAATACAGCAGGGCGGTGTCAGCATACAGATTCGGATATTTCAGAACCAGCATGGCCGTCTCCCGCACCCACGGCCAGCCAAAGTGGCCCATGCACATTTTCAGGTCCGGGTGAGCGATGGCCACATCCTCCAGCAGCAGCGGATTGCCGTACCGGGACGGGCTGTCCTTCACCCAAGTCATGCCGGACTCAAAGAGAATCGGCTTGTTGTACTTCTCACAGATCGCGTAAAGCGGCTCCATCATGGCGTCGTTGGGCATAAAGCGCTGGATCGCGGGACTGAGCTTCAGGCCGGAGAGCTTCAGCTCTCCAAACGCCTTTTCCAGAACCTGCGCCGCATCCTTGCGCCAAGGGTCCACGCTGGCAAAGCCGATCAGCCGATCCGGGCACAGATCCACCAGCTTGCGAACCTCCTCGTTGGAGACGATGGTATCACCCGCACGAGTGGTCACGTCCTCCGCGGAGATTACGGATTTATCAATCCCCGCCGCATTCATCTGGAGCACGAAAAGGCTCAGTGGCCAAACGTGCTGCTTATACAAAAAATACTGTTCCCGGCGGAACTCCACCCGCTTGGGGTCCTCGCAAATCTCTTCCAGAAAGCCGGGGAACGCGTGCATATCGATTACCAAAATGATTTCCTCCCATCTATTTTTCCGGGTTTCACACACGCATCAGCGTGTGGCGTGGATATAATCCTCTGCGAACGTTACAACGCAGTCCTTCACCAGTTCCCGCGCATCCATGGGGAGCTGTCCGTCCCGGACCTTGGGGTATTGCAGGGGCATATATTGGTGCAGCATGCTCAGGGGAATTTCCACCTTCTGCATCCCTGCGATCAACTGATCCATCGCCGCTTTCACCTCGGCGTGGGTCAGGTAATATCGAATTCGGTCGGAGAAGCTGAATCTGCGCTTCACGGCCTGCTGCAATTCGTCGCCGTGATAATACTTCTTCCAATTCTCCGGGTGCTCCAGCATCACGCGTTCCAGCGTATCTGCAAAATAAGCGCGCTGCCCCTCGGGCAGCAGGACACGTTCCATCATGTCCAGAGCAAACAGGCCCTCTCTCAGGCCAAAGGTCAATGCAGGGCCAACTTTTAAAATGGCAATGCCATCCTCCACCATCTCGCGCAGCGCCTCGGCGGGCTGATAGTCGGTGGAGTGGCCCTCCAGAACAATGCCGTCCAGCTTTTTCGCGGCAGCGGTCAGTTCCTTGGCCTTGGCGCGGTTATAGCGGAAAAAGTCCGCGTCCCCGAACTCCACGCCGGGCTGCACCACCACGCCGATTACATTTTCAAACCCGTCGGCATAACCCGCCGCGGCAAACGCCTTGCGGTAGGTTTCCACAGTTTTATTGAGCGCCGCAGGATCGGTGACGGCGATAGAGCTTTCCGCCTCCTGTGCGCCGCCGGGAATGGGCACTTCGCTGCCCACGATATACACGGGCCGCACCTCATCTGGATTTTGTGCCCGCAGTGTCTGATACGCCTCCTCGCAGGCGGCATACAGCCGCGCGCCCCGGCGGGCAATTGTCTCGTCCGTCAGCGGCTCATCCCGAGGATCGTCCGCCACGCGCATACTGGTATCCAGATGGATCTTTTTAAAGCCCGCCAACACAAACAGGCGCACCAGTTCCTCCGCCTTGTCCATCGCCTGTGCCTCGGGTTCGTTCTGCCATGTGAGCGGTCCCAGATGGTCGCCGCCCAGAATGATATTTTCACGGGGGTAGCCGATACGGTCCGCAATCTCACAGACAAAATCCCGGAAATCAACGGGGCGCATCCCGGTATAGCCGCCAAACTGATTGACTTGGTTCGCGGTAGCCTCTACCAGAACCACCTGATGGTCCCGCAGGGCACGCTGCATGCACGCTTCGATCACCAGTTCGTTCGCCGTGCAATAGCTCCCAATGCCGCAAACCTCGCCCTGCTTCCGCCGGGCCACCATATCGCGCAAATAATCTTTCATTTCATGGCTCCTTTTTTGTTTCGTCGTTGAAAAAGGGAAGCCGCTGAGGAACGAATAGTTTTTCGATCATCCTCAGCGGCTCATTTTCCCTTATTAGAGCGATTTTCAAGCAGCCGCCCGTCGTTCTGCCGCCGCCGGAAAATCCGCTCTAGTTATGAATCCTAGATGTCGCTGTTTTGCAGCTGCTTACCGGAAATCAGCCACGTTGTCCTTGTTGACAACGCTGGCGCCGGTGTCCACATCAGTCTCGCCGATGTCGCCGCCGGTAACGGCATTGTAAGCGGCATAGACAGCGCCGTAACCCATGTTATACGGATTCTGAGCCATCACGCAGTACAAAGAGCCGTTCTCAACCATGTCCATGGTCGTGTCGGAAGCGTCGAAGCCGACGGCCACGCCATTCCAGTTGGGGTTGGCGGCGGCAGCGTTGCCCACGCCGACAGCGCCGGGCTCGTTGTTGCCATAGACGCCCACAACGCCCTGAGAGATGAAGTTCTCAGCAGCAGCCTGAGACGCGGCAACCTCAGAGTTGCCATACTGGGTCTCCAGCAGGTTGAACTCAGTGCCCTCGAACGCGTCGCGGAAGCCCTGCTCACGATCAACGGAAGTCTGGGTGGCGTTGGAGAAAGCAACGATGCCGATATCGCCGGAGGTGATGCCCTTCTCCTTCAGACCGGCCAGCATCTGCTCGCCAGCCTGCTTAGCAGCGGCATAGTTGTCGGTGGTGAACTTTGCCACAGCGTCGAAGTTGGCGGTGGAGTCGGCATAGACGATCTTGATGCCGGCGTCAGCCGCGCTCTGCAGAGTGGAGACAATCGCGTCGGGATCCACAGCGGCAACAACCAAACCGTCGCACTGAGCAGCAACAGCATTGTTCAGCATTTCGATCTGCAGTGCGGTGTCCTTCTTGTCGGGAGCCATCCACTGATACTTAATGCCGAGTTCAGCTGCGGCGGCCTGAGCGCCCTTGTCCACGTTGACCCAGTGGTTGTCCAAACCGTCCATGGTAACCAGAATGATGCTCACATCCTGTGCGGCGGTGGAGCCTGCGGCGGAGCCGGATGCAGAGCCGGAAGCGGCGGAACCGCTGCTGGCAGAGCCGGTGCTGCCGCACCCAAAGAGCGCGGTGGACATTGCAAGAGCCATTGCGAGAGCCAATACTTTCTTTTTCATGATTCTTCTCCTTGTTATTTTTTTGGACCGATATTTCAGTCCTTATATCAAAGCCCTTCGGGCTTTAATATCCACTGTTTTTACGCTTTTTTGATCTTCTTTCTGCTGCTGCGGGCCACCACGTCCATCATAACCGCCAGAATGACGATGATACCGATGATGATATTCCGCAGCGCCACAGGAGCGCCCACAAACTGCAAACCATTTTGCAGGATACCCCAGATTCCGGCGCCGGCGATCACGCCCGCCAGAATGCCGGTGCCGCCCAGTGTGGAGATGCCACCGATGACGCATGCCGCCACTGCGTACATTTCGTATGTGCCACCGGCATCCATGGTGCCCATACCGGCGGAAGCCAGCAGGATCAGACCCGTGACGCAGGCGCAGAAAGCACTTACAACGTAGGTGATCAGGATGGTGCGGTATTCATTGATACCGGACAGACGCGCGGCATCCAGATTGCTGCCCACCGCGTAGATGTGGCGGCCGGTACGAGTCTTGCTCAGCAGGAAGTTGAACACCACCCACAAAATCACTGCGATCCACACCGCGCTGTACAGCTTGGCAAACTCGCCGTAATAAAACAGATCGCGGAAGGCCTGTGCATCGTTGCCGATGAAGTCGGTATTATGGTTGTTGTTCACCAGCTGCGCGAGTCCGCGTGCCAAAGTCATGGTGCCAAGCGTGGCGATAAAAGAGGGCAGCTTCATCTTTGCCACCAGCGTGCCGTTGACAAAACCGACCAGCAGCGCCAGAAGAACGGTCAAAAGACAGGCCAAAACCGGATTCACGCCCTTGGTCATCATAGTACCGGCAGTCATGCAGGACATACCCACCACAGAGCCGATGGAAAGGTCGATGTTACCGGTAATCAGCACATAGCCCTGACCGATGCCGATGATCAGCGTGGGCGCGATCTGGCGGAGCAGGTTCTGGATGTTGTTGCCGGAACGGAACGAGGGACTGGCCACGGCAAAGACCACAAACAGAATCAAAAATCCGATCACCGCGGTTACCACCGAGCGGACACCGCGGGCGGACAGGGCTTGATTCAGCCGATTTGACTTCTTTTCATTCATTGTGTATTGCTCCTTAGATTTTAGATTCAAACGCGGTTGCGTAAGAGAGAATTTTATCCTCAGTGGCCTCTGCCACCGGCAGTTCTCCGGTCAAATGCCCATCGCACATGACCAGAATCCGGTCGCTGATGCCCAAGATCTCCGGCAGCTCAGACGACACAAACAGTACGCCGGTGCCTTGCTGCTTCAGGCGGTTCATCAGATTGTAAATCTCCACCTTCGCGCCAACGTCCACGCCGCGGGTCGGCTCATCAAACATAATAACCCGGGAGTTTCGCGCCAGCCACTTGCCGATGACCACCTTTTGCTGGTTGCCGCCGGAAAGGCTCTCCGCATTGATTTCAACGGAGGACAGCTTGATTTGCAGCTCCTCCACTACCTTGTCGGCAATTTCCCGTTCCTTCTTCTGGTTAACCTTGCCGATGCCGTTGCTGAGCCAGTCCAGATTGGGAATGCTCAAATTCTCCCGAACGCCCAGCTTTGTGCAAAGGCCGTCCCGCTTCCGGTCCTCCGGCGTCAGCACAATTCCGGCTTTGATCGCGTCAATGGGTTTTTTAATGGAAACGGACTTCCCATCCAAAACGATTTCGCCGGAGTCCTTGGGGTCGATTCCGAAAATTGCCCGGGTAGTCTCCGTGCGGCCTGCACCCACAAGACCCGCGATTCCCACAATCTCACCGGCGTAAAGATCAAAGCTCACATCGCGGACCATTCTTCCCGCGTTCAGGTTCTTCACTTCCAGAATCTTTTCGCCCCGCTGGCATTGGACGCGGGGGAATTTCTCCTTGATATCCCGGCCAACCATTTTGGCGATCAGTTGGTCCATCGTATAGTCTGCGAAGTTCCCTTCCATAATAAACTCGCCGTCTCGCATCACTGTCACGCGATTTGCCACATGGCTCAGTTCTTCCATGCGGTGCGATATGTATACAATGCCGCAGCCCTCGCTGCGAAGCTGATCCACCAGACGAAACAGTTCGTCAATTTCCTTGGAGGACAGCGCGGATGTCGGCTCGTCCATAATCAGGATTTTAGCATGGACAGACAGCGCTTTGGCGATCTCCACCATCTGCTGCTTGGATACCGGCAGGTCGCCCACCACCGTATTGGGGCTGAGGTCGATCTTCAGAGAGTCCAAAACCTCCTGCGTCCGCTTCACCATTTCCCGGTTGTTGAGCGTAACGCCTTTCCTGACCTCGCGGCCCAAAAAGATGTTTTCCGCCACGGTCAGATGCCGGCACATATTCAGCTCCTGATGGATAATGGCCACGCCCAGCTCCTGCGCTTTCTTCGTGTCCAAGTCGCCCTGTTCCTCACCAAAAATCTTCATGGTGCCGGAATCGCGAACATACACGCCGCTGAGAATTTTCATCAGAGTGGACTTTCCCGCTCCGTTTTCGCCCAGCAGCGCCATGACTTCTCCCGCTTTCAGGGTAAAGCGCACGTTCTTGAGAACCGGCACCCCTGAAAAGGATTTGTTGATGTTCTCCATTTCCACAATGTATTCGTTCATTTGCCCGTTTCCTTTACTGTTCACGAGGTTTTCTTACAATTGGCTTCCAAATTTCGTGAATTCGTGATAATTCCGCCAAAAATAGTTTCCACCTGTGGCATGTTTTTTGGTTAGTATAGTACGAAACGGATTATTTCAAAAGGTGCAAATCTTACGATTAGGGGGGCAATTTTTACTCAGTTTTAGCATTTTCAACATTTTGACGATAAACAGCTAATTGCTTTTGTGCATATTTCCCGTCCAAATTCTCCGTATTTTTCCATATCTCGACTTCTTTTGGTAAAAGTAAACAAGCGGTCGGAAAAGTCCACCGGGCTTTTTCGACCACTTGCATCTTCACCTGTACCCCGCCTCCAAGGCTTTAGGACTCAGTCCCCGAAGGAAACGCCTACGTCACGGGCGGACGTAATAAGGGGATGATCCACCGGCAGGAACTTGGTGCGGCTGGCGGCATCCTCCAGCGTAATGGAGACGATCTGGCCGTTTTGAACGGCCACCATCCGCCCGTACTGCCGCTCCATAATGAGTTTTGCCGCCGCCGTGCCAAACTGGGTTGCCAGCACCCGGTCATAGGGGCAGGGTGGGCCGCCCCGCTGATAATGGCCGGGAATGGTAACCCGTGTCTCCTGCCCGGTGCGCTTTTCAATCTGGCTTGCCAGTTGATAGGAAATGGTGGAGTGGCCCATGGTTTCCTTGGCGGCGCGGCGCTCCTCCTCGGTGAGGACCGCGTCTGTCGTGGAGACGGCGCCTTCCGCCACAGCGATGATGGAGAAGTTCCGTCCCCGCTTTTTGCGCTGTTCAATGGCCTCCACAATTTTGTCGATATCATAGGGGATTTCCGGGATCAAAATGATGTCCGCTCCGCTGGCAATCCCGGCATGAAGCGTCAGCCAGCCCGCGTCCCGCCCCATGGCCTCCACCAGAAAGACCCGGCTGTGGGAGCTGGCGGTGGAATGGATGTAATCAATCACGTTGGAGGCAATGTCCACCGCGCTCTGAAAGCCAAAGGTGGTATCCGTGCCCCAGATGTCGTTGTCGATGGTCTTGGGCAGGGTGATCACGTTCATTCCCGCGTCCATCAGCAGCTTGGCGCTTTTCTGCGTGCCGTTTCCGCCCATGACCACAAGGCAGTCCAGATTCAGCCGGGTATACGTATCCAGCATGGCGGGCATCAAGTCGTTCCCGTCGTCGTCCACGATCATCTTCCCCGGCACATACCGCTGGCGGGAGGTTCCCAGAATCGTACCGCCCTCCGTGAGAATGCCGGAAAAGTCTCCGTCCTCCATGAACTTATAATCTCCGTCCACCAGACCCCGATACCCGTCATACATGCCGAAGAGTTCTACATTGTCCACATAATGCAGGAGCGTCTTTCCGATCCCACGGATTGCCGCGTTCAGACCCTGACAGTCCCCGCCGCTGGTAATCAACCCCACGCGCGTTTTTCTTTTCATGGAATTTCCTCCTGTTTAATTGGCTGCATCAAGCGCCCGCTTCACGCGCGGAAAATCCTCCCCCGCAGGTTTTCAGGCGCGGCCCGCATTCAGCAGATGGCGGACGACGCAATTTAAGGATGAGTATACGCCCGATTATCCCAAAATGTCAAATTGAAGCAGTCTTCCCTCTCCTTCACTTCGATTCCACCAATCAGGCAAAATCACTTTCCATTATCCGCTCTATTTTATAACACAAATTTAATTTAATAATGTTATATTTATTGTTATAATCGTTGTACTGCCATTCGACTTTCCTCTGACAATTTATACTCTATTGCTCAATCTTCATCATAATTTTTAAAAACTTGATTTATATATGATGTTTTATGTCCGTTTTTCTTTTT